>Ga0209088_10000805_pt1 | contig 21328 bp, 21 predicted proteins | sample S_140625_EF_Meta_FD_187324 | JGI IMG/M metagenome (GOLD analysis project Ga0209088, IMG submission 187324) | Freshwater microbial communities from Lake Simoncouche, Canada to study carbon cycling - S_140625_EF_MetaG (SPAdes) (version 2) | ecosystem: Environmental > Aquatic > Freshwater > Lake ... | reverse complement strand
TCAATGAGAATAAGAAATCCTAAAGAAAATAATATAACTGTATATTTCTTTAATAAATCAAAACGTGATGTATATCAATACCCTAGAAATTATAAAACTTTAGATGATACATATAAAAAACTTATTGATGATATAAGTTTAGAAAAAGAAAGTGATTTTATGCCTATCTTTTATAAATTATGTTTAATATCTAATTATGACATCAAAAAAGTTCATTTTAAAGTAAATAAAGAAGATCGTACTAAAATACAAAATGAATATTTTGCTATTCATTTTTCTAAATCTTTAATTCCTTATGATCTAATTTCACAGCTTAAAAATAAAGATCAAGCTGAAGGCAATGTTTATAATTATAATGCTACTCTATTAGAAAAATTACAGCTTAATAGATATTATTTTGATATTAAATTTAGAAATTTTAGCTCTGAAGATAAAAAGTATATATTTGATATGAATCACACAAGTTTCTTTAAAAACCTTAATGATCCCCTTATCAAATTAGTTTTAGCTGATAATGATAAAAAAAGTTTAAAAGATTTAGATCTAAATAACATCTCAATTTCAGATGCAACTCAAGAATATTTAAATGAACACTTTAAAACTTCTACTATTAAAAAGAATAACCAAAAAATTATTAAAACATTAAATCACATCTTAGGCCATATCATAGGCCATAGAAAATCAACAGGTAATAAATATGTTTATGAATTTAATGATAATTTTGATGAATTATGGTACATACACGAGAAGTATAGCAACACGAATGAAAATTATTTTGTTGATGATGAATAATGCCCCTAAGTCAATATATTTGAAGACTTTTTATTTTTTTTGAAAAAAGATACTTTTTTAAAAATTAATAAGAAAAGAGAAAAAAGTATCCTTTTTCAAAAAATATAAGTTATAAAGAAAAGGGATATAAAGAAATAGTTATATAATAAGTATAAGTAAACAAATGAACTCAGAAATTTTAAACTCAATCTTTTCATATATCACATTAGAACAAAACAAAAAAAGAAATCCAATAGAAGATATAATTGATAAAAAAAATTATAAACTTATTATTTTTTCTGGTGCATCTTGTGATATACAACACCATATAGAATATAAAATGTTAAATACAGAAGAACTAAAAAAAGAATTTTCAATTAATTGTTTTAATGCTGGATATATGACTTATAATAATAAAAGAAGATGGACATTTATTATTTATAAACAACCATTAAATATAACTTCAGAATTACTTTTAGAATCAGTAATAAGAGATTTATTATTTAAAAAAATAACTAATAATAAAATAACTAAATATGAACAAAAAGAATATATCAAAGAATTAAAATATATAGATGAAAATCTTCAATTTATGCTATAAAAATATTTTAATAAAATATATAAATACTATTTAAAATAATTATTAAATTAATAATTATCTTATATAATATATGAATAAACAAACTATAAAGCGGATTGAGAAGGATCCAATGGGAGATGATGATATACGCTATTATTTTCCTAATGCGAAAATTATTGAATATAATGAGCTTAATAAGTATAGTGATATCAATCAATTCTTAAAACTTCCTACTGATTACGCTTTTATTCTATATGAAGAGTCTCAAAATTCTGGTCATTGGGTTTTACTATCTAAATATGCTAATACTATTGAATATTTTGATCCTTATGGTGGATATCCTGATACACCTTTAACTTGGGTACCTATGCCTCAACGTCATCTTTTAGGTCAGGGCTCACCTAAACTATCACAACTTTTTGATAATACTCATTTTGATACTGTATATAATCCAATAGACTATCAAAATAAAAAAGATAAAGAAATGAGTACTTGCGGTCGTCATTGTTGCTTTAGATTATTATGTTTATTAAAATTAGATATGAATTTAGAGAATTACTATCATTATATGATAAATCTCAAAAAGAAAACTAAAAAAACATTTGATGAAATAGTAAGTGAAAATATAAGTAAAGTTTAACTTACCAAAGTATATTAATTGCAAGATTATTAGGTGATTCTGGATTTTCTTTCCAATTTCCTCGTATCTTTTCAGCTCTAGATCGATAATTCTTTCTATGTTTATTAGCATCTTCAATATTTATCTTTCTTTCAACTACTTTAAATAAATATACAATATAATCGTTATATCCTCTTAGACCAAAATCGACACCATTATAATTCAATTTATGTTTGGAATCAGACGATAATTTTAAGAGTAAAGGGTTGTATCCAGCTCTTTTTGCCCTTTTCTTAGCAACATCTAAATAGGCCTTAGTTTTAACAATATCATCTTCATAAGCTCCACCACTTAAACGTTCATTTATTCCAATTGCTTTAAGTTGTTTCTGAGCTGTTTCTAATGGTAAGCCGTGTTTAGAAAAGCATTTAGAATCATCTTTTTTACATACCTTAAACCCATCTTTATCAAATATTATTTTATATGGCATATAATACTATTTATATTTATTTTAAATTTCTTCTGCGTTTTTTGCCTCCTTCAAATTGGTCAAGTTTGTGAGCTTCTAAAGCTTCATATGGTTTAGATATTACTGATGGTGCTAAAGCTTTTACAACACGACTAAAGAATCCTTTTTTGGTCTTTCTTACTTCAGCATTAGGATCATTATGACCAAGAGTTTTATATAGTAAATCATCATCAGCATAAATTCGTTGATCTCTATTATTCTTACCAAAATTTTTAGGTTGTAAAGCTGGATTATAAGATATACCCGATTTAAGAAGATTCATATCTAAAAAGCCATCCATTACAGCGCCTCCAAGTGAATGCCCAACACCATAATAATCATATTTATTAGGTGAATTATTATATTGATATGATCTTAAGATATCTAAATCTTTTTTGAATCTTCTACTATTTTCGAGACCATTAATAGCGATAGAAGCGTCAGCTTTTAAATCTTCGGTATCAGTTGCGTTAGTACCTCTTATAGCAACGATAATTGTTTTACTTGCTTCATCTTTATAAAATTTTAAGGTTGGATATGATTGATCTAAAACAAAACCTCCAATTTCTCTAGGTGGATTTTTTTCATACGATGCTTTAGCCATTTGATGAAGAGCATTTCGGGCTGGTTGTGCTCCACCACCTTTTAACATAAGTCTATAATTTGGAACTGGATCTTTTTTTGAATAAAATTCTTCTCTTCTTTTCATACGTTCTTCTGGTGTCATTTTTACAGGAATAATTGGTTGAAAGTTAGTTCTCATAACACCACCTTTTTTATGTTCAAATGCTCCTTTTTCTTTTATATTTGAATATAATTGATTAATAAATGGCATTAATTTATCATCATCATATAATAATATTCTATCTCTTAATTGAAAATTTTTATTTAATTTATATAATGTTTTTAAAAAATCATCAAAATTAATATTAAATTTTATCTTAAATTCATTTTTTAATTTTTCTATTTTTTTTACTACATTTGGTATATCTTGTAATTTTTCTTTATTAGTATTTAACATTATTTTTACTCTAGAAATTTTATCTTTATTTTCTTCAATGCTTTTAGCACTTTTTAATTTTCTATTTTCTAAATATTTAAGATCTTTTTCATATTCATTTATATTTTCTTTATAGTGTTCTTCTCCAGTTTCTAAATTAAGTTTATAAAATTTTACTAATTCTTGTTCTAAACTTGATACAAACGGAAATGGTGCTTTTTCTTCTTTAGACACCTTTTTAGGCATTAATTCTTCATATTTATCTAATTGTTCATCTAAATATTTTAAAGCTCTAAGACTACTTTCTATTCCATTAATTGATGTATTTCTAGTTTCAATATTTTCATATCTATTTAACTGTTGGCCTACTGTATTATCTTGTCCTCTTCTAACATTTTTTAATTTTAAAGTTTCTAAATAAGGGTCTAATTTTCGTAATCTTTCAAAAACTTTAGGTTGTAATTTATTATATTCTCTATATGTTTCTCTTAGTTCTACTGGTTGATGACTTAAATTATCTTCTTTAGATACCTTTTTAGGCATTAATTCCTCAATACTTTTAACTTTATAATTTTCTGGTTTAAATTCTTCTTCAATTTTTTTGAATTGCTTTACAGCTTTTTCAAATTCTCCTGAGTCTGCTACAGGCTTTTCTTTTTTAGCTGTCTTTTTGTATTTTCTTGGGGGAAGTTTAGGTATAGGAAAGCTATGAGTTTTAGAAATAAAATATAGGTTATCATTTTCTATCTTTAAATGCTTTTGTAAATTAGCTATAAGTTCTTCTTTTGTTAATTTTGAATAGCCTTTCATCATAGTATGTAAATTATATGTACTTGCTATTTTACGTAAAGCTCTTACTGATAATTCGTGGAAAGATTGAATCATTTATATAATATATATTGATAAAAAAAATAAAATCTAATGTATAATATATAATGACTTCATACGCTTCGTTAATTGATTCTACTGGTAAAATTAGTGCTGATATACTTCCAGCAGCATTCTCAGTTCCAAATTTAGGCAGTGTTTTATCTCAAGGAAATAGCTCACAGGGCATAACAATTGATGCTTCAGCTGGTGCGGCAACAATAAGAGATGTATTCGCATCAACGATTAGGGGTTCTACATATCCAATTGATTCAAATATAGAGATGGATGCTAGGCTTATTCTAAATGGATCTTTAGATTCAGCAACTGAAACAGTAATTACAGCATTTAGTGGTTCATTAAATGTATTATCAACTGATAATTCTGGATCAATTCCACTTTATAATTTTGCTAATTCTAATGTTCAATATGGTACTAATTTAGTAGTTCAAAATGGTATCGTTTCAAATATTGGTGATATTGACGTCTTAAGTGGTAATGTTAATGTAAATTATGGTCAAATAAGTTTAACTAATAATGGAGCATCATCAGTAAATTTAAATACTTCAACTTTAAATTTTAATACTTCTACTAATAGTGCAAATATTAATTATGATGGATCTAAAATAAGTTTAGATACACCATTTACAGTTGGTTTAAATACTATTACTTGCGGAACTTTAAATTATACTACATTAAATCCCCCCGTCTCTGGAGGTGGTGGAGGAGTTGGTCCTACTGGAGCCACTGGTGCGACTGGTGCGACTGGAGCAACTGGAAGTAATGGAACTAATGGAGCTACTGGTGCTACTGGTGCTACTGGAGCTACTGGTGCTGATGGAGCTACTGGTGCTACTGGTGCTGATGGTGCCACTGGTGCTACTGGAGCTATTGGTGCTGATGGTGCCACTGGTGCTACTGGAGCTACTGGAACTACTGGTAGTGCTGGATATGTTGGATATGGAACTTTTAACTTTTATAATGATCTTCTACCAGTTGGTGATACTGAATGGGGCTTATTAGGTGGTAATGTCATCATAGGTAATGATCCAACTCAACAAACTTTTCTTAATAGTATAATTAATCTTATTGATTCAACAGGAACAGCTTATATAACAGCAACACAACAAGCACCAATTGCGATTCCTTTATCAGAAGTAGCAGTTTCAAGTTTTGGAGCAACTATAAGTGATTATTTTCTAATTTCTAGTTATACTCAAATTGATAATTATTATGCTTTTGAAAGTCCAATGAAAGCAGGAGTATTTTGGGTAAATGGAGAAGCAACCACATTTTACGTGTATCCAACACCAAGAATTGGAGAAACTGGAGCACAAGGTGAAACTGGAGCAACTGGAGCAACTGGAGCCCAAGGTGAAACTGGAGCAACTGGTTCTCAAGGTGATACTGGAGCAACTGGATCAACTGGAGCAACTGGAGCAACTGGAGCAACTGGTGCTAATGGAGCAACTGGTGCTAATGGAGCAACTGGTGCTAATGGAGCAACTGGAGCAACTGGAGCACAAGGAACAACTCTTAAATTAGATCAAGTTATTTATGTAGCTAAAAATGGTAATGATACAACTGGAAATGGTTCAATGGGAACACCATTTCTAACAATTGCTAAGGCTCTTACCTTATGTAATAATAACTCAATTGGATCAACTATTTATGTAATGTGTGGTGTATATACTGAAAATTTAACACTATCTAACTTAAACGTTTCTATTATTGGTAGTGGTTCAACAGTAGGACAACAATTAAATACATCTATTATTGGTAATCATACTTATACAAATTCAACTGGAACAAATAATGTTTGGTTTAATCAACTTGTTCTTGCTAATCCAACAGCATCAACTTCTTTAATTAATATGAGTGGATCACCATCAGTAGTTCCATCTCTTACAATTTCTTCGTGTGTTTTTGGTGATAGTGGAACAAATACAATAACTAACTATATTAATTCAAATGGAAATGGTAAAGTAATATTAGAAAGATGTTCAGCTTCAAACAGTGCTTCACAAGGTATTACTGCCCCACTTTTTAATATTACTAGTGCTACTGTTACAATTTCTCTATGTAATTTTAGTACTGCTAATAACTTTCCAATTATTCAAATAAATGGTTCTAATAATCCTCTTACACTTACATATTCTCAATTATCATCTACTTGGTCATCTGGAGCAGCAGGAACAAATTTATTAGGTGTTGTAAATCTTGCCTCAGTTCTTGGTTCTACTCAAACTCATTCAATAGTAAATTGTGGTATTAATTCATCAGCTCTTGCTACTTCTGCGTCAGTTGGTGGTGTGCCCGCTGTTGGATTAAATGCTACTGGTTCTTTTCTCATCTTTTTTAGTAATATATGCTTAACTAGATATTGGGTCGGTGGTAATTCAACTGCGGATGCTGTTGCTGCTTCTGGTGTTGGTTCTACACCATCTACAACTACATATTATGAAAGTAATCACTCATCTATTAATCAATTTGCTCACGCTATAGTATCAGGTGGTAATTATGTTAAAGCAGCAATGATAAACATAGTTTAAATTTAATAATTTATATAAAATTATTAAATTAATTAAGGAGCAAGAACAGAAATAGGTAAATGTTTATTAATAAGAAATTTATTTCCTGAACCTGTTCCTGTAAATATACAATCTATATAATTATTTGGAGAAAGTTGAGTATATCCACCAGTATTAGTTATGCTTCCATCAGCATTTACTTTATAGAATAATAACCACATATTATTAGTAGAATTATTATTAACTATATAAAAAGATGGTATATTACGAGGAACATTAATAGTAGAGTCAAATAATACTTGAAGAACTAAATCACCACCACCAGTTGCTGACACATAGTTCATAGAATAACCAGTATTATTTGTAATAGCATTTTTTCCAGCATTAAATGCGTTATTGTGTGGAGGATTTCCATTAGCAATATTATTAGATGTGTCATATGATGGATATGATGAATAAGTTAAAGGTTGAATTAAATTAGTATTTATATCATTAATGATACCATAACCACATTCAGCAGTAATTGTTGGATTTTGACCACCACTAGAACGAATAGCACGAGCACCACCAACACTTAATACACCAGAATTAACTAATGCGGGATTAGTTGCTGATCCATTATTTACTATACCACCACTAGCACTAAAAGATTGAACACCAGTATTTTCAATAACTACATTATTATCAGTTGTAATTACTGAAATACCAGCACCAGAACCAGTAACACTTTCAATAGATGGTGGTAGAGGTGGATATAATGAACCATATTCTAATTGACCACCAATAAAAAAATTGCCACTAATTCGACCATTTCCATTAACATCTAGTTGAGCAGCTAAATCATCAGTATTAAGTTTATTAATTCCAACATTATTAAATTGATCAACTCTAAAATGACCAACAACAATATTAGCATCAGCAACTGAAGCATTAATAACATTGAAAGCATCTTTAGGTTGAATATTTTGAATTTGAAGATAAGAATCACCAACCCAAACTTGAGAATTTAATTGAATACCGCCAATATTATCAGTATTTATTACAACAGGATTTACACCACCATCAATCACATTAACATTATTTAAATCATAACCAGCACAATCTAAAACTTTTTCCATAGGATTAGCAACTGAAGAATTGGCTAAATCATTAACTTGATAGGTTAAATTATTAAGTTGTTGCGAAATATTCCAAGACATTATATATATATTATATAGATAAAAAATAAATTGAATTAATAATTTAGATTTTTTTATTTATATATCTAGATTATATATAAAGAAATGTTATTCAAAGATGACTACGCATTCGGAACAGCAAAAGAAGATGATGTTTTAACCAAAATAAATAAACACTTTAAAGATAATATTACTAAAGCTGAGAATCCATTTTCAGTATATGATTATAAAGGAGAAAAATATTATTATGAATTAAAATCACGTCGTAATTGCTATAAAGATTATCCAACAACCTTAATAGGTAAAGATAAAATATTTACTGATAACCAAAGATTTATTTTTCAATTTATAGATGGATTATACTATATAGATTACGATCTAATGAAATTCGCAAAATTTGATTGTAAGCCATTTAAAAGACATCTAAGAGGTGATTATAATGATCAATGTAAATTATATTACTTTATACCCATTGGAGAACTCAAGAAAATTGAATAGTCATCTTCGCTACGCTCAGAAGACAGCGCGCGCGACTGAAAGGAGCGCGGGTTGGTGTCTTTGACACCATAAATCAATTAATAATTATATATAATGTATATAAAGATTAATTAATAATGTTATTTATAAGTATGAAAGGTATAATATATAAAATTATTTGTGATGATGAATCATTCTATATTGGAAAAACTATTAGACCTCTTAGTCAAAGATTATCTCAGCATAAAAAAGATTATAATGATATAATTAAATATGGTAATACAAAATTATATAAACATATTAGACTAAATGGTGGTTGGGATTATTGTGAAATAATAATTTTAGAAGAATTAGAAATAACAAATGAAGAATTAAGACAAAAAGAAGATAAATATATTCGTGATAATTTATCTAATTCTAAATTTTTAAATACCAAAAAAGCTATTAGAAGTGAAGATGAAAAAATTGACTATGGTAGAAATAAAATGGCATCATATCGCAAACCAAATAAAGAAATAATAAATTGTAGTTGTGGTATAAAAACTACCAAAGGAAGATTAGAGCAACATATTAATAGTGTTAAACATAAAAAACAAATGAAAATAATATAATAAATCTAAATATTTACATAAAATAATTAGATTTTTACAAAACCATATCTAAATATGGTGTAAAAAGATATTTACTGGGAATAATACCGGTATTATTCCCAGTATTTTACACGTAAATATGCTGTAAATATCTTGGAATAATCTATTTTATGATGGTTCTTTACTTAAGTATAATTATTAACATATTTTTTTGTTAAATTTATATGGTGTCATTGACACCATCCCGCGCTCCTTTCAGTCGCGCGCGGTCTTCTGAACGTAGTGAAGATGACTTCTAATATTATTATGCTATTTTTAGTAGTTTTTTTAATTCTTTCTTATTAGTTATATCTATTTTATGGTTATTTTCAAATAGTCCAACTTCTGAAAGATGTAATCCTATCTTTTTAGCTTGTTTCTTATAGTATATTGAATGACCTTTATCAAGATCTCTAAGTAATCGTTTATAGAATAATTCATATCTATCTTTAGCTCTCCAAAAATCTACTTGAACTTCTTCTATTATTATTGATTTATGTTTTTTACCATTTTTAAGAACTTCAAAGGGAATATATATCTCTTTTAAAATATGGTCTAAATTTCTTAAAGTAATATAATCAATATCATTAATTATAGGTGATTTTCTTTTTAAACTTCCTGTTGGATATAATCCTTTACTTTTCTTACGTATAAATTTATCAAAGTTTGATGCTTCTTTATAGTTCATATATAAGATAGATATTTTTATTTTCTAAATCTTTTAACTTTCTTACTTATTTCTTCTTTGTTTCCATATAATTATATTTAAAATATTTTATATTATATATTATATATAATGTTACCTACTAGAGCAAATGTAAATTCTGTAAATCCTGATCATATTTATTATGATTTATCAGTAACTAACAATCAATATAGTGGTGCTGGTGATCCTCCTGTATTATCATTTACTGATACTAGATCAACACCTATTTTATCAAATCCAAGTGAGTACTATTGTTCAGTTATTCGTTTTTCAGTTGATACACCATCTTTACCTGTAATAATTCCACAAGTTAAAGTTTCTCTTTCTAGTGCTACTACTGATGATACTATTTATAGTTTCTCTATGTCTTATAAAACTTTTAACTATCAACAATATCTTCAATATTCTCCTCAAGATAAATCTCAACCAACTCCAGCTCTACCTTTAGACTTTCAAGATATTACTAATGCTTATTATTATGTCTATTCTCCTCAATATTGGATTAGTTTATGTAATACAGCTCTTTTAGCCTGTTATAATGGTCTTAAAGCTCTTGTTGTTGGTGCTGGTCAAGTTTTACCATCTGCTTTTGCTCCTTATTTTGAATGGAATGTCTCAAACTCTACAGCTGTTTTAGTAGCTGATCAAGCTGGCTATTTAAATACTTTAGCTAATCCTATTAGTGTATTTTGTAATAATCCTATGTTTGTTCTTTTCTCATCATTCCCATTTTTATATTTAGGTTTAGGTAATTTAATAGCATTTGGTAAGAATTATCAATTTATTATTGATAAATCAAATGGTACTTATACTACACCATCTTTCACTGGTTTAACTTGTCTTCAAGACTATCCAACAGCCCCTAATTGGTGTCCAATTCAATCAGTTTTATTTACTTCATCATTACTTCCAACTTATCCTTCAAATGTTGGCACACCTAGAAATTTTGGTATTAATACTGCTAATACTAATAATGGTGCTAATAATAACATTAGTTCAGTATTAACTGATTTTGAAGTAAGTTTAGTAACTGGTTTAGAATACCTTCCTCAAATTCAATATACTCCAACTGCTGAGTATAGATTAATCGATTTAATATCAAATCAACCTTTAAATAGTATAGAATTATCTTGTTATTGGAAAGATGTTTATGGCGGACTTCATCCTTTACTTCTATTAGTTGGTTGTAATGCTAACTTGAAACTTTTATTTAGAAAGAAAACTTATAGCACTTAAAAATAATTTTTTGGTATAGTTTAGAATTATTATTTATAGTTCTAAATTTATTTCTTTTTATAATATATATAATGTCCTCAGATTTCTCTAAAAAATTAGTTCTTGATGATCGTCTTATGGTAACTGATAGCGTCGGATATGGCGTTATTAAAGGTGGTTCTCAAGTAACATCTGCCCAATTTAAAGCTATTTCTGAATCTAATAGCTCAGTAACATTTAACGTTCAAGTTCCCAGCGAACAAACCTTAATTGATCGTAGAGTTCTCTGGCGTGCTGATGTAGTAGTAACAGTAACTGGTTCTCCACCTGCTGGTCAATATTTAATTGCTTATGGCAACAACTCAGCTCTTGCTCCTTTTCCTTTACACCAATTATGCTCTGTAATGTCATCAACAATTAACAACAATACCGTCAGTTCAAATATGCTCGATATTTTACCAGCATTATTACGCTGTAATGATCAAAGAGAGCTTCAAGCATACAACGGAACAACTCCAACTATGTTCGATACCGTAGCTAATTATGCCGATGCTGTTGGTGCCTCTAACAATCCTCTCAGCTCTTATATTAATGCTAATGACAATGATTTACTACCTCGTGGTGCTTTTGATGTAGTTCTTGGAGGCAATTATGCTACCGTTGGTGATGGCACTGCTAGAACTTGTACCATTTCTTTTACTGCTGCTGAACCTCTTCTCCTCTCTCCTTGGATTTGGGCTGATCCTAAAAGTAATGCCCAAGCCTTGTACGGGGTACAAAATCTCAACTACCAATTTAATCTCACCAATTCAGCTAGTAGAATTTTTAGATCAGCAAATGTAGGTGGTGCTGCTGGTCAAAATATTACTGGAGTAGCTCTTACAAGCATTACTAACAATACTCTCTTATTCAATTTCTTAACTCCTCCTCCTTCTCTCTTAATGCCAGCACGCAACGTTGTCCCTTACTATGAATGGCCTCGTTATATCACACCTAAAACCGTTGCTGCTGGTACTGGTAAAGTAGTCATAGCATCAGCCCTTCAACTCAATCAAATTCCAGATAAACTCATCTTAATGGTAAGAAAAGCTCAATCTACTCAAACTTTTACTGATCCTGATTTTGTATTACCTATTACTGGTGTAAATATACAGTTTAACAATTCTTCAGGTATCCTTTCAAGCGCAACACAACAAGATTTATATAGATATAGTAGAGATGCTGGGTCAAATCAATCTTTTGTTGAATTCTCAGGTCGTGCTAATAAATGGGTTACTCCTTCTACCAATACTAGAATGCTTACATCTGGTTCTTTCTGTATGTTAGAATTTGGCAAAGCAATCCAAATCTCAGATGATTACTACTCAGCTGGATCTCTTGGCAATTTCAATTTACAAGTAACTTTAACCGTAGATAATAATACTGGTGCTGATTTCAGTGGTGAAATTGTAATAATTACCCAAAACTCAGGTGTCTTCGTCTGCGAACGTGGTTCCTCATCTACCTACACTGGAATTCTCACTAAAGAAGATGTTCTCGATGCTTCTGGACAAGAACCAATTTCTCACAACAGTGTTAAACGTCTTGTTGGTGGTGGCTTCCTTGATTCTCTCAAATCTATCGTTGGTAAAGTTGCACCAATTGCCAAAATCGGGCTTGCTCTTGCCCCTCATCCAGCCGCCAAAGCTGCCTCAGCTGCTTTAGGTGCTCTTGGATATGGTAAATCTGGAGGAAAAAAACACAATAAATTAATGTAAATTAAATAAAAATAACTATATTTAATATTTATTAAAATATTAAAACTAGTAAAGGGTTTATACAGGAACTGATAAAGATGGTGTAGATCTTGGAGAAACTGCTGAATTTGTAGGTGTCGAAACTACCTGTTTTTTTAGTTCATTTTTTAATTGATCAAACATATCTTTTAATTGTGGATTACTTTGAATAGATTGTATTTCATCAGTATTTAATCCAAGTTCTATAACTGTTCGACCATCTCTATTTCTGACACATTTGGAAGATATAGTTTTACGTAATAAATATATGATAGTTGATATAATAGCAAGAGATCCGCCAGATATTCCTAAATAATTAAGGGCGCTTGAATATTCCATATATATATATAGAATTAAAATTTTCAAAATAAAAAAATATATATATGTAATATATATAATGCCTTACGATAACGCTTACAATAGAAGAATTGCCGAAAGAGTCAATAAAATTGATCGTGAATATGTTCATCATACTAATATGATTGGTGAAGGAATGACTGGGGGTTCTGGTTTTGCTGAAGATTCATTTATGGATACTGGATATACTGGATATGGTAAATCTGGTGGTGTAAAAAGATATAGAAAAAAAACTATGAGTGGTAATGGATTTATTTCTGATCTTGGTATTCCTGTAATTTCTGGTTTAGCTGGTATGTTTGGTCTTGGTAAATCTGGAGGTTCTTGCTGTGGAAAATCTAGTTGTATGGGATGTGGTAAATCTGGTGGATCTTATACTGGTTATGCTGGAAATGTTCCTATTTCTGGTGGTAAAAAGAAAGGTCGCGGAATTGTTAGCTCTATTAAATCATTACTTGGATTTAAGTCTAAATCACCAGCTCAAGGTCTAGCTCAACACGTCGTTAGTCGTGTTGCTGAACGTGTTCCTGCTCTTGCTCGTGCTCGTGATGTTGTAGGAATGGTCAGAAGTGCTAGAGAACAATTTCGTCCAGCTGTTCGTGAAGCTCGTGATCGTGTATATAGAGAAGTTGAAGATCGCGTAGTACCAGCAGTTCATCGTGCTAGAGCAAATGCTAGAAATGTAATGGCTGAAGGAGAACGAAGAGTAAGATCAGAAGTCGCTAAAGCAGTTCAAGATGGTAGATCTAGAGTACGAAATGTACGAGAACAAGCACAAAAACAAGTTAAAAAAGTAGTTCGTCAAACTCGTCGTATGGTTCAACCTGATTATCTTAATGAATATGAAGATGAAGATTATGCTGAAGAATTAGGAAGTGGTCGCTCTGGTGGTGGTGGATCTGGTGCTGGTAAATCTGGTGGTCGTCGTTTAGTTCCTAGAGCTAATTTACCATCTTCTTCTATGGGTGGTGGTGCTAGAAAACGTAAAGCACCTAAAAAAGCTGTAGGTGCTACAGATGGAAGAAAAGCAAGAGCTCAAGTAGTTAAAAAAGTAATGATGGAACACGGTATGAGCTTACCAGAAGCATCTAAATATGTTAAAGTAAATGGTTTATATTAAGTATTTTTAATTATATTATAATTTAAAATATTTGTCTAATATATAGAATGAGAGCAAGTTACGTTTTAGCTAAACCTGATTTTCCTAATAGATACAATCAAATTAGAGATATTCTAGATGAAGATAGCAAAATTAGACATAGAGTTTATGAACTTGAAAAAAAACAGGTTGAAAATTATAAACAAAGTAGAGCATCTGATAAGACACTAGTAAGAGGTCTTAAATTTAGTTTAGATAAATATATTAATAGACTAGCTAATGAAGCTCAAGGAATTATTGATGAAAATTATAATGATGTTGAAAATCAAAATTCAGGTAAATTAATACCTAACTATAATGAGCTTATTAGTTTCCTAAATATATATATTCAAAATGGTCAAGTTGATCAAAAAAGTATAAATGATGTATATAGTAAATTAGATAAGCTTTTACCAAATTTAGAAGCAGTTGTTGGTGTTGCTCAAACTGAAGATTTTTCTGATTTAGATGAAATAACTGAAGTATATGAAAATATTAAAAATAAAAATTACGTTGAAATAGGTTATAAAGTTCCTCAAAATTTATTTGAAATAGATCAAACACCATTTGTTGATTTATTAGAAGAATATCAAAGAATTTATGAATTTGTAAGAAATGGAGAAGCTAATTTTTTATCAGTTAGAGATCGAAATCAAGTTGCAACTCAAGCACAAAATTTAGATGAAATTATAAATGAAATTCAAGATAATCCAGTAACTGCTGAAATGAGAAAAAGAGCAACACGTATTTTAGGTACAGCTGAAGCTTTTTTAAATAGAATTAGAAATTATGAAATAGAACCAGAAGAAAGAGCTCTTTTAGGTGGTTCTAGATTAGGACATTCTAAAAAGCATATTACTAATAAAATATATAAAACTATGGATGATGATCAAATACAACAAAAATATAATTTTGCTAATACTAATCCTCGTATTGAAAGTGGTTCTAGAATGTTTCATATTAGATTTAATGATAGTGGAAATGAATCTTATAGAAAATAATTAATAAATAATATTTTATATTATATATTATATATGGATATAACAAAAGTTAAGAATATACCTGAAGATCTTTTCAACATTGTTAGAGATATTAGATTTCAAAAAAACAAAGTTATTTTACTTGGAACAGCATCTCTAGAATCTCAGCGCTATTTCTCAGATTACGATTTATTTACTATGATATCTAAACCTATGAATCCTCTTACAGTTTTTAAAGTATTTACTGCTATTAATGAAAGAACTTTAAAAGATCCTAATTTCTATTTTATTGAATTCAAAATACAGCGTAAAGATGGTGGAAAACAAAAATTCTATAGTCGTGAAGAAATGACTCGTGAAAAGTTTTTAGAAGAGTTCAAAGATGTTGATTATTGTAAAGGTGATTATGTGGTCAGAATGAATAATAGATTTATCGAATTATCAATCATATATTCTTTTTCAGTGGTACCACCCAAGGAAAAGTTAATTGAAAGTTTAAAACGTGATGTAGAAGAATACAGCAAAGAAGGAAAATATTACAAAGTTTTAAAGCGCATTTTTGCTATTAATAAATTACAAGGCAATAAAAATACACTTGTAGAACTAAGTAAATTATTTAATAGTGAAACTGGTAAATTATATCAGAAAAATTCAAATTTAAAAGCATTAGAGCTTATGATGGAACATTATAGTGATCCTTATACATTAGAAAAGATTGAGCTAAATCTTGGAGATCTTGGACTAGGAACTGATATATCTATTATACCTGAGGTATCTAAAAAATATGAGAATATTATTAATAGTGAAGGTCATAAACTATTAAAAAAATATGTGTAAAATAAAATCTATATATAATATATAATGTCGCTTAATACTAATGGAATCGGGAGGAGTCTTGCTATTGTTAAAGATAATAAAAAATTCAAAAATGTGGTCTTTAGCGTATCAGACAGCTCAGAAGATAATGAATTTACTAAACCTTTTGATCAATATCGTATTAAAGAAGGTATTTTCCAGTATATACCAGATAAAGATCGAGAACGTGATACTATTTTTATCTGTGGTAGTGCTGGTAGTGGAAAATCTTATTGGTGTGCTCAATATATTAAAGAATACCATAGAATATTTAAAGATAATCGAATTTATTTAATTAGTGAAGGTATGGAAGATGAATGCTTAGACAGCATAAAAAGCTTAAAAAGAATAGAAATAGATGAAACTCTATTAACTGAGCCTATAGAATATAATGAGTTTGAAAATTGCTTAGTAATCTTTGACGATATTGATGCTATGAAAGGTAAACTTGGTAAATATATTTATGATCTAAGAGATAAATTACTAAAGAATAGTAGAAAAGCACGAGTTTCAGTAATTTCAACAAATCATACCTGTACTGGACACGAATTAAAAGCGGTACTAAATGAATCTAATGTAATTGTATTCTTTATGGCTAATTATAATAGAGCTTTAAAATATTTACTCGAATCTTACGTAGGACTAGATAAAAAGGGAATAGAAGGAATAAAAAAAAATAAGAGTAGATGGACAGCTTATATAAAAAGCTTCCCTAACGTCATCTTACAAGAAAAAGATATAATGACTTTAGATAAATTACAAAATTTTTAACGTAAATAAATATTTAGATTTTTAAATATTTATTAATATATATTATGGAAAATGAGTTTAAATCTAACTTAACTGATTTGTTAAAAGATAAGGGCTTAAGTGATTCTTCAATTAGTTTATACTTAAGAAACTTAGAAAAACTTAATGGAAATTTACCTTTAAAAAACTTCAATTTTTTGAATAATTTAGAATATGTAAAAGAAATGCTTAATAAATATAAGCCAAATACTCAAAGAGCTTATTATATCGCCATTGTATCGTGTCTAGGAGTTAGTAAAGATGATAAAAAAGCAGTTAAATTATATTCTAAATATTACAAGTTAATGAACGATAAAGCAAAAGAAATAAAAGAGACACCTACTGAAGATATGACTGAGACACAAAAGAAAAACTGGTTAGATTGGGAAGACGTAATGACTAGATTTAATGAATTAAGTGTTGAAGTATTACAATTTAGTAAAAACAAAGATATTTCACCTTTACAATATAATACATTATTAAGTTATATAACACTTGCACTTTATGTTTTTCTTCCACCTCGTCGGAATATGGACTATCAAAAAATGAATATTGTTAAAAAATTTACTGAATCATTACCATTTGATAGAAATTATTTAAGTTTAGATGATGGAGAATTAATTTTTAATGTCTATAAGACAGCTAAATCAATGGGACAAACTAAAGTTAAAATTCCAGAAGATCTAATGAAAGTTATTATGATTTATTTAAAGTTTCATCCACTTATTAAAGGTAAGGTCAAAAAAGACACCAATGTCTCATTTTTAGTAAATTTTGAAGGCGAAGCCCTCACTAATAATAATAGTATAACTAGAATATTAAATAAGATCTTTTCTAAGGATAAAAAATTAATTTCATCGTCTATGCTCCGTCATATTTTTTTAACTAAAAAGTATGGTGAAAATTTAAAAGAAAGAGAAAATGATGCTGTTAAAATGGGGCATAGTGTAGCAACTCAAGGAGAATATATAAAAGATGATAAGAAAAAGATTCAAGTTGTTTAGGGATTTAGATTTTTATATTCCTTAAAGCATTCTACGAGTCTTTTTAAAATTTCTTTTTTCTTTTGCTTATCTTGTTCATTATTCATTTCTATTAGAATTAAATCAATATTTGATAATAATTCTTGACTTCTAACTGTGTTATTCATTATAATATATTATATTATAATAAATATTTATTTTAATTGTCCAAATACTAATGAAATATTTGGATTTATAACTTTTGTTCTGTATGAAGTCTTTATAAACTTAGTTTTAGGTATGTTTCTTACTCTATAAGAGTATGCTGTTTCACGAATAAAAGGTATCTTTTTTTTATGAATAAATTTAGGTATCTCGTCAAACATTTTATTAATGTCATAGGGTTTATGAAATATAACGGCGTGTAAAGCTTCCATATACTAGATTATATAAAAATTACATAAGTAATTTGTGTATGAACCGTTTGTTCTGGATTCTTCAAACCTTTCATATCTCTTATTACATTTTCTATTTCAAATGGTATATTATGGTCTTTAAGGGAACTTATAAACTCTAAATATTCTTGAGATCTATCACTCTTAAATACAATTATTTGTGGTGCTTTTAAGTCATTAAATTTAGAAATTTGATGAGTTCTTTTAGTTAGTCGTGGGAGCATAGCTTTAACGTGTGAAAAATGTTCAGCAATCATTATATATATATCTATATATAATTATTTCTTTATAATTGATTCTTTAAATCGATTTTAGATGTTTTTTAGTTTTAATATGTCTAGACATAGCAACTTGACAATATTGACCACCGCAATGACATTGAACTTTTTTTAAAATTTCATCTCTGTGTTTCTGGTAGTGAGTGTCATTATATTTCTTTTGATCATACATATATGTCTTAAAGTCATCTGTTTTTTTACGATGTACAGTCTTAAATAATGGTATTTTAGTGGTTTCTGGTTTAGTTTCTTTAGTATCCATATATAATAACTATATATTTTTTTCTTTAAGTAAATTTCTAACTTTTTGAAAAAGGATACTTTTTTCTGTTTTCTTATTAATTTTTAAAAAAGTATCTTTTTTCAAAAAACTAAAAAAAAGTCTCTTAATCTTGACTTAGGGGCATTTTACACTAATTACTTTTTGTTTTACTATTTATATGGTCTTATGGTATTATTAAATAAATAGTTATAAAGGAAAAAATATATAGTTTTATAATATATAATAATATAAATGGATTTATTCAAACAATCAAAAATTAATAAAATTATTTTTTATTCATATGATAAAAAAGATGATAAGAAAAAAGGAGAAGCTCGGGCTTTAGTAGATACTATACAATATAAATTATTACAAGCTATAAAACCAGATGAAAGATTAATAAAAAGTGGTGATTTTAGCTGGGGATTAGTAAAAGAAAATAAACTAGTAAATATGATTGAAGAAAATAGACATTTTTGTGAAGTTTTATATAATTTTCCTCGGAAGGTGTATTTTGATATCGATGGTAAAGATGAAAATTTAAATTTAGGTATTATTAAAAATATCATTAATAAATACTTTAATAATCCTAAAATGGCTATTAGTGGTTATGAAACAGAAAAAAAGAAATCTTATCATATTATTTTACACGAAATAGTTTTAAAAACTGAAGATGATCTTAATAAACTAAAAATAATGATCAGCTTAATGAAAGAAGAAAATGAAAGTTTTGATGACAAGGTATATAATAGATATAATAGAGCTATGAAATGTATTAACCAATCTAAACCTCACGGAAATATTCAAAAAATTATTGAAGATGATAATAAAGAACACCATTTTATAAATTCATTTATTTCTGGAAAAGAAAAGACTATTGAATACGAAATAACTGAAGAAATGATAATAACACCTAAAACTTTACAATTATTAAAAAATGATATACCAAAAATGGACTTAAAATTAGATTTAAAATTTAGTATAGACGATCTAAAAGATAGCTTAAAATTATTAGAAATGACACCTAAAAAAGATATTAAAGGATATTTAGGACACGCTCACAGCTGGAGAGTTGGTTTATTTTGTGTAAGTATGGGCTTAACTTTTGAGGAGTTCTGGAACTGGGCAAAAGAAAAAGGAGAAGAAAGACGTGATAAATGGTTCAAATATTATAATATTATTATGAATTCTGAATTTAGATACAGTAAGCAAGGATATATAAATTATTTATGCTATTTTTATCCAGATCTTGTTAATTTTCAGGATAAAATAGATGTATCAACTAAAAATTTCTTAGATAGTTTTAATTTTGATACTAAACAAATTGGAAGAATTGAACCTAATCATTTTGACACCAAAGAAAAAGCATTAGTTTTTAATATTGGTATGGGTGGTGGTAAAACTACAGCAACTATTGAACACCTTAAAAAGACCAATAATTCATTTATTTGGATTACTCCACGAGTTGCACTTGCTGATAATACAAATAATAGAATGAAAAAAGACTATAAAATGGATGTAGTACATTATAAAGATGAAAAAGATAAAACTCAATTAAATAAATATAAATCTATCATCATTCAAGGTGAAAGCTTACATTATTTAAATCAATCTAAGAAATATAATACATTAGTAATAGATGAAATAGAAACAGTTCTTAATAATTGGGATTGTGATACAACTCATAGCGATAATATGGTATCAAATTTTGAACGATTTATTGGGCTTTTGAAGAGTTCTGAAAAAGTAATTTTACTTGATGCTTTTATTACCAAAAAGACACTAAATTTATTAGATAATTTAAAAATTTCATATATTATTTATAGTTCAGAATATAAACCAGTTGAACGAATTGTTAAAGAAGAAAATAATTTTGATAAAATGATAAATAATATTTGTAATGATCTAAATAATAACAAAAAACTATATATTTTTTATTGCCACGCTAAAGGAGGTAAGAATAAATATAGTATTCAAGATTTAGAAATTAAAATAAATGAAGGTCTAAAAACACCTAAAAAAATATTCTTAATGTTTGGTGAGCAGTCAGATGCTAAGAAAAAGAGAATGACCTCAGACGTTGATGAAGAATGGTCTAAATATGATGCTATTATAACTACTTCTAGTATTACTGTAGGTGTAAATTATGATCATAAAACTATTTTATACGATAAAGTATATTTATTTATCAATCCCTTAATCAATTTACCACGAGATATTTTACAAACATCAATGAGAATAAGAAATCCTAAAGAAAATAATATAACTGTATATTTCTTTAATAAATCAAAACGTGATGTATATCAATACCCTAGAAATTATAAAACTTTAGATGATACATATAAAAAACTTATTAATGATATAAGTTTAGAAAAAGAAAGTGATTTTATGCCTAT
>Ga0209088_10000803_pt1 | contig 21338 bp, 18 predicted proteins | sample S_140625_EF_Meta_FD_187324 | JGI IMG/M metagenome (GOLD analysis project Ga0209088, IMG submission 187324) | Freshwater microbial communities from Lake Simoncouche, Canada to study carbon cycling - S_140625_EF_MetaG (SPAdes) (version 2) | ecosystem: Environmental > Aquatic > Freshwater > Lake ... | reverse complement strand
TTTAGAAACACGACCTTGACTTCCAGTACCAGGAATTTGTTGCAATTCATTTAAATTGATCCCTTCGTTTTGAGCAATATTTAAAACCAATGGAGAAAAGAAACGAACGTCATTGGAATTTTCTTGTTGTATTTCAATAGTTGAAGTAGCTGGTATAAAGGGTACTTCTTCTACAACAATTGGCTCTGGAATAGACGCAATAGTTGCAGGTTCCTTAATCTTATCAATGGTTGGTATAGGAGAGATATTACCACTTGTTTGTATTCTTGCAATAACTGTTCCAATAGGAACAACAGCATTCACTTCAAATAAAATTTCTATAATGGTGCCTGCAGTACTTGAGGGTATTTCGCTATCTACTTTATCTGTTGCGATATCAAGTAATGTTTCATCTAATTGGATGGTATCTCCTACAGCTTTATGCCATTTTAAGATGGTTGCTTCCATGATACTCTCTCCCAATTTTGGCAAAATCAAGTCAACTACAGACATAGGGAATAATTTTAGCAAAAATAAGACTAAATCTTATTGATTATGAGTAACCTAAGTAAATTTATAGCTTGAATGGCGGTGACTTCGATATTCTTTTGTCGATCAAATCTTAGGTAAAAGACTTTTGATACCACTTTTTCTTTATTAGCCACCCCAATCCATACCATTCCAAGGGGTTTTTCATCGGTTTGGCCTGATGGTCCCATGATACCACTCACAGAAATTCCATAATCAGTGTTCATTTTAGCCCTTATTGCTATCGCCATTTGTTCAACCGCTTCCTTACTAACAGCTCCTACAGTCTTTAAGATACTGGTTGGGACATCTAAAAATTCCGTTTTTATACGATTGTCATAACTTACGATACTACCTGTAAAGAAGGTCGATGAACCTGCATGCTTGGATAAAAGATGTCCAATATAGCCACCAGTGCAACTTTCCGCAGTTGAAACAGTCTGATTTTGGTCTTTTAAAAGACGACCAACTACCACTTCGATAGGTTCATCTTTATCTGTAACCATATGTGCTTTTACATATGTCTTTAATGCCTCAAATAAGGTATCTAATTGATGATTCAAACTAGTTGCATCATCACTGCTTCCTGTTAATCTTAATCTTACCATGCCATAAGAAGGGAGGTAGGCTAATTTGATCGTTTCTGGAAGATTTTTTTCAAATTCTAAGATGGATTCTGCTAAAAAGGACTCCCCAACACCAGCAGTTAATAAAGTCCTATGTGCAATGACGTCTAATTTGAATCTTTCTAGTATAATAGGCACTACTTTTTCAATTGTTAACCATTGCATTTCATAAGGTACGCCTGGTAATGAAAAAATCAAACTGTCATTTTTCTTAAAAAGCATACCAGGTGCAGTGCCAGATTGATTGAACAAAACTTCGCATACATCGGGCACTTCTGCTTGTTTACGATTGCGTTCAATCATTGGTTTCTTATGAATCTGCTCAAAGATATAAGTGATATGGTCTAATGTAGGTTGATCTACAATCATTTTGCCACCAAAAAAACGATTCAATAAGGGTTTAGTGATATCATCTGCAGTGGGGCCTAATCCTCCAGTGAGTATTACAATTTGGCTTTTTTCAATGGCTGTATCTAAAGCATTGGTAATAGATTCAGTATCATCCCCAACAGCAATTCTTTGTTGAACAGCAACTCCGATTGCATTTAACTTTTGAGCAATAAAAGCACTATTGGTATCTATTACTTGACCGATCAATAACTCGTCCCCAATCGTGATAATAGTTGCCTGAATTTGATCCCTCATAAAATGCTTCAATTAGGTTGCAAAGTAAACCAAAAAAAGGCGGTTTAACTAAAATAGACACTGAGTTTTTCCTTCATGGTAGCAGGCATTTCAACTCTATTGTTCATCGTTGTATCCATAAAATAGAGGTTAACCTGTCCAATGGTCAAAAGCTTACCGGCTTCATTATAGACTTCTTGGTCAAATACAATTTTATGGTCGGTTGGCAAGGTCTTAATTTGAGTCTTGATGGTTATTAGATTATCATATTTAGCGGGTCTTAAATACTTAATATTTAATTCAACAACAGGGAGTATAATACCCATATCTTCTATGTCTTTGTAGGATACACCAAGATGTCGGATGGCTTCTACACGACCAATCTCAAAATACATCGCATAATTACCATAATAAACCACATCCATTCTATCTGTTTCTGCATACCTAACCCTAACTGTTGTCGAATGTTCGTACATATTTATTGCATTTGTTGACAAATTTAAGGATTGTATCTGTTTTTCCACAATAAGCTTATTTAACGAAGCGTTTTATAATCATAGTGTAATTTTATAATACTATCCTAAATCCAGGCTCCTATGTTAAAAACCATCTCAAAAGCAAGTCCAATACCATTGCTTTTATGCTTTACACTGCTTTTCTGTACTCCAGTATCGAGTCAGTTAATGAAATTTGATGCACCAATTCATCAATTAGATCAAAATGGGCTAAAATCACTCTATCAAGGGGATAGTTTAGCTGCGTATCAAAAAATCCAATCAGCTCATATTTTTGAACCAACTAATGTAGATATTGCTTTTCATTTTCATTTATTGTCAGTTGCATTGGACAAAGTAAATGCCATTCCACTTGCCGAAGATTGGTTGAAAAAAAATACAAATAAGATTTATCATTCAAGATTAAATTTTGAATTGGCAAAATATTATTTTAAAATTCAACAAGTAGAATTGGCCATTCAAGCGTATAAAAAAATTAGCATAGATGATCTTGAAAATGAAGAGTTGGCTTTAATGCAATTTCAATTGGGTTATTTATACTTCAAAAAAGGGGATTGGGACGAATCTACCAATTACTTATTGAGTATTAGACAGGTTCAATCAAGTCCGTTTTACACAGATGCGAATTATTATGCAGGCTTTGTGGCTTTACAAAAAAAGGATTTCAAATTGGCTTTGAGTTGTTTTAAGATTGCAGAGCAAAGCAATGCATATAAAACTTTAACCCCATTTTACATTAGCCAATTGTACTATTTTTTAGGGGATATCAATGCAGCACTTAAAAATACAGAACAAGCATTACAAACTAAAGGACAGTTTTACACCGACCAATTAGCGCAACTAATGGGGCACTTGTTGTTTGAACAAAAACAATATGAAAAAGCTTTACCTTATTTAGCAAATTTTGTACAATCACAAAAAGAAGTTGAATCACAGGATCTTTACCAATTATCCTTTTGTTATTTTCAATCACAACAATGGGACAAGGCCATTCAGGGCTTTAAAAAGTTAGCAAACGTGGAAGATTCATTAGGGCAAAATAGTATGTACTTATTGGCTACATCCTATTTGAAGGTTAATAATAAAATAGGTGCAAAAAATGCTTTTTTACTATGTGCTACTAAAAGCCAAAATTTATCCCAAAAGGAAATTGCCTTATTCAATTATGCAAAGTTATCGGTTGAGTTAAAAGAATATAGTGTCGCTTTACAATCGATAGACAAATTTATGCTTCAATATCCTACGAGTTTATATCTTAATGAAGCCAATAGTTTATATGTGACATCCTTGGCTTACAGCAATGATTTTAATAAGGCTTATGATGCGTATCAAAAAATGGATACCTTAAACGAATCACTTTTAAAATTATATCCTAATATTTCATATGGTAAAGCAGCACTTTTAATCAATGATGGTCAAAATGAAAAAGCATATGAGCTCTTTAACCAAGTTAAAAATTTACCATATAATGAAAAAGTTTTATCACAAACACATTTTTGGATAGGGGAGCTTGCCTATAAAATGGGAAGAATAGATGAGGCGATCGAACACCTAGAAAAGTATTTATTAGACCCATTTGAAATTGGAGAAATCACAAAAAAACATGTTAACTATACTTTAGGTTATTGTTATTTAAAAAACAATAATTATACAAAAGCATTGCAATTATTTACAATTGCAGCAGATTTTAATCCTTATGTCGAATCTTCGCCATATCAAAAAGATGCCTTAGTTAGATTGTCAGATTGTCAATTCATGACTAAACAATATAAACAAGCACTTAAATCATACCAAAAAATCATTGATTTAGGCTGGAATTTTGAAGATTATGCCAACTTGCAAAAAGCCATTATTTATGGAGCGCTTGGTTTAAATAAAGAAAAACTTAAAATATTAAATAACTATGAGGCTGATTTTAGCAAGTCAATTTATTTAAGTGACGCTAGAATGGAATTAGCAGATACCTATACTAGCAAAGAACAATTTCAAGAGGCAATTAGTCCATTATCTAAAGTATTGATAGATACTAAGGCTACCGAATTCTATCCATTGGCTTTTTATAAATTAGGTATTGTTTATTTTAATCTAAATAAAAATCAAGAAGCTTTACAAAATTTTAAATCATTATTTAGTGCCTATCCAAATGCAGAGGAAAGCAACAATGCCTTAGAATACATCCGTAATATCTATATAGAAGAGCAACAACCAGAAGCTTATGTTCAATTTATGAATGATTTTGGGAAATCATTGTCTTATAATGAACAAGATTCATTGATCTACAGAGCAGCGATCATTCAATACGAAGACAAAAAATTAAGTAATGCTAACATCGCATTCAAAAAGTACTTATCGCTTTATCCAGAAGGTAAGTACCAATTAAATGCAATGAATTTCTTAGCTGAAATGGCTTATGCTTTGGAACAATATGATTCCGCAGCTATTTATTTTGGGAATATAGCAATGAAAGCACCTAATCAATTTGCCGAAAGAGCTGCGATTGTTGCAGCAAGATTGCATTATTTTAATTTGAAAGATTACGTTGGAGCAGAAAAATATTTTAATATAGTATTACAGTATTCCACCCAACAAGAACAAAAAAATGAAGCCATCAAAGGTTTGTTAAGATGCCAATACAAAGCCGAGAATTGGGCTGAAGCCTCCAAGACTGCCGTACTTATTTTAGCAGAAAAAAATAGTGCATCGGATGATATTTTAATGGCCAATATGGCATTATACCATCAAACTATTGCTCAAACGGATACAGTAAATGCGATACAAATATTGAATACGGTATTAAAATCAAATAGTTCATTGTATACAGCCGAGGCACATTATTTAATAGCTGTGATTTATTACAATCAACAAAAGTATAATCTAGCTGAAAAAACAGCGTTTGATGTTATTAAAAAGCAAGCTTCCTATGAGTTTTGGGTAACTAAAACATATATTTTACTAGGTGATATCTATTTAGCACAAAATGATACATTTAATGCCATAGCAACCTATAAGAGCATAGCTGAAAATGCAACCATTCCATCCTTACAACAAATTGCTTCAGATAAAATTAAAGCAATCAATGAAACAATTAAAGCTCAATAACATGATCAAATCAATAATAAGAATCGGGGTATTTACTATCGCTTTAATCTGTTTTAGCAACATGTCTATTGCACAAAAAAAGAATAAAAAGAAAGCAAAAACGTCAATTATCGCTAAGAAAAAGAAGAAGCCAAGTAAAAAAACTACTTCTAAAAAGAAAAGAACGATTCAAAAAAGACCTACAACAACCACTTATATCATTCCTGAATCAAAAATCGCTAATACAATTGACCAAATTGTTCCAAAAACTAATTTACCATTTAAAAAAAATGTAGTAGATAGTATACCAGATAAAGTGGTAACTATTATTTCAGCTTTTAGACCACAATTAAAAAATGTGGCAAAAATAGGATTCGTAAACGCCACAGCTATAGTTGATACCAATTCAGTGGCATTGTCTTATCAAGTGCCGAGTCAAAATTTAAGTTTTCAATATCAACCAATTGCTTTAGTTCCTAGGGCAATTAAAATTGATCCAAGTTTAAAAATAACTAGATCTGCCAATGTTAAAATTGGAATGGGGAATTATTTTAATCAATTGATTCAATTAGAAGGTAGTTTTGTAGATCTAAAAAACCAAGAACATCTAATGCGTATTCTGAATGAGTCCATTACTGGAGCGCATCCTATTCAAAAATGGAATACGATTGGTTTCAATTATACTGGGGCCTTATCATTGAATAAAAACAAGCATTTACATACTCAATTATTCGTAAATCAATCCAATAGATACCGCTATGGTTTAGTCCCAGATTCAACTAATTTACCGCTCAAAAATTTTGAACAAAAATTCACAGTTATTGGTGCTAATTTTTCACTTGCCAATAAACAGGTTTCAACAAAGCCGTTTAGTTTTACCCCAATTTTAAAGTTAAATCATAGTCAATTATTAAATCAAGCCAAAAATATAGCTATTGATTTGAATAGTCCAATACAGTATAGATTCGATAATAATATCAAATTACATGCTGATTTCAATCTTAGTTACAATCAGTATCTTCCAACTAACAGTCCATCCATACAAAATACAATCCTTCAATTAGACCCATCATTCGAAATCAATAAAGCACAATTTCAGCTTAATCTGGGCATAAGACCAACTATAGCAAATGGCGAATTTGCAATCTATCCTAAACTTGAATTAACTAAGCAATTAAAAGATACCAATTATGTTTTTCATGCTGGATGGCTTACGAGTGTAACAAACAATCAGCTGATACAATTAATTGGTCAAAACCATTGGATAGCGGCACCTACTAATTTACCAATTAGTTCTATTGAAAAGAAATACATCAATCTACATGTAACGGTCAATAAGCGATTAAATTATGGATTCAATATGGCTTTAAATGATTACCGTGAACTCCCTTTTTTCAATCAAACTAAACTATTGAATAACCCAATTCAACAAGGTTTGAAATTTGATGTGTTATTTGAAAAAAGAGCCATTGCTATTGAACTAAATGGAGATCTTAGGTATCAATTGAGTGACAAACTATTATGGAAGAATCATTTTAAGTACATTCAATTTAATTTAATTCGTGAGAATACACAGGCATGGGGCGTATTACCTTTTGAATTGAATTCAGAGTTCAATTGGTTATTTAACAAAAAAACGCAATTGGATGCCTCTGGACAATTTTGGACTGGTGCTAAAACCAGTGCAGGTTTAGGGAATGCATACCAATTAAACAATACCTTTGTCCTTAATGCTGGAATGCAATATGCCATTTCAGATCATTGGACTTTCTGGGGTAAAGGAGAGAATTTATTAGACCAACAATACCAGCGTTGGGCTAATTATCCTTCACTAGGTGTTCAATTCATTGCAGGAATACAATATAAATTTAGAAAATAATGATGCTACCAATTTTAGAAAAATATTTTTTAGCACATGGGCAATTGGTTTTACCAGGTATCGGTCAATTAAACCTATCCCAAACAGATGCTATTCATTCGAATAATGAATTTCAGCCACCTGTGCATCAAATTATTTTTGATGCTATTATAGAACCATCAACCAAACCAAGTAAGTTATTTTATATATATTTATCTGATCATTTAGATTGTACCATTGAACAAGCTATGATTGATTATACAGCATTTTTTATCAATCAATTATCAGCAACTAACAATATTGATTTAGGTAATTTAGGTCGATTAACTATGTCTAATGAGACCTATATCTTTAAATCCAATTTTGATAGTGCCCGTTATTTTCAAACTATCCAACTAGAAAAAGTACAATTAGAAGCTCAATCTCAAAATAATTTCAACACCACACCAAAACAATGGTGGATTTTGCCTTTGATAATAGCCATCTGCGCCATTCTTGCAATCTTTTTAAAATAAAAAGTATGAATTGTCCAGTCTGTAATCATTCCAATCCAAAAATCGTATTAGAAAGTCAAGACTTTTCATTAACACAAGCAGCCTTTTCAATAGCACATTGTTCAAAATGTACGCTACGATTTACATCACCTGTTCCAAGTCAAGAGGAAATAGGACAATACTATAAATTCAAAGAATATATCTCCCATACTGATGTAAAGGAGGGATGGATGAATCAATTGTACCATTTTGTTCGAACTAAAACCTTAGCAAAAAAAACTAAATGGGTTCAATCGCTCTTCACAGGACATAAGGGACATTTATTAGATATTGGAGCTGGAACTGGTGCTTTTGCGCATGCTATGCAGCAAAAAGCTTGGAAGGTAACTGGTTTAGAACCAGATGCAGTGACAAGGGAAAAGGCTTTAGAAATTCATAAATTGAATTTAAAATCTACAGATACCATCTTTGATTTACCTGAGAATGAGTATGAAATCATTACCATGTGGCATGTTTTAGAGCATGTACATACATTAAAGCCATATTTACATCAATGTTTTAAAAGTTTGAAACACAATGGTAGATTAATCATTGCAGTACCTAACTATACCAGTTTTGATGCTAAATACTATCAAAAATATTGGGCCGCTTATGATTTGCCAAGACATTTATATCATTTTTCTCCTAAAGCAATGACAACCTTATTAAATGAAATGGGATTTGATATTGTTTCTATGAGACCAATGTGGTACGATAGTTTTTATGTAAGCTTACTCAGTGAAAAGTATAAACAATCCGGAAAATTAGGTAGGTTAGTAGCAGGTATTATAGGGATGCTGTCGAATCTATATGCCTTGAAGGATACTTCAAAAGGAAGTAGTATCATTTACGAATTTAAAAAGAAATCAAATTCAAGCACTAATTCATTTAATTAGTACAATTAGTTCAATTTCACTTCGACCATAATTGGCCAACATTTTCCTGTTAAAAAATAGGTATCGGTTGATTTCCTATAAGCAATCCCATTTAATACATAACCAGCATCTATCGTTAAAGGATTGTAACTCACTTTTGCTTGTGCTAATAAATTACTGCAATCTATCGTGTTGGTAATTTTTCCAGAATTTGGATCAATTACAATAATATTATTTTGACCATAAATATTTGCAAAGATCTTTCCATCCACATATTCCATTTCATTGAGCATACTTTGGTAACCATATTCATTAAAAACACCTAGTGTTTTTTGAATTGAAAAATCAGTTGGATTCACAAAATAGATATTACTACCGCCAGTAGAGACCAACAAAGCAGTATCGTTATGGGTCAGCCCCCATCCTTCATATGGCCAGTTAAGTGTTTTGATTTTCTCAAATGTAGTGGCATCATATACAAATACGGCATGTTCTTCCCAAGTTAATTGATAGATTTTACCGTCAAATACGGTAATACCTTCGCCAAAATAGGGGGGCTCTAACTTGATCTTTTTACCAGATGGTTTAAATTGATCGTTCATTTGATACAAAACACTTTTACCTCTTAATCCTGTGCCTTCAATCAATTTATTATTATGCCAAACTAAACCTTGTGTATAGGCAGTGGTATCGTGTGAGTATACTTTTTGAATTGTGTAATTCAAGGCTGTTGGTGCAGCAATAGCAATATTCCCAGCATCATCATTGCTACTAGAGTTGTCAGTATTGTCTGTATTCGTACAAGCAAATACAAACAAACTAATGAATACGGCTAGGTTCTTTTTCATGTTTTATTAAACATTAAATCTAAAATGCATTACATCTCCATCTTTTACAATGTATTCCTTTCCTTCTATTCTTAATTTACCATTGTCTCGACAAGCAGCTTCACTTTTTAATTTAATATAATCGTCAAATGCAATGACTTCGGCTTTAATGAAACCTTTTTCAAAATCTGTGTGAATCACACTTGCTGCTTGTGGCGCTTTCCAACCAGACCCAATTGTCCAAGCACGAACTTCTTGTACTCCAGCTGTAAAATAAGTTTCTAATTTTAATAATTTATAGGCTGTTTGAATCAATCTATTCAATGCAGGCTCTTTCATTTGGTATTCTTCCATAAATAAAGCCTTATCATCTGGATCTTCCATTTCAGAAATTTGTGCCTCGATATTATTACACATCACAATCACTTCGGCACCTTCTTGTTTAGCCATAGCCACCAATTGTTCAGAATAGGCATTGCCTGTATGCATGGATGCTTCATCTACATTGGCTACATACATCACTGGTTTAGCAGTCAATAAAAAGATATCTGCAATGGCAGTGTGATCTTCTTTAGATAAATCCAAAGAGCGGATACTTTTCCCAGCTTCTAAATGGGTTCTACATTTTTGTAAAACTTCTAGTTCTACTTTAGCTTTTGGATCTGTTTTAGCCATTTTCTCTGAACGTTGCATCTTTTTCTCAACACTATCTAAGTCCTTTAATTGTAATTCGGTTTCAATGATATCTTTATCACCAATGGGATTGATTTTCCCTTCTTCTCTTAATACATTTTCATCTTCGAAACAACGGATCACATGAATTATGGCACTGACTTCTCTAATATTAGCCAAAAACTTATTACCTAATCCTTCGCCCTTGCTTGCACCTTTCACTAAACCAGCAATATCCACAATTTCTAATTGGGTTGGTACCACTCTTGTTGGATTAATCAATGCTGCTAGTTGGCCAATACGGATATCTGGCACATCTACTAAGCCTAAATTTGGCTCGATGGTGCAAAAACGATAATTACTTGCTTGTGCTTTTGCACTATTACTCACTGCGTTAAATAAGGTTGATTTGCCCACGTTTGGTAAACCTACTATGCCTGCCTGTAAAGCCATGTTATTTTAGATTGTTATGATTGCAAAAATACAAATCTAATCGCAAAATGGGCTATATTAGTACCATAAACAATTAGATATGGCATTGAATATCATCTGGATAGCATTTTTTGTAATCGCTTTTGCAGTTGCACTCTTTAAATTGATCTTTTTAGGAGATACAGAGATTTTTAAGCTATTAGCAGATGGCTTATTTGATTCAGCAAAATCCTCTGTCATTGATGTAGCTTTTCCTCTAGCTGGAACCATGGTTTTCTTTTTAGGATTGATGAATATTGCTGAAAAAGCAGGGGCGATTCAAAAACTGGCTAAATGGATGAATCCATTCTTATGTCGTTTATTCCCAGAAGTGCCACAGAACCATCCTGCAATGGGGCAAATGGTGATGAATTTTAGCGCCAATATGTTAGGTTTAGATAATGCTGCCACGCCATTTGGTTTAAAAGCGATGGAAAGCCTTCAAACATTAAATCCTGAGAAAGAAAAAGCCACCAATGCGCAAATCATGTTTTTAGTGTTGCATACAAGTGGACTCACTATTATTCCATTGACAATTATATCCTATCGTTTGGCAGCAGGTTCACAAGATGCTGCAAGCATTTTTATCCCTTGTGTTTTAGCAACCATTGGTACCACTTTGGCGTCTATCATTGTGGTTGGAACCTACCAAAAATTAAAATGGGATAGGGTATTGATCAGTTGGTTAGCAGGATTAGTCATTTTGATGGGCACAGTCTTATTTGCAGTGAATAGCCTTTCACCTGTTCAAAAAGAATTGTTTTCAAAAATTGCTGGATCGAGTATTTTAATTGGAATTGTTGTTGCTATAATTTTAGGAGGAGCCTATAAAAAAGTATCTGTCTTTGATGCGTTTATAGAAGGGGCTAAAAACGGATTTGATGTGATTGTGAAGATTATTCCATACTTGGTGGCCATGTTAGTTGCTATTCGTGTCTTTAGAGATAGCGGTGCCATGATTTATGTATTGAATGGAATAAGTTTTTTAATACAGCTTACAGGAATGAATACAGATTTTGTTGGTGCATTGCCTGTTGCTATCATGAAACCTTTGAGTGGAAGTGGGGCTAGGGGAATGATGCTTGATATTTTTCAAACACAGGGGCCTGATTCTTTTGTAGGTAAATTAGCTTCTATCTTTCAAGGCTCTGCTGATACTACTTTTTATATCATTGCCTTGTATTTTGGCAGTGTAGGCATTAAGAAAGTAAGGTATGCTGTTTGGGCAGGCTTATTTGCTGATTTAATAGGCGTGGTGATAGCCATTTTTATTGGCTATTCATTCTTTCACTAAGAGGTATGAACAGAAAATGATCTTTTAAAAGATATTATTTACCTAAGCTCATCTTCATCACTTCTTCCCACTCAGCATCTGTAACAGGTTGTACGGATAATCTTCCTAGTCTTACTAAAGCCATATCTTTCAAATTGGTATTGGCTTTTACATCTGCTAATGTAACTGGATGTTTTAATTTTTTATGTGGTGCAAAATCGACAGCTAACCATGCAGTTTCTTCTGTTGTAGGGTCTTGGTAAGCTTCCTTAACCACTTTGGCTATACCCACAATTTCCATCCCTTCGTTGCTATGGTACCAAAATGCTAGATCCCCTTTTTTCATGGATCTTAAATTGTTTCTTGCACCATAATTTCTTACACCATCCCAAAAAGTGCGTTTGTCTTTATTGAATTGATCCCAAGAGTATTTAAAAGGTTCCGATTTGATAAGCCAATAAGCCATGATAAAATGTATTATTTTTTAATAGCCGCTTGCAAGCACATCTGCTAAATGAATGACTTTAATTTGTTGACCATTGTGGTTGATACGTCCATCTAAATGCATTAAGCAACTCATATCAGTACTAATAATATATTCAGCATCTGTGGTGATTGCATTGTCAATTTTTTGATCTGCCATGGCCACACTGATAGTGTCATACTTAACTGCAAAGCTACCTCCAAATCCACAACAGGTTTCGGTATCATTCATTTCAACTATTTCAAGACCTTCTACTTTACTTAACAATGCTCTAGGTTCTGCTTTTATATTGCATTCTCTTAATCCAGCGCAACTATCGTGGAAAGTGGCTTTACCACTAAAGCAAGCTCCTACATCTGTAATACCTAAAATCTTGACTAAGAATTCAGACAATTCAAAAATTCGGGAAGACACTTTTTTTGCTGGACTTTGAAATGCATTGTTTTCGAAAAGTTTACCATAATTATTTCTAACAAATCCAGCACAACTTGCACTTGGGCTTACAATATAATCTGCACCATCAAAATCTTGTACAAATTTTGTACAAACATCTTTTGATTCACCCCAAAATCCTGCATTGAAAGCGGGCTGTCCACAACATGTTTGTTGAGTATTATACACCACTGTACATCCCGCTTTCTCTAATATTTTAACCGTATTAAATGCAACTTGAGGGTACAATTGATCAATAAAACAAGGAATAAAGAGTTGAACTTTCATAGTCTAAATTAAGGATTTCTTTGCAAAAAAATAAAAAGGCATCCTTTTAAGAAAGAATGCCTTTTTTATAATTTATCAACCAGACTAAGGTTGAACTTGAAGTCTAGAGATATATTTATCAATACTAAATCCTTTTTCAGACTTTGGATATTCTTGCTTGATTTGCTTATAGATTTCTAAAGCAGCATCGGTATTGCCATTTAACTCTAAGAATGAAGCAGCACGGAATAAATATTCAGACGAAATAGCTTCATCTTCTGGAAAATGTGTTCCAGCTTTTTTATAGTATTCTATTGCTTCATCATTTTTCTTTAATTCAGAATAAGCATCCCCAATAGAACCATAGGCAACAGCTTGTACTTGTTTAGCATTCGATGAAAAATCTTTTAAATACTCGATGGCCTTATTGTAATCCTTTAATCTGTAGTAGCTCATACCTGCATAATATTTTGCAAGATTCGCCGCTTTTGTACCACTAAATTCTTTGATGATATATAAAACACCCTTACTTGTGCCATCACCATTTAATACTAATTCTGATGAATCATTCGCAAAATATTTTTCTGCAACATACATTGCATCTGCCGCTTTTGCTTCTAAAGGTTTTTGGTATAGTTCAGTATAGCCAAAAAAGCCTGCAACAGCAATAATTGCTCCAGCAAATAAATAAATGATTAATTGTTTGTTCTTTAAAGCAGCTGGTGCTTTTTCTTGTTGTACTTCGCTCATATTGGTTTGTTAAAATAATTAGTCTACAATAAATGGATAATTTTGATCAATATACACATCCTTTAATACTTCGCTATCATCTGGCCAAGGACTGTCCTCAGCAAATTTTACAGATGCTTCCACAATACCATTAATTTTTTCATCAATTTCTTGCAAAGCTGCTTCTGTAGCAAAATTATGATCTAAAATGGTCTTTCTAACTTTAATGATAGGATCTTGATCTTTGTATTCTTCAACCTCGTCCTTGGATCTGTATTTTTGTGGATCAGATACAGAGTGGCCTCTGTAACGATAGGTTTTCATTTCTAATAAAGTAGGGCCTTCGCCATCTCTAGCACGCTTAACTGCTCTAGCCACACCTTCATGTACTATTTCAGGCGTCATACCATCTAATTTATCAGAAGGCATTTCATAGGCGTCCGCTAATTTATAGATATCAATGACATTACTTGTTCTTTCAATAGAAGTACCCATTGCGTAGTTATTGTTTTCACAGATAAATACAACAGGTAATTTCCACAACATGGCAAGGTTAAAAACTTCGTGCAACATCCCTTGTCTTGCGGCTCCGTCTCCAAAGAAACACAATACCACATTTTTAGACCCTCTATATTGTTCTGCAAATGCTAAACCAGCACCTGTGCCAATTTGTGCACCTACAATCCCGTGTCCCCCAAAAAAATAGTTTGCTTTATCAAAAAGGTGCATACTTCCACCTTTACCTTTTGAACAACCAGTTGCTTTACCATATAATTCGGCCATCGCACTATTGGGACTCATGCCTTTAGCAAGTGCTAATCCGTGGTCGCGGTAACCGGTAATAAAAGGATCTTCATGATTTGTGGCAGTCATACAACCAGCTGCAATTGCTTCCTGGCCATTATACACGTGAAAAAATCCACGGATTTTACCCGCCATTTTATACATTTCCTCTGATTTGGATTCAAATTGACGGATTAATTGCATCAATTCGTACCAATATAGATAAGTTTCTTTAGAAAATTTTTGCGCCACAGTCCTTGTTTTTTGAGTAGCAAATATAGTATTTTAAGACTATAATTTGGCCTTATGCTTCGTTTAAAAATGGATACTTATAATCGGTAGGAGGGTTAAAAGTTTCTTTGATTGTTCTAGCACTTAACCAACGGTATAAATTCAAAGCACTTCCAGCTTTATCATTCGTTCCAGAACCTCTTGCTCCACCAAATGGTTGTTGTCCAACTACGGCTCCAGTTGGCTTATCATTGATATAGAAATTACCAGCTGAATGACGTAATATATTAGTAGCCAATTCAATAGAAGCTCTATCTTGAGAAATAATTGAACCTGTTAAAGCATATTTAGAGGTACTATCCAATAATTTTAAGGTCTTCTCGAATTGACCAGCAGGATAAGTGTAAATAGTCAAAACTGGCCCAAATATCTCTTCGCACATGGTAAGTGATTTTGGATTTTTTGTATCAATCACAGTAGGCTCAACAAACCAGCCATTTGATTTATTGACATTACCGCCAACTAAGATCTTAGCTTGTTTGTCTTTTTTAACTGTAGCAATGAATTTTGAGATATTGTTAAATGACTTTTCATCTATGACAGCGTTTACAAAATTGCTAAAATCTTCTACTGTACCCATTTTCATGGTCTGTACTGTTTTAACCAATTTCGCTTTAACAGCAGCTGCTATATTACTAGGTAAATAAGCTCTTGATGCAGCGGAACATTTTTGACCTTGGTATTCAAAAGCGCCTCTTGCTAATGCGGTTACAACTGTATCCACATCCGCACTTGGATGCACCATGACAAAATCCTTACCACCAGTTTCGCCAACAATTCTTGGATAAGATTTATAGTTTGAAATATTTTCGCCAATCTGCTTCCACATATGATTGAATACACCAGTTGATCCTGTAAAATGCACCCCTGCAAAGTCTGGATGTTTGAAACATACATCACCCACAGTTGGGCCATCTGTATAAACAATATTGATCACACCATCTGGCAAACCTGCTTCTTTTAAAATACGCATGAATAATTGTGCAGAATAGATCTGTGTATTAGCAGGTTTCCATACGACTACATTACCACACATTGCAGCAGATGCAGGTAAATTACCTCCAATGGCCGTGAAATTAAATGGTGTAATGGCTAATACAAATCCTTCTAAACCTCTCCATTCCATTCTGTTGTGGATGCCCGGAGAGGAGATAGGTTGTTGTTGATAGATTTGACTTAAAAAATGCACATTGAATCTTAAGAAATCGATTAATTCACATGCAGCATCAATTTCGGCTTGATAGGCATTTTTACTTTGCCCTAACATGGTTGAGGCATTCATTTCGAATCTATATTTTGTAGCCAATAGTTCTGCTGCTTTTAAAAAAATATGCGCCCTGGTTTCCCAAGTCATATTAGACCAATTTTCACGCTTTTTCAATGCAGACTCAATGGCTTTTTCTACATGCAATTTTGTTCCAATATGGAACTGCCCTAGTACATGTTTGGTTTCATGTGGGGGATGTATAGACTTTGTTTTCCCTGTTCTAACTGCTTTACCATTGATATACATTGGAATATCCAATGACTTTTTCTTTAAGGAAGCCAATGCTGCTTTTAAAGCCTTTCTTTCTGGAGAACCTGGTGCATAATTCAAAACAGGCTCATTTACTGGAGACGGATAATTAAAATAACCTAGTTGCATATTGTAATGATTAGAACACGAAAATAAGCATTAAATTAACATGCGTTAGGAACTTATCAATTTTGATTTTGACTTTAACGTATTTTTGACCCTAAAACCTCTTTTATGGAATTTGTCTTAGTTGACCTGCCTGATATGGTACATTTTTACCCTTTTAGCTTGACTAGAAGTTTGACTGAAATAAGGGTGGGAATTTTTTCCATAAAAGAGCGTTGGGATGAACTTTTAAATTCCGATTGCCAGGTTTTTACAAGTCCTTATTTACAGAGTTTATATCATGCACCTTTTTTACAAAATGAGGATGCAGTTATTTATATTAATTCTACTTGTTTGCCAGATGCAGCAATTAAGAAAGCCATTTTAAATTTAAAAGAAGGGGAAAGTTTATTGGATAAAGATGGTAAATGGATTGCTTCCAATTCTAATCAAAGAGCAATTGGTAAAATCTTATTAGGTGACCCTAATTTAAAGACAACGATCGTTGCTAAATTTATTAAAAACCCAATCCATCTTTTACAAATTCATGCAACAATGATTCAACTTGATTTTAATCAAGTAATTACGAATCAAACTTCAATTGATGTAGATGCTTCTAATCGTTTAATTTGTCCTGAAAATATTTTTATAGCAGAAGGTGCTTCATTATCAGGGGTAAGTTTAAATGCCACAGAAGGCCCAATTTATATTGGTAAAAATGCAATTCTAATGGAAGGCGCTGCCATTAGAGGCCCATTTGTTTTGGGAGAAAAAGCAGTCGTTAAAATGAATACATGTATTTATGGTGCAACCTCAGTTGGCCCATATTGTACTATTGGAGGGGAGATAAAAAATAGTATTCTAATGGGCTATTCCAATAAAGCACACGAAGGTTATTTGGGAGATAGTATTATTGGACAATGGTGTAATCTAGGTGCTGGAACTAATAATAGTAATGTAAAAAATACAGCAGGCCCAATACAAATTTGGAACCAATACCAAAAATCATGGGATACAATTGGCAATAAAATGGGGATGATAGTTGGTGATTATACCAGGTTTGCAATTCAATCAAGCATCAACACAGGATCTTATATTGGTGCTTCCGCAAATATTTATGGAAATGGTCTGCTACCAAAGATGATTCCAAATTTTAGTTGGGGCATCACAAAAGGCTATGTTTTGGAAAAAGCAATTGAAGACATCCAAAATTGGAAAAAAATGAAAGGATTTCAAATCTCTGATGCCGAAAAGGCCGTCTTAACTGCCTTGTTTCATATGGAATAGCGCTATTTTTTAGTTACCTTTGTGCCTTGAAAATGAATATTATGAGAAAACAAATAGCTGCAGCAAACTGGAAAATGAACTTAAGCCATCATGATGCTGAAAGCTTATTAGACCAGTTATTTGCTACTGACTTTAATTTATCCGAAAATCAATCAGCCATTTTTGCTGTACCAGCTATTTATATTCCTTTAGCAATTCAAAAATTGGCAAGCAAACAACAGATGTTTGTTGCAGCACAAAATTGTTATCAAAAAACAAATGGTGCTTACACAGGTGAAATTGCAGCATCCATGTATGCGTCTGCAGGAGTAAAACATATTGTGTTAGGACATTCTGAAAGACGTGAATATTTTAATGAAACAGATGCTTTATTAGCAGAAAAAACTGAAGCTGTTTTAGCCATTGGAAGCACACCAATATTTTGTTGTGGTGAACCATTAGCAATTAGAGAAGCTGGCACACAAAATAGTTTTGTAGAAGCACAATTAAAAAATGCTTTATTTCAATTATCCGCTGAACAAATTGTAAAAGTGGTGATTGCCTATGAGCCAATTTGGGCTATCGGAACAGGCAAAACTGCAACAAGTGCGCAAGCGCAAGAAATACATGCTTATATCAGGTCTGTATTTGCTGCTCAATACGGTCAATCAATCGCTGACCAAATTTCAATTTTATACGGGGGCAGTGTAAAAGCTGCGAATGCAAAAGAAATTTTTTCACAACCAGACGTAGATGGTGGATTGGTTGGTGGTGCCTCTTTAATTGCAACTGAATTTGCAGCCATCATCAACGCACTTAAATAGTTAAAAAAAAGAATACTCATTATTACATGAAGCATATAAGAAATTTTTGTATCATCGCCCATATAGATCACGGTAAAAGTACCTTGGCAGATCGTTTATTAGAACATACCAAGACGATTACAGAACGTGAGATGATGAACCAAGTATTGGATGATATGGATTTAGAGCGAGAGAAAGGGATTACCATTAAGAGTCACGCAATACAGATCAATTATATCCATAAAGGAGAAACGTATACGCTTAATTTAATTGATACGCCTGGTCACGTTGACTTTAGTTATGAAGTGAGTCGTGCATTGGCTGCTTGTGAAGGCGCATTATTATTAGTTGATGCATCACAAGGAATTCAAGCACAAACCATCAGTAATTTATACTTAGCCTTAGATAATAATTTAGAGATCATACCAGTGATTAATAAAATTGATATGGATGGTGCTAAAATCCCAGAAGTGACGGATCAAATTATTGACCTCATTGGATGCAAACAAGAAGATATTTTATTGGCAAGTGGACGATCTGGAATTGGTATCGAAGAAATTTTACAAGCGATTGTAGAAAGAATTCCAGCACCAAAAGGAGATACAGAAGCACCTTTACAAGCATTGATTTTTGATAGTGTTTTTAATAATTTTAGAGGAATCATCGTCTACTATAGAATTATGAATGGTGTCTTGAAAAAGAACGATAGAATTCAATTCGTTGCATCTGGTAGAGAATATATTGCGGATGAAGTAGGTGTTTTGAAATTAGCGATGACACCAAAGGCCGAAGTAAGGGCAGGAGATGTAGGATACATTATTACTGGTATTAAAGTGGCCAAGGAAGTTAAAGTGGGTGATACCATAACCTTGGCAAATAATCCTGGCCCAATGATTCATGGTTTTGAAGAAGTAAAACCAATGGTCTTCTCTGGTATTTATCCAGTCAACACAGATGAATTTGAGGAGTTAAGAGAATGCATGGATAAATTACAATTGAATGACGCCTCATTAACTTTTGAATTAGAAACTTCTCAAGCTTTAGGTTTTGGATTCCGTTGTGGATTCCTTGGACTATTGCATATGGAGATTGTACAAGAACGTTTAGAGCGTGAGTTCAATCAAACAGTAATCACGACGGTGCCTAACGTAAGTTTTATTGCATATACTACAAGAGACGAAAAAGTTATTGTCAATAATCCAACCGAAATGCCAGATCCAGTAAAGATAAAGCGTATCGAAGAACCATTTATTAGAGCACAAATTATTACTACCCCAGACTATATTGGTAATATCATTACATTATGTTTAAGTAAAAGAGGGATGTTGATTAATCAAAGTTATTTAACTCCAACAAGGGTAGAATTGATTTTCGAAATGCCTTTGACAGAGATTGTATTTGATTTCTATGATAAATTAAAGAGTCAAACAAGAGGTTATGCTTCTTTTGATTATACGCAGATTGGATTTAGAGATGCAGATATTGTGAAGTTGGATATCTTATTGAACAATGAAAAAGTGGATGCCTTGAGTGCTTTAATTCACCGAGGTAAATCAGCTGAATTTGGACGTAAACTTTGTGAAAAATTAAAAGAGTTATTGACCAAGCAACAATTCCAAATTGCCATACAAGCTGCTATTGGCGCTAAAGTAGTTGCAAGAGAGAATATCTCTGCCATGCGTAAGGATGTCACTGCAAAATGTTATGGTGGTGATATCAGCCGTAAACGTAAATTATTAGAGAAGCAAAAAGAAGGTAAAAAGAGAATGCGTCAAATTGGTAATGTAGAAATCCCACAAGAAGCTTTCTTAGCAGTTTTAAAATTAGATTAAATCCCTAGTTGTAGAAATTGACTGCTTTTGGGACTGTTAAATTAAATAGAATTATTAAAAAAAGGGTTTTATAAAGCTTGAGCAAACTGTAATAGATGATCATATCGGTCATCTATTTTAGTATCTGGGAAAGGCGCTTCCGGATGTGTGGTGGCCAAGTAGACTGTATGCATGCCTACATTACGTCCGAATTCCATGTCTGACATTCGATTACCCACTATGATTGACTTTGTAAAATTGATCGAAGGGAATTTTTCCTTGGCTTGAAAAGCCATACCAGGTTGTGGTTTTCTATTGTATGATGCATTATCTAAATCCGAACAATAAAATATAGCGTCTATTCTGCCACCTAATTCAATAATGTACTGGGTCATATTATGATGAATCAAGGCTAAATCCGCATCGGTCATCCATCCTTTACCAATGCCTTTTTGATTGGTTATGATAATAATTTTAGAAAATTTTTGAGCGAGTAAGGGTAGGGCTGCTAAGCTTTCTGTATAAAATTTAAATTCAGACCATTTCAGAATATAGTCCCCTTTTTTTTCATGATTGATCACGCCATCACGGTCTAAAAATAAAGTCCAATCCTCTGTGATATGTAAATTCCCCAACATCTATTTGCCAAAAATATTTTCTTCAACCAATTCGCAAATAATATGGCCCACTAAAATATGCGACTCCTGAATTCTTGGGGTAGTTGTAGATGGAATATTGATTAAAAAATCGCTTAATGGTTTCATCTTTCCTCCAGAAGCACCTGTGAATCCAATTGTCACAACGCCAATCGATTTTGCCATTTCAAAAGCTTTGACAATATTAGCTGAATTACCAGAAGTACTAATGCCCACTAAGACATCATCTGGCTTAGCAAGTCCTTCTAATAGTCTTGCATAAATTACATCAAAACTATAATCATTAGCAACAGCAGTGAGGTAGGAACTATTACAGTGGAGCGCATCAGAAGGAAG
>Ga0209088_10000799_pt1 | contig 21382 bp, 28 predicted proteins | sample S_140625_EF_Meta_FD_187324 | JGI IMG/M metagenome (GOLD analysis project Ga0209088, IMG submission 187324) | Freshwater microbial communities from Lake Simoncouche, Canada to study carbon cycling - S_140625_EF_MetaG (SPAdes) (version 2) | ecosystem: Environmental > Aquatic > Freshwater > Lake ... | reverse complement strand
GGGGGGTGTTAGGTCGGTAACTGTCGGGGTGCAGTTTCAGCGCCACCCGTCGCGCCAAGCGAAGGGGGGGGGTAAACCCGAATCTGTCAGCAGAAAACAAGCAGAAACGAATACTAATCTCTACACCTACTTTATACTATGTCCATTATGTAAAGTTATTTTGCTGTTATCCACAGGTTTGACAGGTGTTTTGTGCATAACTTTGCTAGTTTCCACGCAACTGTGGATAACTAGGACAACTTTTCGCTGTTTTCTGTGGATATGTCCTCGACCACCTCAATGTGTCGCAATGCGTCCAGTCGCATCCCCGACAGGTTTACCTGCAAAGTAGGCGCTTTGCTCTGCGCATACGCTGCTGGATTCCATCTTTCAGCCACCCATTGCCTCGTTTGCACCCGTAATCTAGCCTTTTGTACCTCTTCGACATCGGTTTCGTCAGCAATTAGTATGCTTTCTGCTACCATGTCGTCTGCTGCCTTCGCACGCGCACGCGAGGCAAGACCTTCATTCTCCTGTTTTGACAGCCAATCTTCGAGTGCAACGCGACCAACTCCGAGCGCGTAACAGATGCGTGCAATCGGTTGTCCAGCCTCAAGCATTGCGACGATATGCGCCTTCGGCAAAGAATCAAGTGCAGCCAAGTCAGACTTGCGTTTTGGTCTTCCAGCCATTTAAAAGCCCTCCAAGCGATCAAAGCCACTCACACACCACAAAGTATCAACCCGCATCTAAATCTCCTCTAAAGCCCTGTTAACCCTATTTTTGCGCATCTTGCTGGTGTCAAACACCTTTGGCAACGACGAAGCCTCCAGCTCGTCAGACTTGACATCATCAAACCCCGTCGCACCACCAAGTGGAAACTCCTTCGCATCCTTGTCCAACCTGACAAGTGCTGCACAAGGCATCAGCGCCTTGATCTTCATCGTGTCCTTGATGACTGGCGACTCCATGACTAACTCCAGCTCTTCCATCGTCCAGATGTGTCTGTTCTGGACATCGGGTCTAAACTGCTGATACAGCGTCGCGTCGTGATGTGTACCAACGACCACCATCACCGACCCGTCCTGCATCTCATGTTCGACTGCCGTGATCGCTGGCATCTCAGGCACACCGTTCTCGACCGCCCAAGTCTCCAACGCTGCATAAGCCTTGATCATTCCATTGACAGCTCGATCGAGCTTCACCTCATCTCTGGACACCGAAGCCTCAAAGACTCGTTCAGCCTGTCGCCATACCTTGATCCGAAACTCTGAGTCCACCAGCTCGATCAAGCGATTGATGCCCCAACGCTTTTCGTGCTCCCTTTTCACCACAGACAGCTCAACTAACCTCGAATTCATAAATACCTCAAAAGTATTCATAGGGAATTCTGGTTGTTTTAGACCACCAAGTGCTTTACTCAAACTCTTTTTAACCATATACAACTCCAACTAAAAAATAATCAATGGCGACATTTGCTGGCGACGACGAATGGATGTCTTCTAGACATCCATCCATTTGTCGTCTCCAAATCAAGCAACAAATGGGATACGAATGGCTTTCCATTCGTCTCCATTCGTCTCCATTCGTCTCTAGCCTTAAGCATCTGAATACTCCTCCTCTTTTTCATATTCTGAAGCGTTTTTGTCCTCATATACGATCCAGCATATGTCACGATTTATTACTACTTTTTTGTAATCAACCAAGTCCTCTTGCACTTCCTTCCATGCCTTATCAACTGACTTTTTGGCGATGTTATTTCCCTTTTTCTGCCTAAATCTTTCCTCCCAATAGCCAATCCCAACGCACTTTATTGAGTCGCGCATGAACCCTTTTTCGGCAACGACCTCATACAAGCATTCCATTGCGAGCCTTTGATTCTTTCCATTTCCAGTAGCGTCTGGAGGGTTTTGTTTCACCTTCTGCTTGACCGATGTGTCCATCTCCTTGTCAGGTTCTACCGCCAGACTAGATGTGTCAGCGACATTGAGTCTGCTGGAGCTGACCTCAATCATCTTGAATCCAATGCGTTGCCCGTCCACACCGTCCTTCTGTTTGGACACATGGAGTATTCCTTTTGGCGGTTTAGCGCCTTCGATCCTGATGATCTCCAGCTCTGTGTCTACTGCTCCTAAGAGACTGCTGTGACCCCTAAGTCCCTTAGTTGCGTCCTTGCCAGCGTGATGCACCACCAGCAAGCCACACTCATACCGTCCTTGTATAGCGCCAGCAGCCGTGATGAATGCACCCATGTCTTCACTTGCGTTCTCATTGCCACCGCCAAACGCTCTAGCCAAGGTGTCGATGATGATCAACTCAAAGTTGATCTCGTGGATAGCCTTGAGGTCGTCAATGGCTGCCACTAGGTCTTGGAGGTCTGTCTTTGAGCTGCGCAAGTTGACCTGCCGTCTCAGGAAATAGACTGGCGCTCCAACTGGTGTCTTGTGATGCGTCTTCAGCGCCTTAATCCTTGACCCGATACCGCCATGACCCTCACCTGCGATGTATAGGACTGCACCTTGTCTGGCGATCTGGTTGCCAAGAAATGCTCTGCCTGTGGCGATGCACTCCGCAATGTCCAGAGCGATAAAGCTCTTAAACGAAGCTGGCGGTGCATACAGGGCAACGAATGATCGTTGCGGGATCACGCCATTGATAAGCCACTCAACTGGTTCGTCTTCGATGCTGTCCCACGATTCGAGCTTGAATCCTTCGCGTTGAAGTGGTGCTTGTGGCAGCTCCAGCTCTTCCGATACTGGTGTCTCAGCAACGCCAATCAATCTTGCAGGAGTCGTTACATCCATCTCACTTGTGACTGCTTGAGTGGCTTTTGTCAGGTCAACCAGCCTGTCCTTGTCACCGCCATACTTGTAGACGAACTCGTATGCGTCTTCCTTGATCTCTTGTAACCCAAGGTCAACCACTCGGATACTTTTTGTAACCGACTTGAGCGCTGCAACTGCTTTCCTTGCGTACTCCCAGCCCACCGTGTCGTTGTCAGGGACTATTGCGATGGTGAGTCCGACTAGGTGCTTGACAACATCTTCGGGGAAGTTACTTGCACCGTTATGCGTACAGGTTGCGACGACTCCCAGAGACTTAAGAGCGTCGGCTGCCTTCTCGCCTTCGCACAAGAAGACAGTTCTGCCTGTCTTGCGTGCAAAGTCCACCTCTGGCAGGTTGTACGGGACTATGTTCGCACCAGTCATTGATGCGTGCCGTCTACCGTTCTCATCCACGCGGTACTGCTTGTATGTCTTACCTTTGGAGTCAAAGGTCTTGTAGCGTTGTTTTATGTGCTGGACGACACCATCCTCATCTGTGTAGTGCCACTCCTGTTCGAGCACAGGTTCTTGCGGTTTCGGTAACGGCTTGATCTGGGTGAGGAAGTCTGTCGGGTTTGGTAAGTCGTCTAGCAGACCGTAGTCCTTCACCGCATTGAAGACAGACTCCTGACTGCACCCGCTAAAGCATTTAAACAACGGCTTGCCTTCGTCTGTCTCGCTGACGCAAAGACTTGGATTCTTGTCCCCGTTACCCTGCCCATGACTGCTGACAGGACAGCTCGCCATCCATTGCCCGTTTACTTTCCTTGCGTTGCCAAGCGCTTGCGCTATTTGTTCGGCTTGCATCTAGTTTCTTTCTTTGTTATGGAGCGGGATCAAGGAATCGAACCTTGCCTCTGTATTGGATACAGCGTTCACCTCTGAACTCTCCCGCCTTGGATATGGTTTCGCTACATATTTGTAGTCTTTAAAGAATTTGCGATTTTCGTTTTTGTTGCCTATTAGCTTTATGTACCTATGCTTTGGTTTTTGATCGCGCACAGGTATGTCTTGGAAAGCCTTGACCCACATAGGATGCTTGTCTTTAGCCCATTTAGTCTTATCACCCATAGTTCTAGCAGACACCCAATGGTTGTCTAGGAAGTAAGCCTTTGACTTTATAGTCTCGCCAACATAGAGAAAGTTGCAAGCCTGATATATCGTGCCGATCTCGCCAGCCTCTGGCGTGCAGTACGCAATGACAGCCTTGATGCCTTCGTCCTTCATGTAGTCGCAGCTCTTGGTGATTAACCAGCTCGCTGTATTAGTTGGAGTCCACCACACGCAAGCGCCACGGTTAAGCTGCACAACCTGTCTTGGATTCATGGCATTGAACTGCCTTGTCGATGGTTCAACAAACACAGTTACACCGCCAAGGATGTTCTCGAAGTACACACCAAACATAAAGCGACACGACTTTGGAAGTGGCATTGTGCCGATCCATTCGTGCTCTTCAATGATTGGCTTTGCGGTTAAATAGTCAATGCGTTTAAATTGAGCACTAGCCAAGGAAATGTTTTCTGGAACAACGGGAAATAGAGAATCGTTAGCTTTAAGCTGCGCTTGCTCTCTAATTACCCTTTGGTGAGCCTTCATTTTTCCGCGTGTCCTTCTAATAGTTCTAATCTCTGCTCCAACTCGTAGACCCTCTGAGCCAACGCAATAAGAAGCAGCATCCAAAATTCTTGTGTGTTTTCCATAGAGGAAAAAAAACGGGACTGACCTTTCAGCCAGCCCCGTCTCTCCTAAGAGTTAAAACATCTCGTCGTCTTCGACTGCCTGAGCCATTGCAGTCTTCTGGACTGGCTTCGGTGCTACTACTGGAGCTGGTGCTGCCATGCTGATCTTGCCGTCACTATCAAATGATTGCGTGCCGTCGTCCACCGCGTCCATGCCAGCAGGACGATCAATCCACGACACCACATCAAAGTTAGGGATACGAGTCGTGCCTTTGCCGATCTTCTCTAGCGTGGAAGACTTGTACTCAATGACGGGTAACTTACCAGCGTTGGCAGCTTGACCCGCCTCGATTGCCTTCCACAACTTCTCTAAGCCCATGTTCGGACCTGTACCGTTAGCAGACCACTCAGCGAGTCCCATCTCCTTGTTGTAGAACTTGATGGAGAAACCGCGCTTGTGATCAGGTGACGGTTGAGCACCCTTCTTACCCAGACTTGCGTCTGGTTGCCAGTCGCGCACACCTTCTCCAAGGTGCATCCAACCAGTCTGCAACGAGGCAGTATCCACAACCATTTTCTTTGGCGTGAACTCCTCCTTGTTTGAGTTAAGCCATGCGTTAGCAGATGGCATAAAGCGGATGTAGTTACCACCGCCAGATGATGATGAAAGATTAAGCATTTGAGCCTTTCGAGTTTATGTTGCGTTTAGCAACGGTTGGGGGAAATGATTATTGACCTAATGAGTAATCTCGCGCAAGAGTTAAACCACTACTCTCTTTCTTAGTGAGCTTGTCAATGAGGTCTTTAGATTCTTTGGGAAGTAACTTGGCTGCTTCAGATGGACTAATTAGTTCGCTAGTAACCAACTTATCCGCAGGGATACCAGCGTCGTGTAATTGATTCTTTGCGTCGTTCTCGTCAATCCACTTGCGGTATGCACGCTTGGGTTGCATCTGCCAGCCCTTGATCACTTCACCTGCCTCGATGCGAGTGACAGCGTGAGCACGCACAGCGTCGATAAACTTCTCAACGAGTGGTGCGCGATCCAGTAAGTCCTCGATCTGCTCTGGAGTCAATGTCACCATGATTGACTTGATGTCTTCTTTGTTAAGTTGAGTTAGATCATCTTGCGCAGCAATAACCTCAAAGCCTTTTCTTTGCGCAGGACAAATCGCCTTTGCTGGACACCATTGGCAGCCGTCTTCTGTTGGTGTGGGTTCTGTATCGCCCTTCTTGATTGCTTGGATCGCTGGAGTTAATCTAGTCGCTGCCCAGTCGTTTAATTCTTTGAATGTGATCTTGTGCGTTCTAGGTTCACCGTGATGCGGTTGAATGATCGACAGCTCGATGTTGCTGAATTCAATCTTTGCGTGACGCATCGCACCGATGGCGTATATCTTCATCTGGTCTGAGTCAGCGTCTACATAGCCTCTACCAGTCTTCAAGTCTGCAATGACTAAGGTTGACTTCTCGTCGTTCCATGCCACCACATCGGCAGTACCGCCCAGCTCGATGTCCTTGTCCTTGTACACGGTGACATACTGCTCGACCTTTAGCGTGCCAAGACGCAACTCCAAGTCCCTGATGTGGTTCACATGAGCTGCTGCAAAGTCTGCGTTCTGCTCGGTGATCACAATGTCCTTGACCGTCTTACCGATCCAATCATGGGGAGAAGAGTTAGTAAGGAATGCAGTCTCAGCTACCTCATGTATTGCAGTACCGATCTGCGCAGCTTCACCTGCTGGCGTGTAAGGGATGTCTGCACAAAGCCTCACAGATGCAGGACAAGAGAGCCAGCGTGTTGCTGCCGATGGGCGTAGTTTGATCATTAGTTGTTTTCCTGTAAATGCAAAAGTGTGTAGATGCGACCGCGCACCTCATTGGTAACTGCGTGACCAAGCTGCTCTGGATCAAGTAACTCAGACAGCAACTCGTCTCGTATCTTGAGTTTGGTTCTGGTGTCCTCCAGCTCCTTGGTGAGCCAGACAATGTGCTCGCGCATTGCGTTGCGTTCTTCGTCGATCATTTAGCCTGACTCCCAAAGTAAGCGATCATGGTTGCGTCTGCCCTGCCAGAGTCCTTAACGCGAGAAAACACTTGCTGGTGCTCTGGATGCAGTTCCATGCACCTGTGGCGTATAGCGTCCTTACCCTTTGCGCAACCAGTAGCCTTCTGCCACACCAAGGGATTGATGTAGGTGATGGGTACTAAGAAAGACGCGAGTGCGCCTTCAATGATTCCAGCAGCTCTGCCGAAGGCATACATACTTGCTGTGCCTTGGTTTGGCATTGCGCCTGTGCGTTCTACAAATGCGTGCGTAGGAGCGAAGACCTTGACAATGCTTGCTACGCCCTGCGCAGAGACTTGGCGCTTGTTCTTGCCACCTCTAAGAACCTCCACGATGGGCATATCGACGACCTGCTCAAACTTGCCGTCAACATAAAGTGAAAACGCTCCGAGTGCGCCAACATCCACACCCATCACCCTAATCATTCTTGACCTCAAGCGACTTGATGCGACCAATAATCAAGCGATCTGTGGCGGTTCTGAGCTTCTCTATTGAGGTTATCAGGGGTACGGTATGCCCTGCCATCCAGCGAGACATCTGAGCCTGATCAATGCCAGCCTCTCGGCATATATCAGCCATCTTGAAACCCGCCTTTTCAGCGCGTTCAATTATTTCAGTTAAGTAGTTCATGCTAACTATGTTAACCTAGAATTGATTACTTCAACAAGACAGACAAAAAAAGGGGTGAGGTTTGACGCTCACCCCTATAAGGCAACTGCACCCCATGCGGAGACAAGGAGGCACAGCAGACAGGGAAACTACACCCTGTCGGGGTCTATTGTATTGGGGTAATAGTTGACTAAATAGTAGGGGCTTGACAAGGTAGTCAAATTTGATATGATCAAGTCCTCAACAACACAACGGGAAAACAAAATGACTTTAGCAACAATGTCTGACGCAGTTAAAGAGTACGCTTTTAATGTTGGCGCAGAGAATCCAGATCGTGCGTGGATAAATACTCAGTACGACACATGGGAAGCTAATCCTTTTTATCGTGGTCTTCCAGTTCCTCATCCTGAGTGGGACGATTACATCGACGATAACTTCCCAATCGAAGGTTGGTTTGTTACTTATGCAGAAGCTGCTAATTACGCTCGTATTAAAGCTGTCTCAGAGCAGCGTGCTTACAAAGTATTTTTTGATCGTTGCGGTTTTGCTTCGATTCGCGCTTAATAACCAAACGGGGCGAAAGCCCCATCTTTTAAGGACACCAACATGAAAATCGTAGAAGTTTATTGCCAAGAAGAGAAGTTCAATCCACGCCTTAACTGCACCGTCTCAGGTGCATGGGTTGCGGTGTACAGCAACGGCATCGAGCTTGCCATCTGTCGTGACTATGAGGCATCAAGCGCCAAAGAAGCATTAGCCATCTTGAACCAAGACAAAACTTGGAATCACAACGCACCCTACAACTCACAATTCCTTGGCGCACAACCCGCACGCGCTGGTCAAGATTATTAAAGGAGCAAACGAAATGCTAGAAACTTTATTCAGATTTAAGTGCGAAGTAGAAGGGGTAACTCTCGTCTGCTTCCTCGAACACGAACCCGCAGAATTCAATCACGGGGAAGCGCCAGACTTCCCTGAGTGCATGAATCTGGTCAATGCCTTTTGCGGTGACATTGACATCGCCCACCTTCTTATGCAAAGTATTGCAGACCACATCTGCGAAGAAGCACTCACACAATTCAACTCTGAAAGCGACGAATGAAACATCAAAACTACACAGAAAATTTTGAGGTCGATGGTCCTTACCTTGACCAACGCATCTCCCTTGTGGATTGCGTCTTCATCTTTCTTGCTGGCGTAACCGTTGGCTTGATCACCGCAATGCTAACAATGGGGTACTAATCATGTCAGTACAAAAGAAAATCGAAGAGATGGTCTTGCAATACATTCTGAAGACCGAAGGTCAAGCCAGAATCATGTCGCCACAAGATGTCGCAAAATTAGCCAGAGACGCAATGCACAAAGGTGCAATGCTTGGATACGACGCTGGCATGAAGATGTCCTTGCGTGCTCACGGCAACGAACTGGAGGTTGCAGAGCTGACCGTCAAAGAGTTGACCGAGCGCGTCAAAGAGTTAGAGATGCAAATGATTGCGCAGCAATGACAGAGCCAGTCATCAAGACGCAATGGGTCAAGACTCCATCGTGGAATAAGACCCAGACTAAGTGCGATACCCTTGGTGTTTGCCAAGCATTACCTAAGATTACCTGCATCACCTGCCCACGGCACAAAGCAAATGCGAAAAAAAAGTAGATACAAACCCAAAGGTGTGCGCCTCGATGCCACCACCTATGTGCTCAACGGTTTTAGACTTGTGTCCGCTACTGGCAGCGCGGTTCTCGATCTAAAGATAAAGAACCACTCTGCCCTAGAAGCTCTCAGGACGGGTCAGGCAAAGCGCTACGACCTTGACTCCATCATCTCAGCGCTGAATGTCTCCGAAGCCCTCTCAAGGCTTGGCATTGGGCATGAGTATGTAGACGAGATTAGGGAAGGTCAAGACGCATTGCTGGAGTTGTCTCGTCGCGGTATCAATCGAGACGACAGGTTTGTGGCAAAGGCAGCAGAACTTACCGCCATCAACTACGGCATGGAACTGCACGACGCACAGCTCGACATCACCACCATCGCCCAGCTTGAGAAGGCACTCGATATTGTGATGAATGAGATAAAGTCACGCAAGGCACGAGTAATAGAGGAGAAGACGGCATGACACGACACATAGGCATCTCAGTCCCGCATCGCAGGGTTGATGAGGACGACGACATCCAGACCTACAAAAGAGCGTGGGTATCCCTAACCGACGAGCAGGTACACAAGTGTATTGCGTATGCCAAAGGGGGCTGCGACATCGAGCAGACCGCCAAAAATATTGAATTAAAACTCAAAGGACTTAACTATGATTGAAAACATATTGACCATCATCGTCTTGCTAACGCTTGGCGCTGCTATTGCCATTGCCATCATCTTTGCGGTTCTGTACTTTGGACATGAGGACAAATGAAGGCAATCAGGTTGCCCCGTCTAATCTCCCTGATCACTCAAAAGGGGTACACGGCTGTCGAGCTGGCTGAGGTGCTGTTCTGCACTATCAGGTCCAGCAGAGACATGATCGCCAAGCTACGCAAAGAAGGCAATGTACACATCCAGTCGTGGCGTAAGACCAGCGTGACGCAATGGTCTGCTGTGTACCGCTACGGCATCGGAGTGGATGCAGATAAGCCAGAGCCTGTGAGCAGCAGCTCGCGGTTGCGTAAGCACCGAGCCAAAGAAGATGCAGACGCAAAGGAAAGAAGACTAACTAAGCAGAACCAACTCAGACGCAAGATTAAGCGCGACCCGTTGACTGCTGCATTCTTTGGTGAGATATGAAGACACACACATTCGCTTGGCAGTCCGAGCACCCATTCAAACACTTAGTGATCGATGATTTCTTTTCGCCACAACTCGCTCTGCAAATATCTCAAGACTTTGACAAGGTACAAGATTTCTGGGTGCATTACAACAATGCACTTGAGCACAAGTCAACTATGAATTACTGGGGTGCTTTCCCAGCCAGCATCTACAAAGCAATGCAGCACCTTGTGTCCCCAGACTTTGTGCAGCACCTTGTTCACCTGACTGGCTGCACGCTCTACGCTGACGCTGGTCTGCATGGCGCTGGTATGCACAGACACATCTCTGGGGGAAAGCTCAACCCGCATCTCGATTACTCAATACACCCCAAGCTCTTACTTGAGAGACGGTTGAATCTAATCGTGTATCTGACACCTGAGTGGCATAAAGACTTTGGCGGTCACTTAGGGATGTGGAGCGAGCCATCCAACCTCGTAAAAGAAGTGATGCCTAAATTCAATCGTGCTGTTTTGTTTGACACAACAAACGCACTACATGGACTCTCAAGACCTGTCCAATGCCCAGAAGACTTTGCACGCAAGTCTCTTGCGGTTTACTACTTGTGCGAGCCAAGACCGCAAGCAGAGGAAAGATACCGAGCGCTGTACTCACCAGCAAAGGGTCAGGAAAATGATCCTAGTGTGCTGGAGCTTATTGCGCTGAGAAGTCGTGTTTAACTACGCCAGCAAGCCAGTCATGCCTTCGACAGCAGCCAAAGGTTGACCCTTCTGTACTGCCTTCTTCATCTCTGGCGTGATGTCTAGGTAGCGTACAGTTTCTTGCTTTGATGCTGGAATCATGCTGTTCTCAGCGCGTTCTTTAATGGTATTTACTTTAGTCTCACCAACCTGCGCACCATATTTCTTGCCGTATTTGTTTAAGAAGTTTGGATATATCTCGTCGTAATACTTCTTCATGCCTTCGCCACCAATATTGAGACCTTCTCCTTTGATTGTTTGCGAATTGCTTTCCATTATTTTTTTAGCAACTTCTTTACCAACAACATCAGCAAGATTTTTACCTTGAAGATTGTTTATTTCAAGCATATTTACATTGTCAATAATTCCCTCGTTATTGACTCCTAATTTATACGACCCACCTGATTTCAAATCTAAAGCAACTTGTCTTGATTTTTCTCCAGTACGGGCATCAGTCCTACCAATTACATTTATTTCATCAACTTCATTACTCAGGTTATATCTTGATGCTTGCTGCGCACCAGTAGTCAGACCGATTCTGTCATAGCCCTTGTCTACGGCTTCTTTAATTGCTCTCTTGAGTGCTAACTGATACCAAGTTTCTTTGAATGGTGCGTCTGGTACTTTACTATGTCCAACTTTTGATAACATCTCAACTTGATTCATTAAATCAAAACGCTGCTGTGCAATTACATTACGCTCTTCTTGATCAGTAGTTAACTCTTTAACTTTACCAAGGCGTTTATGCTCTTGTTTTAAAGCATTTATTTTTTCTTGTGCTTGCGCTTGTAATTTAGGATCTTTATAACCCTGCTCCCGACCAGCTTGATGCCAATCTGATTGCACTTCCTCAATGAGTAGCATCTTTTTGCCTTCTGCATCGACTCGATCATTAACCCTCATGTGGGCTAGGATGTTTGGGTCTGCAAAATGAGACGACTGATATGGTTTTTCTTGATGTAACTGACTAAATTTTTGCAAGGCTTGGTCTTTGGTTTCCCCACTTGCATAACGACTGCCTGTTTCGTCAAAAACTCCATACATTGTTTTTCCATTAACAGAATAAGCATCTACATTAAAATTTTCTGGTAATGGTTGAGGTTTTTGAGGCAACTTTAATAATAACTCCCGATAGTTCTCACCACCAGCAAGTTGAAATTTACTATATTTTGTTGGCGCTGATTCTGGGACTGTGTAAGCAGCGTCAGCCTCTGCATCTCTAATGTTTTGTAAATCAGTAATTTGCTGCTGTAATTGTCTTGAGTTTTCTTTTGGTCTTAACGCTGTTTTAGTTTTACCAAAAGCACTTGATGGGTCTAAATTATCAAGTAATGCATCATCGTAATTTGTGTAACTTTTTAAAACTTTATTTGTTTCTGGGTCATATACAACATATTCTGGTTTATCAATTCTTCTGTACAAATCTTGTATTTGAGGTTCATACCTGTCAAATATTTCCTTGCGTTTGGCAATTCCTAGCGGGTCTTCTGTAACAGTCCCACCAAGTTGTCTCTCCTCGACATTGATCTTGTTATTCTGAATAAAGTCCTGCACCTCTTGGCGTGTCACATTTGGCTTGCCTTTGAGGTAAGTATCCAGACCCATAGCCTCGATCTCGTACTTCTTGACATCTTGACCTTTGAGAAGATCATTCAAGAAGGACTCACCAGTTCCTTGTTTCCTTGGAATCTTAAGTGCTTGCTGCTCGACTGCTGAGTAAAACCCTAGAGGAGACACTTCGGCTTGCAATAGACCGCTAGTCATTGCTTGCTCTGCTGGGTTCACCGCAAACATTGCTGTCTGTGGTTCAGCCAATAAACTAGGCAATATAGGTCTGCCAGTAGATAGCCTTGTTGCCATCTCCTCACCAAGCAGACCGCCTAGTTTCTGCGCACCTCTGACTGCTGGCATTGGATTGATTGGCGCGAAACTGCCTATCCTGCCAGCCACATCACCGACTGGTGTGTCTGACTTCAATGGCAGGTTTTCAAGGAAATATTCTGTATCAGGGTACTTTTGCTGACCTGTCATTGCTTGACTGAGAAGCTGCAACGGTCTAACCATTGGTATCGGCTGATTGAAGACATCACCAAACAATCCAAGCGTTCCAGCAACCCTACCTCTTGCCACATCGACAGGCACATTAGCGCTTGCCGTAATGTCTTGCTGAGACCGATACGGTTGCATCTGCGGAAATACGCCAAAGGCAGGACTCTGAGCTGCTGCCATGCGTTCTATCTCTTGCGGAGTTAACTGCAATAAGCCTTGAGACTTTTGCGGTGAACCAAAGTAATTAGCCCCGCCAAACAGCAAACCAAGTGGGTCTGAGTAGTCTGCCATCGTCTTATTTCCCTAAAAGTCCACCAGATACTTGTGGTGCATAGCTTCCAGCAGTTATTGCAGCAGCCGAAGGCAGTACGCGCTGTGCTGTGCCAAATAACTGCGCTACACGGTCTTGCAGCATCTTGATGCCACCCTGATCGTTGAGTGCATTCATCACAAACTTAGGGTCTTCTGATACCAAGACCTGCGCGACCCTGAGTCTCTGCTCGTCTGTTAAGTTAGGCGAAGACTTAGCCAAGGCTTTTCTAGCTAAGGAGACATAGCTTCCAATGTTTCCAGAAAAAGCGCCAGCAACCTCTTCAGTTGAGATATTCATGCCAATGCGGTTCTGGTTGAAGACAGTTGGTGCTGTGGACGATCCACCAAGGATTGCAGTTGCAGCCTTCTGGGACTGAGACGCACGACCTACGGTCTCAAGCATTCTGTCTAACTCGTCTTGCGGAAATAGTGTGCGCAGAACCTGACCTTCTTTAGTGTCTGGATCAACAATGTTTTGCATCATTGTTTTGCGACCACCAAGAGTTGACTTAGTACGCAAAGCATCCATCACACCAGCTCTGAAAGCCTTGGCAGCGCCTTCGCTTTTGGCTGCTAAGTTTTCAAAGTCGTAGGCAACTTCGTCAGCACTCTTTGTAAATACCTTGCGACCAGCATCGAATGACTCAGACGCTAGACGATTCTGAGCAAATGTATCGCGTGCAGTCTTTAAAGCCAAAGAAGAACTATCTAACTGAGCACGAAGCGCATTCTCGGCAGCGCCTAAGTTTTTTCCAACCTCACCAAAACCACCAGTATAGGCAGCGTTCTTTGCAGAGTCCACGCCACGACGAATGATCTCCATGTCTTGTAATGTTGGCGTGCGACTCCAGTTGACTTCACCACTTTGTGTAATCGTCCAGAATGGCTTTTTACCAGTCGCTGACTGATAGGCATCATTGATGGCTTTACCTGCCTCTGGAGCGCGTTTTATTGCGTCTGAAGCGGAATCTAGCATTGGTTTATTGACGACACCGCCTAAATTAAAAGCACCTGTATACAAATCTTTTTCTAACTTACCAAGCTCTTTTTCACCCAAGCGATAAGACCTAATTATGTTTTCGTCTAAGTCGCCAGCAAGTCCTGCTTGCAGTTCATTCATGGCTTGACCACGAAGAGCTGGAGGACGACGGGTCAATGCTTCCTTGAGTGCAGTTGCAGCACTACCACCGCCACGCGCAAAGGCACGCACAGCGTCTTGCAATGTTGCGTTCTCTGCCATGATCTCACCACGAGAGATTCTCTGGACAATTTCGTCGGCACTCAGACCTGACTCAGTAGCCAGTCGATTGATCTCGGTCTCCACGACCTTTGCACCACGATCACCGACACGACGACGGGTTGCGTCGATCACGCCATTGATCAAAGCACCACCAGCCTTGATGACTTGCTGTGCCACAGGAGCGATCAAAGCGCCTTCTGCTGTGCCTACTGCGCCAGCCTTAGCGCGTGATAATAGATCGCCTTCAGCGCTGGCTGCACCAGTAATACCGCCTTGAGCACCACCCATCATCATTAGTCTAGACAATGCTGGAGAAGCCTGTGCAGCGCCAACAGCTAAAGAGCCACCACCAGTAAATGGTGCAAGGACTGCTGCTGGTGCAATAGCACCACCGATTTCGTATCCTGCCGATTCGACTGGATAGGCTTTCTTGTAAACCGCCATCTTTTGGCGAATAGCAGACAGTTCGTCTTCGTACTTCGTACCTTTAAGCTGTGACTGGACTAGGGCTTCTGCTTCGTCAGCAGTTCCCATAGTCGCACCCTGAGCGAATTGTCTAATGCGTTGCGTCTCAGGCTTTGGAAGTTTAGACAGAGCGTCAATCTTTTGCGCTTGCGTCATCCCTTCTGGGAAGTCTATTGGTCCAAAACCTTCTACAAATTCGACTGCCATAAGACCACCTTATCTAAATATCCATTTATTATTTTCAAAGCGCCACATTTGCTGACCAGCAGCAGGAGGAGTTTGCGCCATTCCAGCTTTCATTGACTGTTCCATTTTTACTTTAGAGGTAATGTCTTCTGGAATCTGATACTTCTGGAATGTTGAATCAATAACTGATTGAGGTACATACCTAGCAAGTAATTGAGACTTGCGATCTGCTTGCTTGTTGTATGTCTCAATAGCCACCTTTGCGCCTGATCTGGCTAAGTTAGCAAGGTCAAGTCTTGCCTGATCACTACCGACACCACCAGCAGAAATCTTGTCAACAAAACCCTGCATACGGTCTGCAATGGCTTGCATCTGCTGCGCAGACTGTGCCTCACCCTGCATAACAGCAGAGTTTGGTTCAAGTGCTTTGATCGCCTTAATCAAGACACCATAGTCAGAGATACCAGCCTGACCCGTAGTCACCAAGTCCTTAACGATGTTGTAACTTGATAGGACTGTCTCAACTGGTGTTCTGTAATTCTTATCCCACTCAGCCACCGTAGTCATAATCTGCTCAGGCTTTAATGCTGGAGCCATTCCACCACCATAAGTCGCAGCATCGCCAGTTGGCTTAGGTACTGTTCCACTTGCAGCCACTCTGTCTTGCACAGGCTTAGGTACTATGCCAAGTGGATTGTTCATGTCCATTAACTTCTTGCCACCAGAAGGTGTCTCGATGTACTGGTAGTCAGGACGATAGACAATCTTTGTCTCACCGTTAGGCATCTTGTACGCAAGCGTTGTTGGCGGTAAACCTAAACCAGCAAGTTCTGAATCAGTTAACTGGTTAGCCCTTTGACCAGCAGCCTTAAACGCTTCACCGATAGCCTCAGTTGGTTTCATTAAGGGCAGAATTCTTCTTTGCTCTGGAGTAAGACCTGCAAACATTCCACCGCCACCTTGAGGAGCTTGAGCGCCCATAGGCATTGCAGTTGGTGCAGAGCCAGCAGGAGGCACACCACCAGCACCCATAGGCATTGCTGGAATACCGTTCTGACCAGCAACGGCTGGAGCACCACCTTCAGCGCCAAGAGCGTTAAGGTAGGCTTGCATTCTGGCTTGCTCTAATGCGCCTTCTTGTAACTTCTGGCGTGTCAATAGGTTTTGTATTGCACCTTGCTGTGCCTGACCGTAGCCAGCAGAACCTGCTTGCAGAGCACCACCAAGTGCCTGACCTAAAGAAATCGGTTGACGACTTGGACCGCCAGCCTGTAAGAGTGCAGATGCTGCTTGCAGCATTGACTGCTGCTGAATTGCTTGTTGTTGCTCTGGAGTGATATATCCTTCGAGACCAGTACCACCACCGCCAAAGAGTAAACCGCCAAAGTCTGTTAATGCCATCATTTACTCCTTACATGAAACCAAGCAAACCGCCAATGCCAGCACCATAGCCAGCATACTCAGGGTTAGCAGTTCCACCGATTAACTTACCCAATGTTGCACCACCAAGAGCACCGCCTAAAGCAGATGCTGTAGTATTTTTATAGATTGGAGTTGTGGTGCTTCCACCAATATTTGCAGGTTGCAAGCTCAAAGCGCCTTGCGCCACATTCAAACGCTCTAGACCTAAGTTGCGAGCTGCATCAAGTTTCTGCTGTTCGTATTGCTGCATCATTTGTTGCTGTGATAGACCTAAGTTCTGAGCCTGTGCAAAGCCAGTATTGCGAAGTTGTGCAGCCAAGTTACCTGCATTGCGTAGTGCTGCCTCATCAACCAGCGATCTGGTTACTGCTTGGCGTGTACCGCCAAACGCTCCTGATGCCGTAGCCCTTGCGCCTTCTGCCGATATTTGACCTTGACGAGCACGCTCAATGTCAGCCAATGTGTTTTGTACAACCGTATTCTCGTAAGGGTTCATGTACTTTTGAACCATGCCGAGGTTGTAGTCAGCATAAGGAGCAAACTGTCTTTGTCCTAGACCAGCTCCAACCATCCTTGCTTCTTGCAAGTTGCGCAAATATGCTTCCTTGACATCTGGGTCAATGCTAGTCGTTGCGGTGCTCGATGTTGGTGTGCTACCACCTAAAGCCTTAGCTGCTAGACCAGCACCTGCTAATGTCAATGGGATATTTTCTTGTGCGAAGTTGATGGCGCTACCAAGTAATCCAGTAGATGCAGCCTGTTCTTTAGCTATCATTTCAGATGCTTGCTGTGCAGTCATCTCTCCAGCAGTCGTAACTGCTGAAGGGATAGCGCTAGACAAAACTCCACCAGTAGTCGTAACTGCTGAAGGAGTTACGGCAGTAGGTATGGTTGTAGATACGGCAGCAGGTACGGCAGTAGGTACTGCTGCTGCACCACCAGATGAACCAACTGCATTTGCAACACTAGCAGCAGTAGATACTGCACTTAACTCTGGGGGAATGACTGGTAAAGAAAAACCAGCATTAACAGCACCGCCACCACCAGTACCAATAGCAAGATCAGTAGCTGTTAAAGCTGCTTCTGCTGCGCCAGCATCAGCAACCGCAGCCAAAGGTACTGTGCTACCAGTCGTGGCATTGACATAAGCCCCAATCTCTGGTGCGTAATAGTAACCAGCAGCAAGTAATGCTGCCGTAGTCCAACCCCCAGCCTGATTAACAACATCGTCAATGCTTGCGCCTAAATCGCTCACAGCGTCAATAGCACCCTGACCTATGTCACCAATACCGCTAAATACATCTTCTACGACTCCACCCATATCAATCTCCCTTGTTACACCTTGTTGGTGTAGATAAAAGCCTTAGAGCCGTCCAATAGTGATATTTGACATTTCTCAGACCAGCCAAATGACTTGGCAAATCTTACAAGTTTGATGTCTTCTTCGCGTATCAGCGCGACGATAGGCTTCCCAATTAAATTCTCAATAAGGGCAATGCTCTTCAAGCAGTCCTTTTTGACCCCAGAAGACCATCTCTTGATCTCCACATGAATCCACAAATTACCTCTGAAAAACTCCAAGTAAACGGTGTAATCCTCTCGGATACACACAGGTACTTTTCCTGCCCTTAATTCTTGCTCCAATTCTAAGTCACCGTTTACCCATTGCGACAACATCAAAACGGTTAACGCCTACACGCCAGTCCTCTAGAACTGCACCCGTGTACCTGACCTTGACCTGTCTGGCAGCGAATCTCACATCTGTCGGTTGTGCTGCTGGGTACGGTCCGTAAGTCGTCTCAGTTGAAGTCGGATACATCCGAGTCTTGAAGGAAATCACGACTTCGCCCAAGGTCTGCTCGTCTGGGATAACCTGACGCACCGATACGATGTTGTCACCATTACCAATCTGGTAAGGACCAGACTCCACAAATGGCGAAGCCCCGTCGTATGCGTAGCCGACTTCGTGCTCATAGATGTAGCCGTCAGTTGAGATCATCAAGGGATAGGTGAAGACTCCTCTGTCAGTTCCAGCAGTCCGAGCCAAAGTGCCAATCGACCAATGCCCTTCGCGGTAGTTGTAAGTCACATAGGAGTCGTTCTCATTGCTGGCGCTCGATGGATAAAACCAAATGCACTCACCGTATTTTGAGTTGTGGACAGCGTAAACTTTGCTGGCTTGGTTGTAGTTGATGTTCTGGAAAACATAGTCGCCAACATCTGAAGGTAAAGGTCTGACATAGCCGTCATATATCCAGAAGCCACTCTTACTCATCCAGATCGCTGCCGTATCAATGGCTGCTACCGCCTGAGAGCTGATCACGCCACAACCTGATCCAACCTTCTCAAAGCTGTATATATAAGGTAAACCGATATAGCTGGCAGCGTGGACATCGACATCTGTAAAGATCAGATTGACACCTCGGACACGCTTCCCGCACTTGATTGAGCCGAGAGAGTTGATCTCAAAATCACCCGCCTGATTGGTAGCCGATGGTGTCCAGACCGTATTGTTTTCTTGGTCACACCAAGAAACCTTGCGCGGGTTACCTGACGCACCCAAAGCAAAGACAAATCTTTCTGCTGTCGTCATCACAGCTTCGCAGCTCGTTGGCGCGTTGACGATGGCAATAGCCAATGTTGGAGTGGTAAATCCTAATTGCCACTCAAGGAGTTGACCGTCAGCGTTTGAGCACGCGACCAAGTATTCTCCCCATGAGTCCATTGACCAAGTAGTCGCTGGGATTATTCCCCCCAAGTCTGGACGCGCCACACCGTAAGCAAAGTTACCGTAGGTGCTATATCCGTAGCCAGTCTTTAGCGTTGCGTCTGTAATGCCAGTTGTAAAGGTTGTAGGAGTGATGTCCTTCAAGACACCCGCCTCGCTCATTGCGTAGAGCTTTGTAGGAGTTCCAGCAGCGATAAAACGCACATCGGAGTTAGTACGCCAAGTCAGCATTCCACGACTGACACCAGTCATTTGACTGGCTGATCGCTTGCGCCACCCGCCCACAGGTCTCAGCGTGTTCTCAAACCATCTGATAAGGTTCGAGTCGAACCAGCGCCCCGCAGACTGGTATTCTGTGCCGTTGCGGTAGATTCCTGCTGGGATTTTTAAGGGTACGAGTGCCATAGGTCAATTATGCTGAAAGATTTGACACAAAGGTAACCGTCGCAATGACAGACGGTATCGATGGTCTTGTTGGTGTGGAGCTGGCAGCGTAGTGCTCGATGTATGCGCCAACATCTGAGGTTCGCCACATGAGTTCAATATAGTCGTTTGTGTCAAGACTTACAAAGAAGTTCATCGCACCAATAAGGTGAAATGGGTCTCCCATACTCTTTCGTGGCGCTAGTCCAAAGCGTGAGTTTGACTTGTCGATGTTTGTGCCGTTCTTGCGAAACCAGATGTCAATGTCTACCGAAGCATTTGTCGTGTTTACTAACTGCACGCTGAATTGAATGTTATAAATTCCAGCCTGAGACACATTAAGCCTTGACGAGTTTGACAAGGTTACGCCATTGTTGAAGTCAGTTGTGTCAAAGGTTATGGCGTAAGCAGTCGTGGTGTTCGCTGCCGTCTGGTCTGTGCCGTCTTGGAATGCCCCGTAAGGGTTGTTTAGAAACCTACCACCGCGAGGTGACGCAAGGGTCTGTAAGACATTTGTGAGCTTCAAGAAGAATGTACGCAAGGCAGCATTCGTCTGTGCAACCGTCAACCTGTCGTAGCTATCCTGCGGATTAGGCAGGTCTGGTGTGGCAGGGGTCTGGAGCTGCTGATAGAGGTTGGTCATACTGACTTGTTGTATTCGTCTTGCGTCAACAAACCGATGGCGTATTTGTTTTGAGGTCTGAAGATGGTGAGCTTTTGCTGACGCAATGCTGGCGCAAAGGAAATGTGCGTCCAGCCCTTGTCGCCAAACTCATGGATCATCTGATCAAACTTGATACCTGCTGCGTCAATAGCCTTGCAGACCTCTAGTGGAGTGCCAAAGCCCTTGCATACGAAGTCAATAGCCCAGCCGTCCATGTGACTCGATACCTTTGATCCACCCACCGCCACATTGACCTCTGGCAGACGAATCCATGAGTTGACATTTATTGACTTACCCAGCAACGCTCTGACCTTCTCCATGCCAGCAGCAGCCGTCTTCATGTTCTCTAATTGCTGTGCGTCTGGCTGGTTGCTGATACCAAGCCTTGTGGCGGTATCGGAGTGCGTTGCCTCCTCAAGTGTGAAGTGATCACTTAGTTGCATCGTCTTCTCCCACAATGGCTTTTGCAATGGCATTTGATGCCTTGCGTCCTGAGATACCGCCCATTGTTCCCACTCCCATAAACGCAATGGCTTTCAAGATTTCAAGGAATATTGCGTCGATTGGTGCGAGTTCGGTCTCCTGCTTCTCAAAGCCAATAAGCCACAAAGTGCCAAACGCAATGCCAAGCACCATGATGGTGATCGACTTGACGACGAATGCCCAGACTTGAACCTCGACCTCTTCAACGGTAGGCTTAGGACGGTTGACCTTAGCCAGTATTAGTTGCTTTAAGAATTCAATCATTTCACACCTTTCATCATTTCTTCAGTCTTAGCCTTGCTACCAGCAGAACTACCGCGATGGAAGTTCACCACCGTACCCGTCAGAGTCCAGAGCGATCCCAAAGCCGTGAAAGCCATCGACTTGTTTTGCTCTGGTACGCCAACAATAAACACCACAAAGGTCATGGTGAGAGCGCCAGCAATGATTGATGTGTCGATTACATAGGCAATGTTCTTTGCTAACCAAGACGCTGTGGCAGAGTTCTGTATCTCTGAATTCATCTTCCTTGCGTCGGCAGTATTGGCTGCATCAATCTTCGCCATCTCCAACTCAAGCTCTGCTATCTTTTCAGCAGCCTTTGGATCGCCAGCAATAGCCTTTGCAACGGCATCAACACTATCAGACACGCCAAACTTACTAGCCAAAGCGGTAACAGCAGCGCCACCCAAAGGACCAGCGACAGCCATTGCCAGCGTGGGTGCGACACCCTTGAGAAGACCGAGTAATTCATT
>Ga0209088_10000797_pt1 | contig 21422 bp, 22 predicted proteins | sample S_140625_EF_Meta_FD_187324 | JGI IMG/M metagenome (GOLD analysis project Ga0209088, IMG submission 187324) | Freshwater microbial communities from Lake Simoncouche, Canada to study carbon cycling - S_140625_EF_MetaG (SPAdes) (version 2) | ecosystem: Environmental > Aquatic > Freshwater > Lake ... | reverse complement strand
TGGACGGCGGCAAGATGGGCTTCGCGATGGAACTGATCCTCACCCCGACCATCCACCGCATGATTGAGGAGAAGAAAAATCTCGCTTGATTCCTGCGGCAGCCCTACACTCGCTGCAGTGCAACGGGATTTTCCCACTGCGCGTCGTTCCGCTGCAGCCGCGTCATCAGCGCCGACATCGCCACTGACATCGCCGCTGATGGGCCCCTCGATCGAATCGGGGATCCGGTCCTACCGCCTGCGCGGGCTCCCGGCCCGCGCAAAGCCCCTTCCTTTGAAATCCGGTCCGCTTCGGGTTCTTTGAACGGAAGCGCCCCGATTGCCGGGTTTCAAGGTCTGCGGCTGGACCGCATCAACAGCTCGGTGGTGCTGCAGCTCGCCCGTCAAGTCTATTTCCGCTTTCTCTCCTCCGGTCCCGGCGGGATCGAGCCAGCAGGCATTGTGCTTAAGGCCGCTGCCACCGAAGGACGGGTGGTGTTTGAGGCGCCGGTGTTGCTGCCCGACGAGCACTTCGTGCCGATCGACTGGCTGCGTACCCGTAGCGGTGGCCGCAACCGGCCCAACCGCCCGGCTCCTTCCCGGGGTCCGCTCTGAGGTTTCCCCCAGGCATCCCGATTCCATGCCCTCTCCCCTCGACCCCTTCCAGCCCCTGTTCCCGCTGCTGGCGGCCCCTGTGGCCCTGATCGGAGCCTGCATCGGCAGTTTCATCAACGTGATGGTCTGGCGGCTGCCCCGGGAGGAATCCCTGATCTGGCCGGGGAGCCATTGCCCCCGCTGCGGCACTCCCTTGGCCTGGTTTGAGAACGTCCCCGTTCTGGCCTGGCTGGTGCTGCGGGGACGCTGCCGTCACTGCCATCAGCCGATTGCGGCCCGTTACCCGCTGGTGGAGAGCCTCTGCGCCGGCCTCTGGGTGGCGGTGTTGCTGGCCAGGCCGGAACAGATGGGTGCCGGGGCCAATCCGGTGCTCCTGTTGGTGGCCGGCTGGCTCCTGGTCAGCTGGCTGCTCCCCATGGTGCTGATCGATCTCGACCGCCTCTGGCTTCCCGAGCCGATGCTGCGCTGGGGGGTACTGATTGGCCTGGCCGTCACCGCCCTGCTGGGCTTCCTCCAGGACCCGGCCACCGGACGCCAGCTTCTGATGGAGCATCTGATGGCCACGGCCCTGGGACTGCTGGGTTTCGAAGCCGTCAGCGCCCTGGCCGAGCGGGCCTTCGGTCGGCCGGCGCTCGGCCTGGGGGACGCCAAACTCGCGGCTCTGATGGGCGCCTGGCTCGGGCCCGGCGGGCTCGGCGTGGCGGTGGCCCTCGCCGTGGTCGGCGGTGCCCTGGTGGGGGGAATGGCCCGGATCCTTGGCCGGCTGGGTCCCAACCAGCCCTTTCCCTTCGGTCCCTTCCTTGCCGCCGGCACCCTGCTGGTGTGGTTGCTGGGGCTCCATCCCTGGCTGCAGCTGATGCTCCCTGGCCTGGTGCAGGGCAGCCCCCTCTAACGCGGCCAAGCAGCCCACCGCCCTCCATGAAGGCGGCAGCGTCAAATAGATTTCCATCAGGTCCACCCCCGAACCGCACGGAGCCTCCTCCCGCCCATGTCCCTGTTCGACTGGTTCGCCGATCGCCAAAAAAACGCCCCTTTGGTGCGATCCAGCCAGGGTCCCGAACCCGATGAGGGGGACGGTCTCTGGAGCAAGTGCCCCGAATGCGACTTGGTGGTGTACCGGAAGGATCTTGTGGCCAATGCCCACGTCTGCAAGGGCTGTGGCCATCACCACCGGATCGACAGCGGGGAACGCATCCGCCTGATCGCCGATGAGGAGAGCTTCGAAGCCCTGGATACCGAGCTCTCCCCCACCGATCCTCTCGCCTTCAAGGACCGCCGCTCCTACGCCGACCGCCTACGGGACAGCCAGCAGAGCACCGGCCTGCGGGATGCGGTGGTCACCGGCCTCTGCCGCCTCGAGGGGATGCCCCTGGCCCTCGGGGTGATGGACTTCCGCTTCATGGGGGGCTCGATGGGTTCGGTGGTGGGCGAAAAACTCACCCGCCTGATCGAGGAGGCCACGGCCCGGCGCTGGCCCGTTCTGATCGTGTGTGCCTCTGGTGGCGCCCGCATGCAAGAGGGCATGCTCAGCCTGATGCAGATGGCCAAGATTTCCGGCGCCCTCGAACGGCACCGCCAGGCCGAACTTCTTTACATCCCTCTGCTCACCCACCCCACCACCGGCGGAGTGACGGCCAGCTTCGCCATGCTGGGCGATCTGATCCTGGCCGAGCCAAAGGCCCTGATCGGCTTCGCCGGGCGCCGCGTGATTGAGCAGACCCTGCGTGAAAAGCTCCCGGACAATTTCCAGACGGCCGAATATCTGATGGAGCACGGCTTCGTCGACACAATCGTGCCCCGCACAGCCCTGCGCTCCACCCTGGCCACCCTGCTGCGTCTGCATGCGCCATCCCCTCGCAGCCAACCGGTGGCTCCATGAACCGACGGCCCCCCGGAACCCAGCGGCAGCGCCTGGTTGGGGGCCTCTGTCGGCTGGGATGGCGCCAGGCCCTGCTATCGCTCGCCCTTCTTCTGGTGGGCCTGGCCCTGCCCCCGGCAGCGGCTCCTTGGTGGCCGGGCCTACAACCCGCCTGGGCTGGGCCGGTGGAATGGCGGGAGGTTCCGGCTTCCGCCACTGGACGGCAATGGTGGGATGCCGGCAGCCTCCGGCGTGATCGCCGCGGCACCCTGTCGGTGCTGAGCCGCTTTCAGCGCCTTGCCGAGCCGGACCCGGCGGCAGCTCCGCAGGCGTCGGCCGCTGCTGAAACTCCGGACGTGAAACCGCGGAGTGCGCGCCAACCTTTTGGAACCTTGGTCGTGATGGAGCTCGACTGCGACCTCAGGCTCTACCGCGATGTGGCCGTGAACGGCCTGCCCCGTTTTAACGCCATCTGGCAGCCCACCGGCGGCGATCCGCTCGTGGCAGCCACCCTGCAGGAAGCCTGCGCGGCGGCGGCGCTACCCAGCAGCGAACGGGTCCCGGCAGGCTGAACGCCCGCCCGCTCCCGCCCTCCCAAGCCTTCCCCCCCACCATGGCTGCCCCCACCCACCGTCCCCTTGGCGTCGCCATCGCCGGCCTCGGCTTTGGTGAGTCGGTGCACCTTCCGGCCCTGCGGGATTGCCCCGACACCGAGCCGGTGGCCCTCTGGCATCCCCGCGCCGAACGACTGGAGCGGGCCTGCCGCGCGGCCGAGCTCAGCGGCAGTACCGAATTCAGCGCCGTCCTGGCCGACCCGCGAGTGGAAGCTGTCGTGATCGCCACCCCACCGGCCCCCCGCTTCGATCTGGCCCGCCAAGCCCTTGAGGCTGGCAAACACCTACTACTGGAGAAGCCGGTGGCCCTCGAGACCGAAGCCATCGAAGAACTGCAGCGGCTGGCCATCCGCCGCCATCTCTGTGTGGCGGTGGATTTCGAATACCGCGCCGTGCCGGTCTTCCAACAGCTGGCCTCCCTGATCGCCGAAGGAGTGCTGGGGGAGCCCTGGCTGGTCAAACTCGACTGGCTGATGGCCAGCCGCGCCGACGCGGGGCGTCCCTGGAGTTGGTACTCCCAGGCGGCGGCGGGAGGGGGCGTGCTCGGCGCCCTCGGCACCCATGCCTTTGACATCCTCCACTGGCTGATCGGACCCGCTGAGCTCCAGGCCGCCCGATTGAGCACGGCGATCCGGGAGCGCCCCCTGCCCGGCCCGAAAGAAGCCACCACCATGGCCGCGGTCGACGCCGAGGACATCGCCCTGGTCCAGCTCGATCTCAGCGACTCCAGGGGCCGGCGGCTGCCGGCACAGGTGAATTTGGCCTCGGTGACCCGGGCGGGCCGGGGCTGCTGGCTTGAGCTCTACGGCCGTGATGCCACCCTGGTGCTCGGGTCCTCTCACCAGGCCGACTACGTGCACGGCTTTCAGTTGGCGATCGCCCGGCCCGGGGAGACCCTGCGGCCCGTTGCCGCCGATCCCGAACTGGCCTTCGAGCGCACCTGGGAAGATGGCAGGATTGCACCGGTACGCAGGCTGATCGGCTGGTGGGCGAGCGCCGCCCGCGAAGGTCGGCCGATGGTGCCAGGCCTGGCGGAAGCGGCGACCAGCCAGAGGTTGTGTGATGCGGCCCGCCGGCATCAACGGGTCGTGATCGCCGGGAGCGATAGGGGCCTGATGGGCATCCCCTAGACTCGCCGCCAGGCACGGCGGGGGATCCCGCCAGTCGTCGCTTTCCCCCCATTCTCGAGGTTTCCCATGGCGCTCGTTCCGCTTCGGCTGCTGCTCGACCACGCCGCCGAAAACGGCTACGGCATCCCCGCCTTCAACGTGAACAACCTGGAGCAAGTCCAGTCGATCATGGAGGCCGCCCACGAGACCGACAGCCCGGTGATCCTGCAGGCCTCCCGCGGCGCCCGCCAGTACGCCGGTGAGAACTTCTTGCGTCACCTGATCCTGGCCGCCGTGGAAACCTATCCCGACATCCCGGTGGTGATGCACCAGGACCACGGCAACAGCCCAGCCACCTGCTTCGGTGCAGCCGCCAACGGCTTCACCTCCGTGATGATGGATGGCTCCCTCGAAGCCGACGCCAAGACTCCGGCCTCCTACGAGTACAACGTGCGCGTCACCAAGGAAGTGGTGGATGTGGCCCACGCCATCGGCGTGAGCGTGGAGGGCGAACTGGGCTGCCTGGGCTCCCTCGAGACCGGCCAGGGTGAAGCCGAGGACGGCCACGGCTTTGAGGGCACCCTCGACCACTCCCAGCTGCTCACCGACCCCGCTGAAGCCGCCGACTTTGTGGCCAAGACCAACGTGGACGCCCTGGCCATCGCCATCGGCACCAGCCACGGCGCCTACAAGTTCACCCGCAAGCCCACTGGTGAGGTGCTGGCCATCAGCCGCATCGCCGAGATCCACAAAGCCATCCCCAACACCCACCTGGTGATGCATGGCTCCTCCTCGGTTCCCCAGGAGTGGCTTGACCTGATCAACAAGTACGGCGGCGCCATCCCCGAGACCTACGGCGTCCCCGTGGAGGAGATCCAGGAAGGCATCCGCAACGGCGTGCGCAAGGTGAACATCGACACCGACAACCGCCTGGCCTTCACCGCCGCGGTTCGGGAAGCGGCCTTCAAGGATCCCGCCAACTTCGATCCCCGCCACTTCAACAAGCCGGCCCGCCAGTACATGAAGCAGGTGTGCCTCGACCGCTATCAGCAGTTCTGGGCAGCCGGCAACGCCAGCAAGATCAAGCAGCACGACATCAACTACTACGCCGGTCTTTATGCCAAGGGCGTACTGGATGCCAAAACGGCCGTCGCCGCCTGATCAGTCCGCTGAATCCAGCGGCGTTGCCCCCCGCAAGGGGGGCTTTTTCATGCCGCTCCAGAGGCATCGCCAGTGAGCAGGGCGATGGGCGCTGCTGAGTCAGGGCTCCACAGGGGCTGCCTGGTCAGGAACCTGAGCCGGATTCGGAGGTGGATTCGGTGGAGGCGCTGTGGTGGTGCCATTCCCCTTACGGCTGACCAGTTCAGCCAGGGCCTGTTGCAGGTTGCGCTCCATGACGAAGGTGCGGCCGTCGGTCACGACCACCCGCACCAGGGTGGGCAGGTCGTTGTTGCGCGACTGGAGATAGATGGGTTCCACGTAGAGCAACCCCTTGCCCACCGGCAACACCAGCAGGTTGCCATGAATCAGGCGGGAACCGGCCCGGTTCCAGAGGCCAAATTGATAACTGATCGCTGGATCCTGCTCGATCAGCGAGGACACCTGCTGGGGGCCGAGCAGCAACCGCTGCTGGGGGAAACGGGCCAAGAGCTGCTCGCCGTAGTGGGGGGGATCGTTGCGGGCCGCTAGCCAGGCCACCAGGTTGGGGCGCTTGAGGGGAGAGAAGGGAAGCAGCAGCACGAATTCCGGTTTCTCCTGGCCCGGAAGCTGCAGGGTGAGGTGGTAGGGCTGGACGGGGGTATTCGTGGAGCCGTAGATCTCCAAGGGAATGGACCACACGTCGTCACCGTTATAAAAGGTGCGTACATCGGTGACGTGATAGCGAAGCAGGCGTTCCGCCTGAATCGAAAACTGACTGCGGGGCACCATCAGGTGTTTCTGCAGGGCCAGGGGCATGGAAGAAAGCGGCTTGAACAGATCCGGAAAGGCGCGCCGCCAAGTCTTCAGAACTGGATCGCTTGGGTCATTCACATACAGCCACACCTTGCCGTTGTAGGCATCCACCACGGCCTTCACGGGATTGCGGAAATAGCGGATTCCGGAAGGGTTAGCATCGGAATAGGGATAGCTGCCGCTGGTGGTGAAGCCCTCGAGCAGCCAGTACTGATGCTGCTCAGGGTTGTAGTCGTCGTGGTTCTCGACTCGGGCGGTCACCAGATAAGGCTGACTCTCAAACCGAAGAAACGGCGCCAGTGCAGCCAGCCGCTCATTGACGCGGCGGCGCAGCAACAGGCGCGATGAGGGGTTGAGAGAACCGGTGAACAGCAGGCGCGGTTCGCGCAGGTAGGCCGCCGCCATCAAGCGCCGCAGGGGATCGTGAATGGGAACACCATCCGCACCGTCGTAGTGGGTATACACATTGAGGTCGCCCTCGGGATAGTCGAATTCGCGCACCTGCGATGGGGCGATGGCGTAGGGAGTGGGGGCGGACCCAAAGTAAAGGCGCGGTCGGCCCACCGGTAGGGCTCGTCGCACCGTCTGATCCGACAGCCCGAGGGAGGGGATCCCCTGCACCTTGCCGCTCTGGCCGAGGTCCTTCACGAAATAGAGCGGCAGGCCGTCGGGACCGAAGGCGTTCACTGTGGACACGGTGAAGCCGTAGCCGTGGGTGAACACCATGTGGCGGTTCAACCAGGTGCGGGAGTCCTTGCTGAGGGCACCGGTATCGATCTCGCGAGCCGCGATCAGCACCTGCTGGGAACCCTGGCGAACCGGGTCATCCCCAAGGGGATAGCGGTCAACCGCCGCGGAATTGAAGCGGTAATAGAGGCGAAGCTGCTGCAACTGCCGGTTGGTGGCCAGCAGGGGCTTGCTGTCCCACAATCGGATGTTGGCCAGGGTGCCGGGGGCCTGGGCGAGATCGTCCGACGTGAGCGACTGGCGGGGATTGAGGGTGACCTGCCGTACCGCCACGAGACCGAAGGCCCGGCGGGTGGCGCGGATCGAGCGGGCCAGATAGCGGGTTTCGAGGGCCAGCTCCCTGGGCTGCACCACCATCTTTTGCACGAGGGGAGCCACGATCCACTCGGCGAAGGGAACCAGCAGGGCCGTGGTGGCCAGGGGGATGAGGGCACCCCGCCGCAACCAGTCGCGCGGCAGGGGAACCAGCAACCCTGCGGCGGTGAGCACCAGCAGAGCGGTGAGCAGAAGGCGCAGCGGCAGGCGCACATGGAGATCCACGAATCCCGCGCCGGAGGCGACGCCACTGCCCTGCACCATCAGATCAAACGGGGCCAGGGCGCTGCCTAAGGCAGCCACCAAGGCCAACACCGCCAGCTGGGGCTGCAACACCCGTTGCTGCAGCTTGCTCAGGCCAGGAAAACGAAGATCGGAAAGGGAGTTGCCCTCCGTGAAGGTGAGCCAGAGGCAACCGGCCAAACCCACCATGGTTTGGGCAGCGATCACGCTCACCAAGAGATGCAGGGCCGGGAGCTGCAGGACCGTGAAGGCGAGGTCGAAGCCGGTGACGGGATCCCCTTCACCGAAGGGGACGGCCAGCAGGGCAGGAAGCCAGAGGCTCCAGCCGCGGGCGATGGCCGTGGCGGAAGCGGTGAGGGCAGCACCGAGGGCAACCCTCAAGGTGGTGTGCGGCCAGAGCAGCAGGGGAAGCAGCAGCCCCGCCGCCAAACCCAGAACCAAAAGGGCCGGCAAATCGGCCAGGATCGGGATTCCGGTGATTACCCGACCGCTGAAGGGTGCGGCGATCAGGTCCCGCGCCTGAACCAGGAGATAGGTGAGTCCACCGGCCAGGAGGAGGAGCAGGCCGGAGAGCACCACCACAAGGCGCCGGGGCGGCAGGGCGATGAGTGGTGCCCCCGGGAGCAGCTTCGATGCCCATGACTGCCGCAGCCGCCAGCAGCGCTGCAGTTGCTGCAACTGCAGAGGAATGCCCAGGCCCAGAACCAGGGCGAAAGCACCCACCTGCAGGAGCCAGCGCCGCAGCAAAACCGGCTCGAAACCGAACTGGGAAAACCACTGCCACTCGATACCGAGGCGGGGGATCAGCACCATCAGTCCCGCCAGCAGGGCAGCGGCGGGCAGGCCATGCCGCAGCACACGTGGGATGGGAACGGTGGCTGGAGTGGTCACCGCATGAGGCTAGACAGCCGCCGAATCCGGTCAAGCCTTCGGATTCGGCGGCGATGAACAAATACCCGACTTCCGGAATCGGGTATTTTCGGTCCCAGCGTTTGCCGCTGCTAGCGTCGACCAAACGCTGTGCGAGATCCGTGACGGCCACCCTCTCCCGCTCCACGTTCATCGGGCTGCGCTGCAAGGAGTGCGGTCACCCTTACGAAGCCGGAGCCCGCCACGTTTGCGAAGACGTCTGCTTCGGCCCACTGGAGGTCGTTTACGACTACGACGCCATCCGCAACCGCGTCAGCCGCTCCACAATCGAGGCCGGACCAGCCTCGATCTGGCGCTACCGCGAATTCCTCCCCATCGACGGGGATCCGATCGATGTGGGCACCGGTTTCACCCCCCTACTGCGCGCCAACCGCCTGGCCCGCCGCCTCGGCCTGAAGGAGCTCTACATCAAGAACGACGGCGTGAACATGCCGACGCTCTCTTTCAAGGATCGGGTGGTGTCCGTGGCCCTCACCCGCGCCCGCGAACTCGGTTTCACCACCGTGAGCTGCGCCTCCACCGGCAACCTGGCCAACTCCACCGCCGCCATTGCCGCCCACGCCGGCCTGGAGTGCTGCGTCTTCATCCCCAGCGATCTCGAGCTGGGGAAAGTACTCGGCACCCTGATCTACAACCCCACCCTGATGGCGGTGAAGGGCAACTACGACCAAGTGAATCGCCTCTGCTCCGAGGTGGCCAACACCTACGGCTGGGGCTTCGTGAACATCAACCTTCGCCCTTACTATTCTGAAGGATCGAAAACCCTAGGTTACGAGGTGATCGAACAGCTGGGCTGGCGACTGCCCGACCACATCGTGGCCCCCCTCGCCTCCGGCTCCCTGTTCACCAAAATCCGCAAGGGCTTTGATGAGTTCATCAAGGTGGGCCTCGTGGACGAAAAAGCCGTGCGCTTCAGCGGCGCCCAGGCCGAGGGCTGCAGCCCGATCGCCCAGGCCTTCGCCGAGGGCCGCGATTTCATCACCCCGGTCAAGCCCAACACCATTGCCAAGTCAATCGCGATTGGCAATCCCGCCGATGGTCCCTACGCCATCGACATTGCCAAACGCACCGGTGGCACCATCGCCGCGGTGAGTGATGCCGAGATCATCGAGGGCATCAAACTGCTGGCCGAGACCGAGGGCGTTTTCACCGAAACCGCCGGTGGCACCACCATCGCTGTGCTCAAGAAGCTGGTGGAGCAGGGCAAAATCGATCCCAGCGAAACCACCGTGGCCTACATCACCGGCAACGGGCTCAAGACCACCGAGGCCATTGCCTCCTCGATCGGCGAGCCCTTCCTGATCGAGGCCCAGTTGGCCAGCTTCAACAGTGCCTGGGAGCGGGCCCAGTCGTTGCATCGAGCCACCTGGGAAACCGTGGGCTGATGCAGCCTGCAGGCCCCCGACCACCGCGGCGGCCACGATCAGCCTTCCCTAGTCCTCCCTTCCCCAGCCCATCGCGCAACCATGGCCGTTCAGGTTTTGATCCCCACCCCACTGCAGAAATTCACCAACGACGAAGCCAGCGTGAACCTGGAGGCCACAACCGTTGATGAACTGCTTCAGGCGATGGAAGGTCGCTTTCCCGGGATCCTCAGCCGCCTCTGCGATGAAAGCGGCAAGCTGCGTCGCTTCCTGAATGTTTACGTGAACAGCGAGGACATCCGCTTCCTCGATCACCAGGCCACCGCCCTGGCCGATGGAGATGAGGTGAGCATTGTTCCCGCCGTCGCCGGCGGTTGATCCCCGCCAGCTGATCGCGGCCATCAGCGATCCGGAAGCATCGCCAACACCAGCCGCCGCTTCTCGCCCATAAGGTGTTGGCCCGACGTCGTTTCAGAGGCTCTCAATCCATGGGCAGCGCTGCGACCCCTACCCCCACCACGGACTCCCACTCGGCCCGTAACCACCGGCTGGAGATGGGCGAAGACTGGGAGGAACCGGCTCTCTGGTTCGATTACCGCGAGGCGGCCAACCCTGTGCGGGCCGGTCTCACCGAGCCGATCGGCCTGCATCAGTGGGGCGCCGATCTCCACTCGGACGGACCTACGGCGATCCTGCCGCTGGATCTCAGCCGCGAACTGGGTTGCCAGGGACCAGCCACCAGCCCCGCCCTCGCTGCCCACTTCCTGCGCATTCTTCCCGGTGAAGGCCTCACAGCCGCCGCTGTGGCGACCACCTCCCTGTTCGCCGTGCTCCGCGGCGGTGGCACCCTTTCGCGGCCGGGCGATGGCCACAGCGGCCCCCTCAACCTGACCTGGGAGAGCGGGGACGTGTTCGTGCTGCCGGCAGGGCAGGCACCCCTGCTCAAGGCCCGGGAGGAAAGCGTTCTCTATTGGGTTCACGACGGCCCCCTGCTCCGCTATCTGGGGGTCGAGCCAAGCCTCCCCCGCTTCCGTCCCTGCCACTATCCGGCCGCCAGCCTGGATCGGGAACTGAAGGCCCTCCTCAGCGACCCCTCCTCCGGTAGGGCGAATCGGCTCAGCCTGCTGCTTGGTCATGCCGATCTGCCGGCCACCCGCACCGTGTCCCACACCCTGTGGGCGATGCAGGGGATGGTGCCGGCGGGGTCGGTGCAATCGCCCCATCGGCACCAATCGGTGGCTCTGGATTTGATCCTCGACTGCGACCCCGGCTGCTACACCCTGGTGGGCAGCTCCTGCGACAGCGAAGGGCGGATCCGCGATGCCCGCCGGATCGACTGGCAGAGCGGCGGCGCCTTCATCACGCCTCCAGGCCTCTGGCATGCCCATGTCAACGAAAGCGGCCGGAGTGCCCGGCTGCTGCCGATTCAGGATGCCGGACTACACACCTACCTTCGTAGCCTCGACATCCGCTTCTGGGGCGGCCTCAGCGGTCAGGAGTGAGGTGAGTTGGGCGGGCAGCTCGGAAAACTGGGGATTCTCCGACTCCCACTCGGCAACTAGGGCGCGGAAGGCTTCTCCGTTAATGGTTTCCTCGGCTATCAGCTGCTCGACCAGCCGATCCATCAGCTCCCGGCGGGGGCGAAGAACGGCGAGGGCCTGATCGAGGGCCGCTACGGCGAGCTGCCTGACCTGGGCATCGATCTGGCTACCGGTGCGGCTGGAATAAGGAGAGGCCTCCGGGCGAATCCAGTCGCGGCCCAGGAACACTTGGCCGGCATCCGATTCGAGGGCTACGGGCCCGAGGCTGGAGAAGCCATACCGGGTCACCATCTCCCGGCAGATGCGGCTCACCATCTGCAGGTCTCCGGAGGCACCCTGGGTCACCTCACTGGGGCCGAAAACCACGATCTCCGCGGCCCGGCCGCCCAGCACCACCACCAAGCGCGAACGAAGATAGGCCTTGCTGATCAGGCCTGAATCGAGGATGTCCTCATCGGGCATCGTGCGGGCGAAGCCCCCGACGCCACCCGCCCGCGGCAGCAAAGTCACCTTATCGAGCTTGTCGGCATTGGGAAGCAAGGTGGTGAGCAGAGCATGGCCCACCTCGTGGTAAGCGATCAGCCGTTTCTTGGCACTGTCCTGGAGCGGGGCCGCCGTGAGACCCATGGTGATGCGCTCGAGGGCGTCGCCGATGGCGGCGTCATCGACGCGGTCTTGCTGGCGGCGGGCTGTGAGAATGGCTGCCTCGTTCAGCAAGTTGGAGAGGTCGGCGCCTGAGAAACCGGGCGTGCGGGCCGCCCAATCAGCGAGGGAAACGGAATCGGCGAGCGGGCGGCTGCGGGCATGCACCGAAAGGATGTCCTCCCGTCCCTTGCGGTCGGGGAGGTCGACCGTGATGCGGCGATCGAAACGGCCGGGGCGCATCAGGGCGGCATCAAGCACATCGGGCCGATTGGTGGCGGCCAGCAGGATCACGCCGGAGTTCTCCTCAAAACCGTCCATCTCGGTCAGCAGTTGGTTGAGGGTCTGCTCACGCTCATCATTGCCGCCGCCGATGCCCGCGCCGCGCTGCCGCCCGACGGCGTCGATCTCGTCAATAAAAATGATGCAGGGAGCCTTAGCCTTGGCCTGCTTAAAGAGATCCCGGACCCGGCTGGCCCCCACCCCGACAAACATCTCGACGAATTCAGAAGCGGCCATCGAGAAGAAAGGCACACCGGCCTCGCCGGCGATGGCCTTGGCCAGCAACGTCTTGCCGGTTCCGGGAGGACCAACCAGGAGCACACCCTTGGGGATCTTGGCGCCCACAGAGGTGAAGCGCTCCGGAGATCGCAGGAAGGTAACCACTTCTTGGAGCTCCTCTTTGGCCTCACCGATCCCGGCCACATCCTCAAAATGCACCGGCACCGTGCCCTCCGCCTGAAGACGGGGTTGGCTGCGGCCGAAGCCGAGGGCCCTGTTCGCCACCTGGCTTGAACGGCGGATCAGCAGGGTGAGGCCGGTGAGGAGCAGCATCACCAGCAGGAGATTGCCCAGCAGCCCGGCCATCGCCTCATCGCGCTGCTCATCGCGCACGGTGAGAGGCACCTGGGCCTGGGTGGCGGTGCGGATCAGGAGCTGGTTGTCGTTAAAAACCGGGACCTGAACGCTGCGACCATCCCGGTAGGTGGCATCCACCACACCCTGACGGGGGGAGAGCAGCAGGTCTTTCACCCTGCCGGACTGCAGATCCTGAAGCAGCTGGCTGTAGGAGGGTGTCTCGCCGCGGCCACCGCCAATGCTGAAGGGTTGAGGACTCGCCTGATCCTTCCCTGCGGGCTGGGCACTGCTCCCTTCGTTCCCGTTGCGGCGGGAATCCCGGACCATCCCGGCGGTGGGCTCGGTGGGGATGGCAGGCGGTCGCACCACCTGGACCTGTGGGGTCTCCACCGTCCCCGAGGGTGCGGTGGGTGGTTGGGGCTTGGGCTGAGTTGACGTCGTTCCCACGGGCCTGCGAGGCAGAAGATGACTCTAGCGATTTGACGAAAGGAAGGTTCGCGGCGGATGATCTTCGTTTGGCTGCTGGATTTAAGGGATGGCTGTTCCCAAGAAGAAAACCTCGAAAGGCAAGCGCAACCAGCGCCATGCCCACTGGAAGGCCAAGGCCGGTGTCGCCGCCGCCAAGGCCCTTTCGATCGGCAAGTCCGTGCTGAGTGGCAAAGCCCAAGGCTTCGTCTATCCGATCGCCGAGGAAGAGGAAGACGGCGAGGGCTGAGCGGGACGTTCCAGCGGCTCCCAGCGGCGCCGGCCATCCAGCTGGGTGACCCCGAAGAGCGGCAGAGAGCCGTTGGGAGGTGCGACGGCGTCCGCTGGATCCAGATCAAGGGCCCCACTGGCCTCCCACCCATGGCCGACCCCTGCCACCAAAGGGTCCTGGTAGAGCGGTGGTGGAAGGGAATGGAGGCTGGAGCGCACCAGCCGCTCCAGTTCAACGGGTTTCAGCCAGCCACCACCAGCCCTCCGCTGGCGAGCCTCGGCTTGGAATCTCCAGCGGCGGGGGAGCCTCCAGCAGCGGGGCCGCAGCACCCAGAGACCATCCGAGATCCTCCAGAGCGGCTCGTAGGACGCCAACTCCCGATCCCAACGCGGCAGCCAGGTCCGTTCGTCTTCGCTGAGATCCCAGTCCTGAAGACGTTCCAGCCCCCTGGCGACCGCTGCTGGTCCGAGCGGTCGGCACCCCATCAACCAGCCCTCCAGCAGGAGTGCATCGGCGGCTTCCTCGCTGTCCCCGCAGCGGTCACCCTGGCCGGCGGCGAGGGTCTTGTCGAAACGGGGCAGCCTCAACGGGCAACCGCTGCGCCATGCCTTGATGCGATCCACTAGCAGATTCACATCGTGGCTGCCCGGAGGAACCCTGGTCACGCCGAAGGGATTCCCCGCCAGGCGGTACAGCCGTTCGGGAAGGGGGAGGTAGGCGTCATCGATGGACGCCACGGCCAGGCGCAGTCCATGGGCCGGTGCCAGGCGGGCCAATTGCCGCACCAGGGTGGACTTTCCGGCGCCCACCGGTCCGTTGAACAGCACCACGGGCCTGGGCTGGCCGGGGCGGCGCCGCAGATCCGCCAACCGGGCTAGCAAGGGAAGGGCCACACGATCGAGCAGTCCGGCCGCCGCAGCGACGGGTGGGGCCGCTTCAGGTTCCAAGTTTGAAGGCCTCCAGCACGGCGGCATAGGTGACCCCCAGGCGGAGGTTGTCGAGCATCACCCACACCAGCGGGGTCTCCTCGGCGCCCTGGGCCCGGGTGCGCAGCCGCACGAGCAACTCCATCGAGAGCACCAGCGTGAGTACCACGGCCGGGCGCCCTCCCGGCACCCGCACCAGCAGCAGGGCAATCAGGTTCTGGCTCAGGAAATATCCCACCAACAGCGAGAGAAGGGCAAGGCTGGCGTGACGCCAGCTACGGCGGAGCTGGCCCAGCAGGGAACGGCCCAGGCGCCGTTCGAGGGCGGCGTAGCGGGTGCGCTGTTGGGGGGGAATCGTCATGCCGTAGCGAGCAGCCGCTCGAGCCAGCTGAGCGTCACCTGGCCCTCCGGACAGGCCGGACCGTGCAGCAGGGCGAGGCGCCGCTCCGGAGAGCCGAGGCCATCCACCACGGCAGCCGCTGCGGCGAAGGCCCCAACCCCCTCATGGAGCGACAGGCAGCTGAGGGTCACGAGGGTGGTGAGACCGGCCCCTCGCGCTGCCGCCAGTCCCTGGCGCGAATCCTCCACCACCACCACCCGCTGAGGATCCAGTCCGGCCAAGGCAAGCCGATAACCCTGGGGATCGGGTTTCTTGCAGCTCACGTCATCGCCGCTGATCACGCCCCGGAAGGCCCCGGCCACGGCCGCCAGGCTGCCGGCCAAGAGGGCCTCCACCGCCGCTCGGGAACTGGTGGTCACGATCATCTGGGTCAGACCTGCTGCATCGGCGGCCCCGATCAACCGCGCCACCCCCTCCCGCAGTGGAATGGCCCCGCTGCGCATCAGGTCGGCATAGAGGGGCTTCTTGGCCGCCACGAGTTCATCGAGCAGTGGCGCGGAGGGCGGGCGACCCTCCTGGTCCGTGAGGAAGCGGGCCATCCGCTCCCGCCCCCCGGCCACCGCCAGGTCATCGAGATAGCGAGCCCGATCCCAACGCCAGGGCAAACCCACCTCGGCCAAGGCCAGGTTGTAAGCCACGCGATGGCCCTCGACTTCCGTCTCGGCAAGGGTGCCATCCACATCCCAAAAAATCGCCTCGAGGGAACGAGCCACCGCATCGCCGGTCCTGCCGCCGCAGGTTAGGGCTGGCGGTAGCGGCTGCGGGCATCACAATGCGGAGGTGCCTGACCCTTGCCTTGCCCTCCCTCGACGCGCAACCCTGGGTTCTCCCACCACCACTGGCACAGCAGGATCCCCGGGCCCGGGATGGGAGCGGCACCGACGCTTCCCCCAGCTCCCCAAGCGGCGATCTGCCGAATGAACTTCTGGCGGTGCTCCGACGCCGGGGCCATGGCAGTGACAGCAGCCTGCGTGCACTCCTGGATCCCCCCCAAGCGCCCGATCCCCACGACCACTTCCCCGACCTGGCCACGGCGCTGGAGCGGCTGGAGCGCGCCTGCCGGTCGGGCGAAACCTTGGCCGTCTGCGGCGACTACGACGCCGACGGCATGACCAGTACGGCCCTGCTGGTGGGTGTGCTGCAGCGGCTCGGCGCCCGGCCAAGGGCCGCCATCCCCAGCCGGGCCAGCGATGGCTATGGCCTCAACGCCGGCATGGTCGAGGCTCTGGCGGCCGATGGGGTGGGCCTGATCATCACGGTGGACAACGGCGTGGCGGCCCGGGAGGCCCTGGAGAGGGCCGCCGCCCTGGCGGTGGATGTGATCCTCACCGACCACCACACCCTGCCTGCGGAACATCCGCCCTATCTGGCGCTACTCCATCCGGCCGTGACACCGGTGGATTCCCCCTTCCGGGGCCTGGCGGGCGTCGGCCTGGCCCATGTGCTGGCCAGCGCCCTCAGCCGCCGGGTGGGCCGTCAGGACGGCGAAGCCATCGCCCTGGATCTGTTCTGCATCGGCACCATCGCCGACATGGCCCCCCTGGTGGGGGTGAACCGGCGCTGGCTGCTCGACGGCCTACCCCGCCTGGGGCGGACCCGGCTGGAAGGGCTACGGGCCCTGCAGCGTCTGGCGGGACTGGAGGCGGGGCAACTCAATGCCGAAGCCGTGGGCTTCCAGATCGCTCCGAGGATCAACGCCGTGGGTCGGCTTGGGGATCCCCTGCTGGTGGTGGACCTCCTGACGACCACCGCACCGGAACGGGCCCTCGAATTGGCGCGGCAATGCGATGGGCTGAACCGGCAACGGCGCGAGCTCTGCAGTGCTATCGAGGCGGAGGCCGTTGCCCTGCTGGAGGCCGATGGCCGGCCGACCCCGCCCTTCGTGCTGTTGGCCCAGACCCATTGGCACCACGGGGTGATCGGCATCGTGGCCGCCAGGCTGATGGAGCGCTGCGGTCGGCCGGTGGCGCTCCTCGCCGATGAGGGGGGTGGAAGGCTGCGGGCTTCGGTGCGGTCGCCGCGGGGCTTCGCCGTGGACCAGGCCCTCCACGCCTGCGCTGATTTGCTGCTGCGCCACGGCGGCCATCCGGCCGCCGGAGGTTTCACCGTGGCGGCGGAACGGGTGGGGGAGCTTCAGGAGCGCCTCGAAGGGTTGGCCCAGGCCTGGCTCGACAATGCCGGCCAGGTGATGCCCGTTGAGCCCGAAGCCCTGCTGCGCTTCGAGAGGATCGACCGCGAGTTCTGGGGGGAGCTGCGGCGATTGGAGCCCTTCGGCATCGGCCATCCGGCCCCCGTGTTCTGGAGCAGCGGCTGCCGGGTGGTGGAACAACGGCTGCTGAGGGGTGGCCACCTGCAGCTCCAGCTGGAGCAGAACGGACTAAAACGCCGTGCCATGGCCTGGCGCTGGCAGGGGGCGGCGGAGTTGCCCGGCGAAGTGGATGTGGCCTATCGGCTTCGGATGGATCGTTGGCAGGGGGAGGAAAGGCTTCAGCTGGAGCTGGTGGGGGTACGGCCTGGCGGCAGCGCCGGCGTGGTGCTGCGGCGACGCGATCGGACGTACTGGTGCTCTCGCCACGCCGATGGGCTGATCATCCGCAACGCCGCCGGCGAGGAGGTGCGCAGCGGTCTCGACGACGACCATTCCCACCCCTACCTGCGCTCCCTGGTGCAAGAGGCCGCCATGGCCCTGGGCCTGACGGCCTGATGGGGAAAACCGCTCTCGCCGAGGCCGGGAAAAGCGGGGGAGGCTTGCTTCTTCAGGGCGCCGCCATGGCAGCAGTGGGCCTGGCCGTGGGTTTGGCCTGCTGGCCCCTCAATGCCATCGACAGGCTCCAGGATTCCCTGATCAGGCGGCTGCCCACTTTTGGCGGCGGCTGGACAGGGCTGACCCTGGTCCTGGCCCTGGCACCGATGGTGATCGTGCCTCTGCTGCTGGCGCTCCAGGCCGGTGCCCTGCGTCGTTCAGCCGGGTCGGGACTACCCCAGTTACTGGAGGCCCTCCAACGGCCGGAGGAGCAGGATCAACAGCTGGCAGCTGGAAGCACGGCAGGGCGACTGGCCCTCTGGGGCGCGGCCAGCCTGGCCCTGCTGCCAATCGGCAGGGAAGGCCCCGCAGCCCAGCTGGGCGCCGCCCTGGCCCACGGACTGGGCCGGGGCCGCCTGCCCACCGAACTACTGGCGGCCGCCGCCGGTGCAGGCCTGGCCGGCGCATTCAACACCCCCCTGATGGGTGTGATCTTCGTGGCCGAGGAGCTGAGCCGCCGCTTTCAGCCCAACCTGATTTGGCCGTCCCTCCTGATGGCCGGGGTGGCGGCTGAAGTGGCCGGCCTGGCTGGCCAACCTCTTTTCGCGCTCGGCATCCAGGCCACGCCGTGGGCAGAGCCCCTGCAGGCCCTGTGGGCCCTCCCCGTGGGACTGGGTGCCGGACTAGTTGGCGCCCTCATGGCCCGGTTACTGGTGCTCGGAACCGCCCGGATCCTGCCTCTGGCACGGGCCCGTCCATTGGCCACGGGGCTGGCTTTGGGCACCGCCCTGACCACCCTGACGTTGATCAGCGGAGGTGCCAGCTGTGGGGATGGCGAAACACTGCTGGGCCTGGCCCTGGGCCCTAAGGGCCTGCATGCCTCCATTGGGGATTCCGAGCACTGGCCAGGCGCCGCTCGCTGGGGTGCCTTGGTGCTGATGCGCCTGTTGGGACCAGTTCTGGCCCTGGCGGCTGGAATCCCTGGGGGGGTGATCGATCCCGCCTTCGCCGTGGGGGGCAGCTTCGGGGGAGGGTTGATCCACCTCCTCGGAGGTCCAACCGCACTCGGGGTTCTGCTGGGGATGGCGGCAGGTCTGGCCGGAGCCACCCAGCTGCCCGTGACGAGCCTGGCCTTCGCGATCAGGATCGCCGGAGCCCAACAGCTGCTGCCAGGGCTGCTGCTGGCCTCCCTGCTAGGGGCGGTGGTGGGGCGGTGGCTGATGCCGCTGCCGCTCTACAGGGCTCTGGAAACCCTTACGGCGAAACAGCTTGGGCGAAGCGCCACAGAAAACGCTGTAGCGAGAGTGCCGCAGAGCAACAAGTGAGTCGTTGTCGCTCTGCGGGGCTCGCGGATCATGGGGGGTGACTCAATCAGCCCCCAACGGGCCTCGGATGGCCAAGGGCCTTGGAGGTCGTCTCAAGGAGACCCGACAGTCTCAGAGGGCGCCGCGACGGTAGAAGAGGATGAAGATCACAGCCGGGCCCGCCAGGGTGATCAGGGCCAGGGCTGCGAAATTGGAGATCAGGTGGAAATCGATTCCCATGGATGGCCTTCGTCAATATCTATTGCGGTCAAATGGTAAGGCGAAGGGGATGGGCTGCCAGGGCGCCCGGATGCCACTGTGATGGCTTGTCATGGGCGGATGCCATGACCAGGCGAAGCAATTCCAGCGGTGGCGGCATTCAAGGCCCCACCCATGATGGCTCCAGCCCCGGGGAGGTTTGGCGCTGCATCGCGGGCTGCGGCTCCTGCTGCCGCCTCGATCCGGCCCTACGGGCTGATGCCCTGGAAGCCCTCAGCCCCCAGCAGCGGAGCACCTATCTGGCCATGGTCGGCAGCGATGGCTGGTGCATTCACTTCGACACCGGCGGCTGCCGCTGCCGGATCTACGAGGATCGACCCGACTTCTGCCAGGTCAGCTCCCTGGTCGGCCTCTTCGGGGGTACCGGTGAGTCGGGCGATGCCCTGGCGATCGCCTGCTGCAAACAACAGATTCGCAGCGAGCATGGGGGACGTGGCAGGGTGATGCGACGCTTTTTGCGGGCGATCCGAAAGCCACGATGAGCAGCAGCCCCACCGATCCAGGGCCCGATCCCACAGTCTCTGGCTCTGGCGAACCGACCGACGGTGGCGACACCGCCTCGGCCCAGGGCGTTGTCGCCGCTTCGGCTGGCCAGGCCCCGGCACCGCAAGGGGCGCCGACCGCCTCCTGGGTCGGGGTGTTCCTCACCACCGCCACCACGGTGTTTCTCGCCGAGCTCGGCGACAAGACCCAGCTCGCCGCCCTGTTGCTTTCGGCGGAGTCCGGCCGGCCGGTGGTGGTGTTCGTGGGGGCATCCCTGGCTCTGATCTGCTCGAGCCTGGTGGGGGTGCTGCTCGGACGCTGGCTGTCCACGGTCATGGCGCCGCAACAACTGGAACGGGCCGCCGGCGTGCTGATGGTGTCCCTCGGCCTCTGGCTCGGCCGCCAGGCCGTGCTCAACCTGGCCCCCCTGCATTTGCTCGATCCAGGCGGCCTGGTGAGTCTCGCCCGCTGAATCCCCATCCCTCCGTCTTTCCATGCTGGCCCTGCTCGCATCCACCTTCATCACGGTGTTCCTGGCCGAATTAGGCGACAAGACGCAGTTGGCGATCGTGAGCATCAGCGGCACCACCAGCCGCCCCGGTGCCGTGTTCGCCGGCAGTGCCGCGGCCCTGGTGCTGGCCAGCCTGGTCGGGGCCGCGGCGGGGGGCTCCCTCTCGGGCCTAATCCCACCGGACGCCCTGCAGCTGGTGGCCTCGGTGGGGTTCCTGATCCTGGGGGCTCGGCTGATCCTGCGGTCCTCCAGTCGTGAGGATGGGGAGACCCCCACTCCCTAGAGTGCGACGAGCTTCGGCAGGGGGGCCACCCGGGCCTGAACGCCGAATCCCTCCACCCCGGTGTCCGGTCTGCCCGTTTCAAGGCAATCCCCCACTCCAGACACCCGTTCCGGCTCCGACCCAGCGCCAGCTGGGGAACCAGCCCGTTCCATCGTTGGCGGCAGGCCCCATCCCTTGCAGGCCAGTCCCTCTCCATGGCCACGCCATCCCGGCAGCGGCCAGGCCAACGGAACCAGCTCAGAGCGGCTCCAGCCTCTGGCTACAGGAGCCCTCCCCCAGGGCCCGCGCCAGATCGTCGTTCCCTCCCGCACTCCCAGCGCGTGCGCCTGCTCCCCGCTTCCACACCACGATGAAGTTCACGGTCGCTGACCTGCTCGACCAGCTGTCGAACACGGATCCCCTTCCCCTCCAGGATCTGGAGAAAGCCCTCGCCCTCGGCAGCGATGAGGAGCGGCAGCAGCTGCGTATCGGCCTCGATGCCCTGGTGCGACTGGCGGTTGTGGCGGAGTCGGACTCTGGAGTTCAGCAGCTGGATCATCCCGACCTGGTGCCGGCCCGACTTCGCTGCTCCAGCAAAGGGTTCTGTTTCGCCCTCCGGGACGACGGTGGCGAGGACATCTATATCCGCGACCACCAGCTCAACCACGCCTGGAATGGTGACCGGGTGCTGGTGAAGATCACCCGGGAAGGGGGCCGCCGCCGCTCCCCCGAAGGAGGGGTGCAAGTCATCCTGGCCCGGGACACCACGAGCCTGCTAGCCCAGGTGGAAGCGCGGGAGGAGGACCACCTGATGGCCGTTCCCCTCGACGACCGGCTGCTCACCAGCATCGAACTACCCTCCGACGACCGCGTCCATGCCGGCAGTGCCGGCGAGACGGTGGTGGAAGTCAGGATCGACCGCTTTCCGGTGGGCCAGTTCGCCGCCCGCGGACATGTGGCCCGCAGCCTCCCGGTGCGGGGTGGTCCCGACGCCGATCGGGATCTCCTGCTGACCAAACATCACCTGCAGGGCCGGCCACCAGCACCCCG
>Ga0209088_10000789_pt1 | contig 21606 bp, 46 predicted proteins | sample S_140625_EF_Meta_FD_187324 | JGI IMG/M metagenome (GOLD analysis project Ga0209088, IMG submission 187324) | Freshwater microbial communities from Lake Simoncouche, Canada to study carbon cycling - S_140625_EF_MetaG (SPAdes) (version 2) | ecosystem: Environmental > Aquatic > Freshwater > Lake ... | reverse complement strand
CAGTATTACCAATAATCACACACACTGTAAACTGTTGTTGCTTGGCAAGCGTTTTCAATAGTATCTCTTGGCCTTGACTTAGGTTTTCGCCCTGTCGTTTCCATTCGCCTACGAAAAACTTACCCTTTCTCTCAATAATCATGTCCAAGTCGCATGGCAATAGTTTCGGGTTTGATTCAATCATTCCCTCAAACTCACCAAAATCAACATGGGCTGCGCTTGCGCTTCGCATGGCCCTCATTCTGCTGTCCGAATCATCTCTAGGGCCGCTTGGGGACTGTCAACCCTACACAGTGTGCCGCCTGTCCAATGTGCGAAGAAATCAGCCTGGAGGGTCGTTAAACGCTTTTTACTGCTTGCTTTGCATTCCATTAGGAAAGTGTGGTTTTTGTAACCGACCAAAAGGTCAACGGGTAATTCGATAATCCATACAGTCGCGCCAGCGTCCCTTAGTGCTTGGACTATCTCTTTTTCGTTATCGTCTTTTCTAGCGGCGCGTCTCATTGATGGGCTTCCTTTTCTTGGCTAAATATTTCATCTCTTGTTTTTGTCCATTGACCATTATGGAAAATAATTTCAGTGCATTGTTCTTTATGGCATTTCTCTGCTTCTTTTATAAACCTAGGCAATTCCTGAAAAGATGCCACCATTTGAGTAAATTCCCATTTTCCGGTTACATCAACAGCCGTTGCCCTGTAATAATTTCCACTAAACCCAATCCATTCTTTAGGTAGCTTGTTAAAGGTAACTCTCATTTTTTCATTTCCTTCAAAACATGGAATTTGATGCCCCTAAATAAATCGTCCTCATCCATCCGTTTGACTTCCTGCCATGCCCACTCTTTCCACTCTGGCATTCGGCACAGTCGCACCATGTCGGCAAAGACTCTGTTGCGGATTGCTTCTTGGTCAAACATAGTTAGTCCCCACAAAAGCAGGATATTGCTTCTTCTTCGGGGTCGAACATATCGCGCTGCTCTTGGGAAAACTTGAGCATTTGGGCGTAGGACGGGCGGTCTTTAGAAAACTGCTTGTTTCCATTGACCTGCTTGTCTAGGTCTAGGCTTTCCATTTTTGCCCACCAGACAGCGCGTTCTGGCTTCTCTTTGATTAGGCTAAGTAATTGAGAGGCTGGCTTCAAGTAGCACAAATCACAGTTCCCAGCCAATGTTCTGCCGTTGAATGTTGTCAGATTCAGATTGAATTCTTGCTTGCTCCAAAAATCGTTGATAGCATAAACATCGACTCCCGCAGTTGCAAGCGGCAAATGGCGCTCCATTCCTTCAGCTTCTGGATTCGCACGGATTTTGACAACCCTTCGCATTTCATCGGCGCGGATTCCAACAAACTGCGTGGGCCTGTGAATTCCAATTGCATCCAGAAACTTCCTAAACGGGCGAATCTTTAAGTGTGTAGTGCAAATTCTCATGCCTGAGTTGGGCAAGAACTGAACTTTACGGATAAGGGCTTCAAATGGCTCTCCATCACGGCTAGCCGTTTCAAAATCTACTTCTGCAAAACCAGCATCATCGTGGCGGTACTCAATCCAATGGATTTTCACGCCCCAGTTGATTGCACAGTCACGCACAAATACGAGCGTATTTTCATCCTCTTTGCCCGTATTTGCGAAACAAACGATTGCCTCTTCTGGCAATTTCCCGTCATTGCTTTGTAGGACGCGCCAAAGCATATAGGCACTTGTTCGCCCACCGCTAAAAGAAATAACGGTTGGCTCTGTAATTTTGAATGGGTCGCTCATGTTGTCATTTTCTTTCTGAGTGCGGCAAGTTGCGCCTTTATCTCTGGCGGCATCGGCTTGGTTACGGGATTGTTTTCAATGGCTGTTGGATGCGGGATTGATGGGCCATTGCTGCACAGTTCCTTAAACTTCAGCGCACTAGGCGGGAAATTCGGGTCGCAGCAATTGATGGCGTAGTCCATCCGTGGTCGGTAGGTCAGGTAGATTCCAAGCTGGTTAATCCACTCCTGGCGAATCATCTGTGGGTCGATTCCGTCCCAATGTCTGGCAAAGGTTGCGCCATAGATTGCACTTAGGCGGGCAAAAACGTAATCAAAGCCTGAATCAGGACTGCAAAAGTCGGTCATTGTCCACCTCCACTGGTTTAGCCCAAAATGGCTTTGGTGCTGATAGGCCGCGAGTCAACTGATGCATATTGTTTTGCGCCTTCTGTGCTGGAGTCATTTTTTCCTCCATCCATGTGGCCTTAAACCCTGTCCAACCTCTTGCACAACAGGTTTCCAATGCTGTCTGTAGGCTTACGCCAGCTTTCTTGGCCTCACGCTCTATTCCATCCAATGCGGTCTGCGTGACTGCTGCTTTCTTTTCTTTCCTCAATTTCAACCAATCTTGCCAAACAGAATCCGTCACGCCGAATGGCGGGGCGACTGTCTTTGTATTCTTTGGTTTATGGTTAGTGGTTATTGGTTCTTGGTTTATGGTTGCTATTGGGGTAGCATTAGGGGGGGGAATAGGGGGGGCATCGGGGGGGGATAGCCACCGTTTAGCCGCACCACGTTTTCCAGCGTCAACCATCTCGCGGTATTTGGTAATTTCCTCATCAGCACGCGCACTTACAAAGCCTTTGTCGGTGCTTACAAAAAACTCATTGAGTACGCTCAGGACTTCCTGCTCGTGGTCGCGCATCCCAATCTGGCGGGCAATGTCCCGCTGCTTGATGGGCGCTTCGTGTAGGTAGTAGTGGTCTAAAAGTCGCCTGTAGGCAATGTCTTCAATCACTGTTAAGTGATGGGTATGGCTTTTGTAGTCCCCAATGTGGAACTGGAAATAGTGCATTTTGCAACCTTACGTTCTAGGTTAGCGTTACTGAAAAGAACATCGGCAGGGCGGTAACGAGTCGCCTTTTCCCCCGCTAAGGGTAGCCGTGCCCAAATTCTACACCTGTTCCTTGGCTACTTCAAGCGCCCTAGTCAGCAAGGCAATGGTGGCAGCGTCCAGGTCATCAGCAAGGTTGTACTCGCCAGCCAACTCAATGGCTTGGCATAGCAGGATTTCTGCGCTTTGTAGTTCAAGTTCATCCATAGTCATCCTACAAGCCTAGCACAATTTTGAGATAAAAAGTATAGGGAAAACCCCTAGAAGAAAAGCATAAAAGCTGCGATAAGATGCAGTCACCGCAAGCACTCCGCAAGCGGCTTTATTGACCAAGAAAGGTTTTTCATGACACACACATCATTCAGAGAATTAGTCAGGCAAGAGCTATCAAGCACCACATTTTGCTGCTATTGCTTAGAGCCACAGGGTAGCAAATGGCATTGCTGCCAAGAGAATCACTTTGTACCATTTGGCGACCTGTATCCCGAAGACCAGGAAGACATCTTAAACAACGAACTAGAAGAGTACGAAGGAGTGAACAAATGACTGTACACACCAACATTAGAGAAATTAAATGGGACAGCTTGGGCAATGGGCAACCTACCTTTCTCAGCGTGGAATACGAATGGGATACAGATATGAACACCTTGGTAGTCTTTTCTGTTTGCCATGCAGGACTTGAGTGGATTGACTACCTTAGCGACTCAACCCGTGAACACATCACCAACAAAATCTCTGAAAGGCTTGAAGATGACTGCGAATGAAGAAGCTGACCGCATCATTGCTGATGCAGAAGAAGCTGCACAGCGTTACGGCGCAAAAGATGCTGCTGACAGACTGGCCTACCAAGTCGGCGTGTTGCAAGCCCATATCCGTGGTTTGTGCCATGAAGCGCAGTACAACAGCGATGAGTTAAAGAAGCTCCAGCAGGAAATATTGTGGGAGCAAAAAAATGGAAGATGATTTGAAGTCTGCTTTTTCCGCAAGATTGATTGAGTTGGATTTTATGAAAAAGACAGCAGACGCTGCGTATCAACACTATGAGCGATTGGCTGATTTGGCAGACTCTAAATTTAGAGAGTTAGAGCTTTTATCGGCGCAATTAGACAAACTTTACAAGGACACAAAATGAAAGAAATAGCAACAGCACTGGTCAAAGCACAAAGGGCTTTTGGCCCTGCACTCAAGACATCGACTAACCCACACTTTCGGAGCAAGTATGTGGACTTGTCAGGCTGCATCGAGGCAGTGATTGACAGCCTCAACAACGCAGGGATTGCATTGGTGCAACGCACCAGTGAGGACAGCACAGGCGTGACTGTGGAGACTGTTTTTATCCATGAGTCTGGCGAGACATTGGAGTGCGGCAAATTGCACGTTCCAGCGGGTAAACAAGACCCGCAGGGGTATGGCAGCGCATTGACCTATGCACGGCGCTACAGCCTCATGGCAGCGTGTGGGATAGCTCCAGAGGACGATGATGGCAACGCAGCATCTCGCGGCCCTCGCATTGCCGCAGCAAAGACTGAATTGGTGTCACCAGGGCAAACAAACAAGCTTGCTGTAGTGGCGCAAGCAATCAATGAGCGAATGGCAGCAGATGATGCTGTCGGCGCTCTTGGTGAATACCAATGCATCGTTGATGCTGAGGAAAAAGTAGCACTGTGGGGAATGCTTGACAGCAAGACCCGTAGCGCAATCAAAAAGCAATCTGAATTATCAAAGGGTTAAAAATGGCAAAGCTATATGAAGTGACAGTGGCAAATGGCAAGTACACCAAAGATGGTGTTGAGAAAAACAACTACCAAAAGATTGGTTCCATCATCGAAACCAAGAATGGCAAGCAGTTGAAGCTGGACTCCATCCCTGTGATTGAGGGCGGCTGGAATGGCTGGGCTTACCTCAACACTCCGAAGGTCAAAGATAGCTTTCCCAAGGACGATGGCTTTCCCAAGGACATGGACGACGACATCCCATTTTGATTTTCGGGGGGAAAGCAGGGTATCGATTCGCAGTTGCCGCCTGATAGCAAGTACCCCCACCTTTTAGGAGTAATTTATGGCTACTTATGCAATTTTAGAATTGGACATCATTCGATGGGCAGAGGCTAGGAAAATCATTCCTAACAGCCACCCACAAACTCAATTACTCAAAGCAATGAGTGAAATTGGTGAGTTGGCAGATGCAACCATCAAGAATGACCAGGATGGCATTGCTGATGGCGTGGGTGATGTGATGGTTTGCCTCATTGTTTATTGCGCCTTGCAGGACATCAACCTAGTTGATTGCATGGAATTGGCTTATGAAGAAATCAAAGACCGCAAAGGCACATTGCTTGCCAATGGCGTGTTTGTGAAGGATGAAGCATGAAATACATCCTAGACTTCTTTGCCCTGGTTGGCTTATGCGCCAGCATCATTGCAGCAGGGTTTTACTTAGGGTATGCCACCTACCAGCCTGAATGCAAAGTGCGGGTTGCTGCGTTTACGAAGGAGTGCAAATGATTAAGTCAATCAAAAAGCTCCTACAAACACCAACCCTGATTGAATTGGTGGTCAGAGAGTTGGTAGAGGCGCATCGGTCTAAATTGGAAGCTCAGAGCGCACAAGACTACGCAAGAAGCGTAGTGCAATACAACATTGACCGAATCGAACGATTGACCAGCACATTGGATGAGCTAAAGGAGCAGGCATGAACGATGAAGATACCGATGCAGGCGGCGACTTATTCGTTAGCATGGCAACCGTTCTAATTGTTATATTTTTGTTTATTTTGCTTGCCACTGCTGTTGGTGGCATTGTGTGGTGGGCGGTAGCATGAGAGTACTACGCAGAATAGGCGATGACCTGAAGTGGAGCGCCAAGGCTATAGATGATTGGGATGGTGATGATTGTCACCACAAATCAGCAATGAAAGCGTTGTCAGCGGACATCTTTGAGCTGGCGGTGGTACGCAACTACTACATCGACAAAGAGACTTTGTTGAAGATGTACGAACAGTACATGGACTACAAACCATCAACGCCTATGTGGAAGCAAGAGCAGCAGGCGCTGTACGACAAACTGAGGAAAGAAGCATGACCGGATTTAATTCAAAGCGTGACGCGGCTGCGGACAAAGATGCGTTGTTTGAGAAATTTGAAGTGGCACAGCCAGCACAGCCAGCACAGGAGCCACCATCAGAATGGGAAGGCATTAAAGCAATACTGGATGAGTACGGATTGCAAGCGATTGACTTTGTGGCTGACTTTAAAGCAGCATTGGCACAGCCAGCGCAGGAGCCTTATGACCAAACCGCGCTTGAACTGTGCAATGTTTGCGGATGGAAGACGCTCATACCTGATGATGGCTGCTTGAACTGTGAACGGGTACAGCCAGCGCAGGAGCCTGTGGCTTGGATGGTTACTTATCAGGACGGAAGCCGAGAAGTTGTGTACGAAGCGCCGAGTAATTTGCACCCTGATTACTCAGACATTCCAACATCAATCACGCCTTTCTACACCACCCCACCAAAGCGCGAATGGGTAGGGCTGACGGATGACGATGAAATTCCTTGGGATGGTGTTGATGCCAAGTCTTTTGCCCGAGCCATTGAAGCCAAACTCAAGGAGAAGAACAATGGATAAAGAGCCAGTGCAGGAGCCTTTACACATTGTGCAATCAAACGGAAAGCATAGCCCGCTGCTGACGCACATGATGTCTAAACGAACCACCCCACCCGTAGCACCTGTGCAGGAGCCAACAGGGATGCTGCACATTGACCGATTGGGCCAATGGTTAGACGCAAGCCTAAAAGAACGCAAACGCCCGTGGGTAGGGCTGACGGATGAAGATAGGAAAGCAGCACTGCTTACAGCGTACAAAGAATGGGAATGCGAAGAGCTATTATTTTGCGCTAGAGAAGACTACTTGCTGATTGAGCAAGCCTTGAAGGAGAAGAACGGATGATTACCATTTTGGGGGCGTGGATGAGTTTTTGGTTTTTTAACTATGAGAGCCGCTATCGCGCCAAATTAAAGGAGAAGAACACATGAGCAAACGTGACTTAGCACTGGATAGCCTGACGCGCATCTGCGAGATACAGCAGCGCCTAATTAACCAACTGATTGCTATGGAGCAGAACAGTTATGCCCGTGGGTATGAGGATGGGATGGCGGCGCAGGCCGAGGTGGACATAGCCCTAAACGAAATGGCGGTCAAAAGTGAAGCTATATAACGTACCCAGAAATAGCACAATCGTACTCAAAGATGGATTGGAGCTAAAGTTTCACCACATCGATGGTATGTACAGTGTGTGTACAGATGGAGAAGGTAATGTTTACCATATTGGCGCAACTGAAGAAGTGGAAGTTAAGCCAAAGGAGGGGCAATGAGTTTTGAAAATGTTCCTCATGCACCAAAAGCGCCAATTATTCGGGGCTTACTGCATAACTTCCCTGATGGCTTGACAGTCTCAGAAATCTGCACAAAGACGTTTATTGATTCACGGGTTGTACGCACCTGCCTTAAAAAGATGGCAGATTGCTATATTGATAGGTGGCTATTAGGGAAGCATCAAAAGCCGCCAGAGGCTATTTGGTGTGTAGCCGATGTGCCTGAGAATTGCCCTAAACCAAGTAACAGAAAGACTAAGGAATGAATATGAAAATCAACGCCACATTCAATGATGAAGAAGAGGCCATCAAAGCTATCCACTCAGGCTACGCTTGGCAGACTCTGCATGAGATAAACGAAATACTGCGTCAACATAGAAAACACGACTTACCTTTTGAGCAAGTCGTGTCTAAAATCCAGGCATCATTGAATGATGCTCTGGCTATGATTTACCCCGATTAGGCTTCTTCGTCTTCTTCCCAATCATCTTCGGACTCATCGTCCTCTTCGACTTCTTCTTCGTCTTCTTCGATGTCTTCCACGACTTCCCAACCGTTTGTTTCGTAGTAAGCGGCTGCGTCTTGGATGACCTTGATGACGTTCATATCGTCAGTGTCGATGGTGATAGAACCCGACTCAATTAGCATTTCAAACTGATACATGGTAACTCCTATACGTTGATGATTTGACCTCGAAATTCAACCTGATTTTCGTCCCACTTGTGAACTAGCTCAGGCCACAAAATCCTACCACCTTTGAATGTCAGAACCGCAAATCCAGACCGATGATTGAGGGGGCTGCCCTCGCCATAGTCAAACTGCGGGCCATACGGCTCTGCTAAAGTCCCCGTATCTACGCCGTACCGATTGCCGTTGTAATCAGCGAATGGAGTCACTTTTAGGCTGTGTAAATGACCAGTGACAATGCTTACTCCTGCGTTTACAGTGTTGTTATGGGCAGCATGAACGCCGTTCTTATAACGGTGCTTTATAACGCAGTCTTTTGTAGGCCAAACAGACCATGCAAACTCCCATGCTGGTAGATGGTCTTCCAACTTAAATCCATGCACTTCTTTGTATTGCGGAGCTTGTGAAGCTAATTTGTTGGCAAAGCGTGTATCGTGATTGCCCCATGTAAACAACAGCTTTACATTGTGTCGTGCTGCTTTGGCTGTTTCCTCAATCTCACCAAGATGCGCTTGAACCGCTTTTAACTCTTCGATAACGCTAGGAGTCTTTGACCATCCTAACGGGTCGTGGCGGCTAACCGTAGCCCCGTCAAAGGCATCACCGTTGCTGATGACTGCATGAGGCTTTAGCTCTTTGATTGCCCACAGCAAACCCTTGTAGGCAGTTGTGTATTCCCCAGGCCAAAAGTGCGCGTCAGAAAAGACGATTATGGTCTGGTCAAGGACGCCAAGGTCAACCCGATTGAGAGACGTTTTGATTGGCTGAATGTGAGCGTATGCTTTCCCTCGCTCATCAACGCTGACAAGCGGCTGGTTTAGGTCTTTTTCTATCCTGCGTCTGCGGCGGTGAACTAGCCGTTCCGAAATGTCTAAATATTCTGCTACCTTGGTAGCGGAGCCATAACGGTTCCAAACATTGATGAATTCTTGACGCGAAACTTTAGCTTGCATGATGACTCCGCAAAGTTGCGCGGAATCTAGCACACATCTATTGCATCAATATGCACATGACTATACGTTGCGCTCAAAGTGAGGGCAATCAACCAGCGACCGGAAATTGCCACCCCATCGGTTTTTAGGATGGAGGCTTTCCCAATACGCTCCAACAGGAGCAAGTATGCTCTTGTCCCAGATGATTTTCCCATCACGGAAGAAGTTTAAATCCATTGCACAGCGTTTCAAGTGAATGCTGTTCATCGTCTTACTGCGACCCGTCTTCACATAAATTGCCTGCTGTTCAGGTGTACGCGCTAACTCGCCACCAGTGACCATAAAGCCCTGCTCTGTGGCGTACTGAATTAGCTTGCACATATCCAGCAGGAAAGCCGCTTGTTCTTGACTAAGACTCATACAAACCCCTTTTCTGAACAACTAACTCAATGCAAGTGGAATCCACTACCGCGCCCATCTTGGCGTATTCCTCTTGCTTTTCCATAACAACGGTAATGCACTTTTGTCTGTCGGTGTAGTAGGCATTTTGCTGGAAGAACTCGCAATGCCCATTCATACAGATGTACAAGACGGGAATGAAGATGCTCATTTTGCGCTCCTCATTTCAGCCAGCTTCTCGACGGTACGTCCACCAAAGTACGCACCCATGATTAGCATTCCCCAATTGCCTAGCAAGGTCACATAGGACTCGTTAGCGTTAAGTCCATAGGCGCTCATCATGGCAAATAGGAAATAACCCATAAAGATGGCTATAAGGCTCATGGGGCGTATGTTCTTTGATAGCCAGGAGTCAGAATTCATGTCTGCTTGCCAGCGGTCTGTGATGTTGTCTGCATCATTCTGTGCAGCCTTTGCCAGCATCTCCATCTCAGCCAGTTCCATCTTGGCCTTCTCGATGCCAAGTTCAATCAAGCGCTCTTCATGGTGGTACTGCAACTCTCGCAATTTTTCAACATCGGCAGGAGTGGGATTATCAGGAATCTTGACTCCCAATGTGTTCTCAACCACTTCCTTGCCTTTTGCCTGGATAGCAGAAGACAGAAGACCAAGACCGCTTTCAGCAAGCGTACCTAACAATGCGCCAAGAATTGGAATCATCAAAAACCCCTATTAGTAATAACGTGAAACGTGATGCTAACAAGTGGAACAACGATAGCTGACGCACCTGAAATCCAGAGTGTGTTCATAATAATCGCTACTTTCACTTCTTTATCCTTCTGCTTTCTTTCTGCTTCTTCTCTTTCTATCGTATTGCGCTCTTTAATCATCCTGGTGCGCTCTGCCATCATCTCTTCCCACACTGGCGCATTGCCTGAATAGAAAAGAATGTCCTTCAACTCTTTCTCATGCTCTCGCAGCGCTTTAGATGCAAGTGCAATCTGGAGAGCTTGAGAGCTTATCTGTGCATCTGTCTTTCCTATGCTTGCAATCCGTGCCTTGCTGCTTGCTAGGTGAACTGTATCCGCTGCTTGGTAAAAACTGCTGAATTCTTTATAGAGGCCATGGATGTCTTTGCCAAGAGCAACTGCTTTTTTATGCCAGAAACGGCAGCTTGTGCCATAGCGAAGGCCGTGAATGGGTCTATCATTTTTTATTCACCACCGCCCAACGGCAGATGCGTCCATCTTTGTCAAGAAACTCATTTGCTCTAAGCATCTTGTCCTCATCTTTCTTTGGAATACGACAAACCAGCACTGTTTTAGTCTCTGTTCCAGGCCAAGGGCTTTCAGCAGAGGCTAACAGAGCATTAAATCCTTGGGTTAGTGGCATTATTCGCTAACAGCAGAAGAGATAAATCCTCTTGTAATTTGTGTTTGAGTCGGTGTAGCAGCACTAACAAAATCCTTAAATGATTTACGCGACTCTGGACTCATTTTTGCCATCATAGATGTAACAATATTTGAAGTGTCTTTCTTTGGGATGTATTCCAAGAAGTCTGCCAATTTTTGTGGGTCAAGCATCAAATCCGAAACTTTTGCATCAAGTTCTTTTTGGCTACCTGTTTTTAATGTATCTAATAATGATTTTATAGCTGTGAGTTTGGCACTAAAAAAACCTGGTACTGCTTCTCCACCAGTGAATGCTTCTTCACCAGCTTGCTTAACTCCTCTACCAGCTTCAACTGCTTTCTGGCTACGAGCCAAATCAGCGCGAACTCGCTCAACAGATGTAAGTTGTTCTGTTGTCAAAAAGTCAGACAGTTTGTCATACCTTGGAGTACCAGTAGTACGTTTAATGAGTGCCGCAGAATTGTCAACAGCAGTAGCGAATCTGCCTGCTTTTTCAGCATCTGTTAAGTTAAGAGTTAACTTGTCTATTAACTCTTGACCAACTTCCATTTGGTTAATTTTTTTGCTGTGACTAGCAAATTTGGACAAGTAATCAGACCATACCTGAGTGCCAGATGCATCATTGATAGCTTTATCAAGAATCTTCTTGACTGACGTTTCCACGTTGGTAGCCTGCGCTCCAAATGGTTCATTTCTTTGTGTCAAGAAAGATTTAATGTCGCTGCCAATTTCTTTCCGCACGTTATACAAATCAATGCTGTTTATGATTCCATTCTTATCAGCAAGACCTTCTAGCTTAGAACGTAGTCCTTGAAGTGAATTTACAAGCAATGCATTAGACCTCTCGCCAACACGATTAAGGCTATCGTCTATCCTGCCAATAATTGGCTGCGTTGTAAGTGGGTAAAAGCCCTCATCTGCAACGCTTTTAAGTTGGAACTGCTTGAATGCAAGTTCTGCTTTACGTTGCGCTACGGCATCACCAAATTCTTGCGTTGCACCAGAGAGACTTTGAGCAAGTTCCAGATTTTTGTAATAGCGTTCAGGGAATCTTAGCTGACCACGAGCGCTCCATTCATTTGCACGAACTAATGCTTGCGCTTCTTCTGTAGCTGTTTTCCCTTGCTCCTGAAGATTTCGTAGTGCAGCCGCTTGCCTTGCCGCTACATCTGCCTCTAATTTAGGCATAACTTGACCAGCAACATTAGCTTGCTCAAGAGCAGTTTTACGCAATGGTGCAGTTGCCGCTGTTCTAGCTGCTTCTGCTGCTGCTAGGTCTGCCTCAGTGCCAAATGTGCCTACCAATTCTTGCTTACGAGCCGCCTTTTGCTCAAGTTCGCGTTGACTAAATTTTGGCGCAGTGCTAACTTGACCAGCGAGTCGTTGCTGCTCTTTGACAAGACCAATTGCAGCAGGAACTTCTGCCACAGCTTCTGCTGTAGTGGGTCTGCTGCCCGTGACAATTTGTCCCGCTTTCCTTAATGCTGTAATGACTTCAGTTTTTGCAGAGCCTGTCAAAGACTCAACATACCTACGGATAGCAGCTTCCTTTTGTGATGCCGTGATAGGTAAATCAAGAATTGTTTTCTTTATATAAGAAAGTGCGCTTCCAACCACTGGAACTGCTCCACCAACAAGCCCACCAAGCCCCATGTTGAACAGTTTTTCATTTGCGTATGCTCCAGAGTCTTCTTGTCCACTTGGCATCATGCCTGCCTGAACAACGCCTCCAGCAATAGCTTTCTCAGCAGCAACTACTCTTCCCGCAGGAGAGATGATTGCCCCAGCCAATTGAGGAACATCAAATCCTTCTCGCCCCATTGCTGTACGACCAGCTTCATACGCTGCACGTTCTTGACGCACAAGTCCAGTAGCGCCTTTTTTGATGTCTTCACCAAATAAACCTGTCCTAGCAAGCATTTCATTGATACCAAGCACAGGCTCAATAATGGCTCCACGGAACAGGCTGTAAGAAGGGGAGCCTGGGCCAATCATTTGCTCTACGATGCTTGGAGCTTTTGTTTTTGCGGGAGCAGCAGCAGGGGAAGCAGCTTGGCCTGCTTGTTTGCTCAGGATGCTTGTAATTTGCTCTGAACTCATGTCATCAGGAAACTCGATGACATCATTTCCAACTTGAATGTACTGAGCCATTATTTGACCTCCTCAAGTTGATTGGTTTGTGAATTCCAGCGTTTTGTTGGGACAATCTGTGGCGCTGCTCTTGTTGTTCCAACTTGTGGTGTCACTCCAACTGGAGCAAAAGCTGGTGAACCAGCAGATGCACGGCGCTGCTCAATTCTCCTCAATGTATTTTCTTTTGCTTTTTCAGATGATTTCACAAAATTGCTCAAAGCCTCAAGCGTAGTTTTTGTATCGTTTTTACCATAAGCAGCAACAAGCTCTTCAGCAAATCGTAAAACGTCTCTATCTGTCTGAACACCTTTTTCTGCACTTGTTCTAAGATTAACGGCAGACTGTACAGAGCGCTCAAGGTCTGCAAATGCTCTACTTTCAACAGTTGAATTTCCTGCTAAATTGTAGGCTTTATATTTTGCATTGTTTATCACACCAAGTTCTAATGGAGCTTTGCCTGTTTTAGGGTCTACTTTTAAGTTTTGCAAAGCTGGGGTGAGTGAGCGAACTTGAGCATCAAGACTATCAATAAGCTCTAGGTCTTTTGTCTCATCTTTAATAAGACTTGGAGGCAAAGGTTTATTTTGGAAATCACTTCTTGCTTTTTCTATTTGCAACTGCAAAAGCTGTGACTTCAATTCACGCTGACTTGCTCCAAGACTTGCTTGAATATTTGCAAGTTGAACTTTTGATTCATTTTGAGCAGCAGCAATTGAATTGCGCGAATCAATTTGTAATTGAGCAATTTGATTATTAGAATCAACACGCATTTGTGCAATAGTTGCGGCAGATTCTCCACGCTCTCTAGCTGCTTCAAGTTTTGCATCTGCTGCTAATTTTGCAGCATCAACTTTTGCTTCTGCGGCAATTTTAGCGGCCTCAACTCTAGCTTCACCATTTGTTTTAGCAACATCCATAACTTGTTGTCTAGCAGCAGCTTTGTCCTGAGAATTCTGAACAACTGCAAGCACCTTGTCTGGACTTCCATATTGAGCTACGGTACGAATAACATCAGACTCAGTAGCGTCCTCTCCAAGCTCTCCAAGTGCTGTGCGTAACTTTTCATCCATCATTTGAGCGTACTCAAGTTTCTTGACTTCAGCTTGAGATTTAGCAGCAGTTGCTAGTTCTGTAGAGGCTTTACGAGCGTACTGAGACAATCCAAGTGCCTCTTGCTGAAAACCAGCATCAGCAAGCAACTTTGCTCCTCTCATCATCGACTCAGGATTAGTCTGGTCAATCTGCTTAGAAATAGCGTTCAGAGTGCTGATACGCTGTAACTGAGGGTCTACTCCACCCAATGCTCCACCAAGCGCTCCAGCGAGGTTGTAGCCAGCTTGCTGCATCCCTACAGAAGCCTGCTGGAAAGGACTAAGATTTTGCAACGCAACTGCACGATTAAAAACCTGCTGCTGCTGTTGCTGCTGATACATTTCGGGATTGACCCCGAATAGACCGCCAACAATATCTTCTGCCATGATTATTTCCTATGTTGGGTTAAGTCGAAAAAGCCTTGAGAATAGCTGCCTGTAACTGTGGATTATTTGCTGCCTGACTAAGCAGATTTCCACTATAACTAAAAGCATTAGCGGGAGCTTGCGTAGCAGCACTGTTAATCATGCCTTGTGCAAGCAGTCTTCCTGCTTCAGCAGAAGATGCCGTAGTCTTAGCACCGATTTGTGTACCAAGTGTTAGCGGCTGCTGTGCAAGACTTTCAAGACCAGTTGTTGTGTCAATTGCAGTAGCAAACGGAGAGTAAGCAGCAGTCTGACCAGCATAGTATTTGCCCATCAAGTCACTACCAGCACCAAGCAGTCCTGCGCCAAATTGAGCCTGTTGTTGACCAGCTTGTTGGCCTTGTGCAGCCAGTTGCAAGTTGCTTTGAGCAAGTGCATTGTAGTAAGCAGCAAGTTCAGGGCTAGTAGCCGCCATAGTGCCACCTTGAGCAACAGATAGACCTCCACGACCTTGTGCCAGCAATCTATTCTGCAATTGGGCAAGTTGTTGTTCTTGTCCAGGAGCAAGCAATGCCTGCTGTTTAGCAATGTAGGCAGCAGCCTGTTGCTCAGGAGTTTGCTGTATGTAACCTTGTCCAAGATTGAACAGACTTTGTGCGCCAGCAGTTAACGGAGCATACGCAGCTTGCGCCCCTTCAGCACCAGTAAGACCTTGAGCAGCCAATGCGCTCAATCGGTCTTGGTAGGCTTTGATTTCAGGGCTTGCCGTGTAACCAGCACCAATCACATTGCCTTGTGCATCAGTGGTGAAGTTAGATGCACCAAAGCGAGTGGTAACGCCAACAGGACGAAACTTAGCGGCATCTGCTGCAATCTGTGCTGCTTTAATTTGTGCATCAGCTTGTATCTGTGCGGCTTCTCTTGCTTTCTCTGCTGTATTGGCAGCACCAAGACCTTGCAATGTACCAGTTAGAAGAGATGGAAGGAAGGAAGATGCAGTAGAGCCACTTGGCAAAAGGCTAGATGCAGCATTTCCAATAGAGGAAAGAAGGCCACCACCAGCTTCAGCAGCGCCTACATATCCTGGTATAGAACCAGCAACACTAGCAGCAGGAGCAAATGGCGAACTACCTAATCCAGCAAGAGAGGAACCAAGTCCAGCAGCGTTAGCGGCACTTAAATATCCTGCACTAGAACCCGCAGCGCTAGCAATAGGCGCAAATGGTGAACCAAGCAACCCAGCAGTAGCTCCAGGCGCTGCCGCAAGTGAAACTCCAGAAGTAAGCAATCCAGCGCCACCCATTCCAAGCATGATGGCTGCCGTAAGCGGACTTAAATCGTTTTTACTAATCTCTGTAAGAATGCCACTTGCTGCATCTCCTAAAAATCCAAGGCTACCTTTATTTCGCTGACCTTGCTGCGTTATATTTCCTTCTAAGTCGTAAAACGTCACCGTGTTTGTTGTAGGGTCGTAGCTAGTGTACTCATAACCTTTGCCGCCTTCTGCAGGTTGAACTTCCCCACTAGCAATTCTTTTTAAAAAATCATTTGCTTGTGGGGTTCTTGCATAGTTAGGGTCATCTTGCCAAGATACATTGTAATTTCCCTCACGGGCAGAGCCTGACACAACAGGTATCTTGCCAACTATTCCAATTAATTTGTTTCCGCCGCCGCCCTCGTTTTTGCCGCTTGCTGCGCTATAAATTGGGTCGCCGTATTTTTGAGGCAACAGATTCCCGTCATCATCTCTAGGAATGCTAGGAGTGTAGTTTCCAGGTATATAAGTTTGTGTATATGCTGGTGCTGCTGGCGCAGGAGTGGGAATAACGCCAGCAGGAGGAGACATAGTGTAGTTAGTTACACCAGCTGCTATAGCTTGAGCAGGGCTGCCGTATGCCTTCCCATCAGGGCCATATACCACTACCCCTAGAGATGCATTGCCAAATAGATTATTAGTTGCCATTTTTAATCCTTACATTGTTCCAGCAGCAATCACATTGCCAATGACAGTGAAGTTCCCACTTGCATCTAGCTTTGCCACACTGGTTCCACTAGATTTGAAGTACAAAACTCCAGCAGTTTCTTCCAGCGTAAAGTTTGTCAACGTGCCATTTGCTTTGCTTGCGATGGCAGTTGCAATGTTGTTGAACTCAGTATCAATCTCTGTGCCTTTTACAACCTTGCTGGCATTACCAGGAGCAAGTGCGTCTTTGGCTGCAAAATTAGTTGCTTTAGTGTAGTTGCTCATACAAGTTTTCCTCGTTTCGCCTGAATTTCAATTTTTTGGATACTTACGGCATATCCATTAATAGCTGTTTCATATCCTGTTTGCACTGCTTTTCCAGCACCTGTTGCTTGACTAACAAGCACTTGTAACTGGATACCACTTGAATAATATGCTACAGGAGAGCCATTGTCTCCATATTCAGCAATCCCATATTGTGCAACTGTACTAGTTGGAATGGATATGTTTTCTGAAAAATATTGACCAGTAAAGTCGAATCCCCACTTAATCGTAAATCCTTGATTTGAGCCTCCAATGACTGTGACAAGAATTTTCTTTAGGATAGAAGTGATGCCAATATCGCCAAAGTCAGCATAGTTGGTGAAGTATTGCAGCCTGTAAGTTGATGTGTTATCAAGATAGGTATCGTACTTGCCAATGTAGCCAGATTTGCCAATCAGCAAGTCGCCATTACGCCTGGATAAGAAACAAGTAGGCTCTATGGAGTCCCACACAGTCACACGGGCAGAGCCATCTTGCAATTGTGTCTTCGTATCAAATACATAGACTTGTTTTGATATGGGAAGACTTAACAGGTAGAAGGCATTGATTTCAGAGTAAACAGCCTTGCAATTAGCAAGCGTTTCAGCAGAAAGCGAAAGCATCAAGTCATTGCGGACATTCTTAGACAGGTCACGCAAAGGCGCAGACTTCTCTTGGATAGTACGCAGCAATGAGCGTACTCCACTGTTTGACAGGAAAACGATGTCGCTACCTGTAGTGTGGATAGTGTCACGCCCAAGGCATCCAACGCTGGAAATAGAGTCGCTAAGACTCATTGTTGCAGGCGTAGTAGCATTGGCATAGACAAGGATTTGACGCTGCCCAAAGATGAACAGAAACCCATTATGTGAAGCTAGACCAACAATTTTGTCTGCACCATTAGGCCAAACACGGCTTACATCCAATGTTCCTGAAGTGCCACCACTCCATATGTGACCAGTTAATAGGTCAGAAAAAGTGATGGTTGTATTGTCAGTTGTAGTGCTTGCCACCCAAAGGCGACCAAAAGCAGAGATGCCAATATTTGCCAATGGCACAGTGCCTGTGTACCCAGTTTTCTCACTTATCCTACGGAATGTCGTAGTGCTAACAGCAGGGTCATAAATGAGTGGGTCATAGCCTGTCTGGAAGAAAAAAGCAATGCCATTAAGAGAGCATATCTGCCAATCATTTGCCGTGATTGTGGGCGCAGTACCTCCCCCCCCATAGGTCAATTCTGTCACTGCATCTGAAGCACCCAACTTAAACAGTTTGTTGTTGCCTGCAAACAGAACAGTTAAAGTTCCATCGGATTGCACCAATTCATGGATAACACCAACATTGTTAGCGCCAAGATTTCCGCTAGATGGGTTTACCCTTGAATAACCTTTACGAGAGCCAATGCGCCCGTACTGGTCAATGACTGCATTGGTAGCAATTGATGCAAAACCAGAGGCCAAGTCCAATTGGGAATCTTGGGTATTTAACCCATAGAACCCAGGCGCTGATACGCTGTAGGACTGTAATGCTTGGCTCATGTTGCTACAAATCCATCGTAATCAGGGAAGCGAGTGCCTTCCAATGCAATGTAGTCAGAGAGCATTGACTTGTATAGCAAGAATGCCTCGGAAGAATTCATAGAACCATCTTCGCCACGCTCAATCAATGCACGGGCATATGCGTTCTGTGCTACCAGCGTATCAGGAACAAGGCATATGGTGCTATCAGAGGATAAGGCAGCCTGTGGCACTGCCAATGAGAAAAGAAGGCTGTAAACGCCATCTGGACGAGGATACAGCGTTACCTTTGCATCGTAGTTTGTATCTACACCATCAAAGACGTATTGGTTTGGAATAGTTGACGCTGGAACAATTGCATAGTTCTGATAGCGATTCATCTGCGTAAAGCTGATGTTTTCCAGTGGAATGTTAGCCGTAGAGTTAATGGCATCCATAACTTGAAACTTCTGTCCTGCGCCAGTAAGCGAATACTTATACACAGCAGCGGAAGTAGTGACAGTGATGTCTTTGCTAAGGATGTTCCAAGGAAATGCGTCTTCTACTTGGCGTTTTGCATCATTTACAAATTTACCAATTAAAGTGGAATAAGTTGTAGCGCTTACAGTTGTAACTTGCTGCTCACGCAGTCGAGCAAGGACATCATTGACGAGTTCTAGATAAGTCATGTGCGCGTTAATCCTTCTTCTTCAATGGTAACTACAACGGAAAAAGTGGATGCAGCCTCAGATATTGCTTTTAGTATGTCACCTTCTTCCATCACAAAATACGATGTCCCGCCCCAATCTTGAGTAGTTTTTGTAGACAAGGCCGTTTGATATACAAGCGAATATGTAGTAGATGCAGAGGTGTCAACCCAATCAAAAGAAATATGTTTTTGTGAGCCTGTATTCACTGCCCGCAACAATACCACCCTTGCATAGTACCCTTTAGGTACTGTATACAGAGTTGTTAGCGTATTTGCTGTGAGATTTGCGCCAACTGACAATGCTCTCATTTTTTGGCCTTGTTCCTACTAGTAATTGCCTTAGCCTTAGCCTTAGCATCTTCCTTGGAGGACGCGCCCCACGCCTGTAGCGAGAGCAGTAGACGGGTTGGTTTTCCATCCTTTTGCTCTGGCCCAGGCATATTGCCCATCCGCGCTAAAAAGGAGGCCCGTCGAGGGTTGTCACCTGACTTTACTGGTGCTTTCAAGTTGCCGCCAGTCTCGGCATTATAAGATGCTCTGCCCTTGGCATTCAAGCCGCCCTTTGGATTTTGACCAGCTTTTGTTTGCCAAGTTGGAGATTTCATCTATTTCACCTTTTTTGCCTTCTTTGCAGTCTTTGCTGCCTGCTTGAAATCAGCAGCAGTAGGTGCGGCCTTAGACCCCACCTTATTCATTTTTTCACCAGAGCCAGCCTTAATTCTGGCTTGCTTGGCATTGATATTAGCGTAAAGACCTTGTTTCATTTCATCTTCTTCATAGGCTTAGATTTGCCAGCCTCAGACAATGCAATGGCAATGGCTTGCTTTTGAGACTTGACTACTGGGCCTTTTTTAGAGCCAGAGTGCAGTTCACCTTTGCCGTACTCTTTCATTACCTTACTGACCTTTTTTTGGGCCATTGTGGGCTTTTTCATGGCTAGTCCTTAGTACAGAATCTTGGCGGTAATCGTGCCTGTTACAAAAACAGTGCAATTTGCGCGCAAATAAGTTGGAGCATTTTGTACAGTAATGATGCCATTAGCAGTCAATGCTGTCCCAATAGTTGCCCAATTTGTACCATCAAGACTGCCTTGCAATGCAACAGTAGCTGATGTAATGCCTGAAACTTGCAAAAATGCTGGATTGCCAGCGTCAACTTGAACTGCTGGAGATGCGCCAGTAGCGCCAACTGCGCTTAATAGAGTGATTGGTGTTGATAGAGATGCCATTATTTACCTCGACCTGATTTCTTCATCATGTTAGTGGCTGTGCGCTGACCACGGACAGGCAAAGGCATTTTTGGCTTGCCAACTGCGACCATGATAGTTAATGGCATAGCTTTTTTCTTGGGTGCAGATTTTGCTGCTGGCTTAGAGGATTTTCCGTACATCATGCTTTATCCTTAGTAATAGGCCCACCAGATTTCCATGCGTCACAAGTACGGGCCGCTGCACAAGTGAATTGGAATAAATCGCAGTATCCAAGGTCTGCTGCTTTGATGAACTGCTGGTCATAGGACAAGCCTTCTTCATCTTTCTCAAGACCTTGCGTGATGCAAGCCATCATCTTGGGAGTCTGGATAAATGCAGCGCAGTTTCCGCAACGCATACCTTTGATAGTTGCAGTAGGAGCGTTATACATCTTGGCTTTCTTTAGCCAAAATGCATCATTTGCCTCATTGGGGTTGGGAGGGCCATAACCGTACTCTTTGAAGGCATGGTTCCTATTTTTCAAGTTAATAGAGATGTCCTGTGTAGACACAGGGCAAGTCACACCAGAGAGTAGACCTTCTTTCATCGCAGTATCTTAGTAGCAAAGAAGGTGATAGCGCCACCGATAGCAGATGCTATTGACATTCCGACCCATAGGCCACCTTTGCTTTGGTTTGCCATCTCAAGAAGTGTTTTCACATCTTTGGACAACTGAGATACCTGTTCCTGTAGAGCCTCTACCTGAGCCTCTAGCTTTCCAAATTCTCTTGGACTAATCTCGGTCATGCTCTTGCACCTTTTTAGGACGGCCTACAGATTTTTTAACGTCTTCTTGTTTTAAGGACTCTTCGTTAACCAGTTCGTATTCAGGGTGCTGCATCATCACATCAATGTCGTACTGAACATTGAAGTTGACAAAATTACCACTTACCAAACACTTGAACTTAGCCATAAAAATCCTTGAAACAAGAAAGGGGAGCAAGCCCCCCTATCTTTACACCATTCGTGCAATAACCAAATCAACGGTAGTCGATGCAAGGTCTACAGAACCACCAGTTGTATTGGTAGTAGCGATTGTCACGGTATTAGCAGCAGAAACATAAGCGCGGCGAACTAGCCCAGCTTCGCTTACAGCAACAGACATGCCCAAAACCATATCGCCAAGAGCAACACCAGGAACGGTCACTGTATCAGTTGCAGCGCCTCCAGTTGAGATAGAGGCTGAATCTAGAGTTGCGGAAACAGCCCAAGTGTCAGAAAAAATACCACGAAATTGGTCATTTCCACGGCGGGAAACAACAGCGGTAGCAGCAGCCATATTTGTACTCCTTAAGAAAGAACCCCCTACCGTTAGGCAGGGGGATTACCATTAGCTTGGTACGACCAGAGCGTAGGCTGCGGACGAGTTAGGCTCGCCAGCGGTTGCGCTATCACGCAGAGCTTTCACACCGTACAGAGTATCGGCGGTCAGCAACGTAGCAAGGTATTCTTGCTTGTACTGAGTCTGAGTGCGAACACCAACTTGCTCAACCAACACCAAAGCGTCTTTGTGGCCCATCAAGCAGACACGGGCAATTGCAGTGCCGCTTGCGGGGAACGCAGCGGTAGCAGATGCAGAGTCAGCGTTGCTGGTAGCAAAAACAGCCATGCCGTACAGTTGACCAATTTCGCCATTACGGA
>Ga0209088_10000785_pt1 | contig 21672 bp, 9 predicted proteins | sample S_140625_EF_Meta_FD_187324 | JGI IMG/M metagenome (GOLD analysis project Ga0209088, IMG submission 187324) | Freshwater microbial communities from Lake Simoncouche, Canada to study carbon cycling - S_140625_EF_MetaG (SPAdes) (version 2) | ecosystem: Environmental > Aquatic > Freshwater > Lake ... | reverse complement strand
TCGCTCCCTTTGCCCTCGCCGAACTGTGCGAATGCTCTCCACTTGCCCATGGCCAATCCAGACGGATCTCCTCAAAAAATCTCCACTTCTTCTGGAGCCATCCCATCCAACAGTCTCAAGGTCTCCTTAGCCTGGGCTGGATCGATGAATTCATTCCTCTGACCGAGCGCTACTCCTGCGGAGGATCCCCTTACTGGGCCGCCAAGGGCCTCTCCGCTCTCCTTCTACCCCCATCCTCCCCCTTCTGGCAGGAGCCGGAACAGCCCCTTCCATCCGAGATCTCCGATTTTTCCAAACCACTTCCAAAAGCCGAACTGGTCGTTCGCTCGATCCAAGGAGAAATCGAACTCCTCAACGCCGGCACCGCCATCTCCAAATCCAACACCGTCTTCGGTCCTTACAAATGGGGCAAACTTTTCTACCGCACCGGTGTCGGCTTCGACGTCCAGCTTCCCGACGGCCCTTACCCCATCGACTCCTCCCTCACGGCCAAGATGGAGGACGGATCCCTGTACGGTCGCCAGCAGACCCGCTCCCTTGCCGTCGAAAAAGATCACCTCGCCTGCTCCTACCCTCTCGGAGACTCTGTGGAGATCGAAACCCATCTTTGGTGGAACGGCCCCTGGCAACTCCTCCTCCATCGCTACAAGATTGGAAAAAAATGTCGGCTCCTGCTTGGAGGCCAGAGCCTTTCGGGAAAAGAAATGGAGGATCTGAAGGAAAAATCCTCATTTCCCAACCTGTCTTGGAATAATTCCACCCACCATGTTGTCCTTCAATCCCTGCAAGGTTTTGCCAAGGCCGGATCCCGAAGGACCGTCGTCGGAAAACAGCCGCGCACCCACATCTACGCTGGCAACAGCACCACCCTCTTTCTGGAGACAGATTTACTGTCCGGGGAGGGTTGGCTGGCCGCACTCCACGCCGTCGCCGCAACCTCTACCCCGCTGGGCCGCTGGGAATTAAGCGAAACCAAAGCCGGCAACTGGTCTCTTAAAAATCAAAAAGGCGAACTCTGGACAGTCCAACACCCCTCGTTGCCGTCGATTTAACGTTTCAGGGTTAACTTCAAACTTGTCGGCTCGGCCGTCAGGACTCCTTGGCAGGCTGGAGCCAATTCCTTGGCCACCCGCAATGCGTCCTGATTCTTTTTCTGTGCCTTGGCATCCGACTGCATCGGCATCTGGAAGACAACTTCACCCGGCTTGACCTCCACATTCACCTTCATCTCCGGCACACGTGCATCCTTCTTGCCGACTGGATTCGCATACGTAGCCATCGCCTGCAAAACCGTCCGCAACAGAACATAGTCCCTCTTCCATTTAACTTCCGGAACGGACCTAGGAAGTTCTATTGGCACTGCCCAACCCAGCTCCTGATTTGCCATCTGCGCCTGCCAATCCTTCAACATCTCTGCCAAGGTAAACTCCTCTTCATGTAGATCGTGCTTCTCGATGTCCGCTACCGCGTATGGCGGCAACTCCAAGGCCTTCACCTTCTCCCACTCCTTCCGTGCTAGCCCAACCCAATCCGGTATTTTTCCGAGCCGCAACTTGAGTTGTGCCTCATACAACGACTCCGGAGTCACTGGAGCTCCAGGACACTCATTCGCCTCCACAGAATCCTGCTTCAAAGTTACCGGCTTGCCATGCAGCCCGACAAAAAGCGGCTTCACAAATTTCGCCTCTTTCCCCTTCTCATAGTTCCAAAAGTTGATGGGCTGTTCATCGTCACTGTCATAGAAGAAGTTCCAGAACACCATCCACCGAAGATGATTGGGAAAAGATGGCGCCGGTCCGCCACTGCGCGTCATCGTCCCGCCATCCACCCTGTCGATTAGCGTCGCATACGGACCGTTTCCATGGGAATCGACCGTGGAGGCTTTGCTCATCAGCCAACGCCAAACGACCGTTCCGGCCGAACGGTTTCCCGTTGATGCCCCGTGCTGGGGCGCCGTGGTTTCCTCCGTCAACCCCGTCAGGTTAAAGGTACAGTTCGATCGAATCGCCACGTCATAGTGCCCCTTATTTCCGGCAAATCGGTTTTCCAGAATCGAACAGGCTACCGAATCCCTCAGATACACCCCGGTGTTCACATTCAGAAACGAACATCTCCGAACCCACCCGTTCGCCACCCCCTTGAACTGGATTCCATCCCACCCCTCGTCATCCAGGGCCGACCGATGATGCACAAAAGCCCCCCTCCATCCTCCCTGCAACGCCATGTCCTCCACACCCACCTGCTCGATCAGCGTCACGGGAAATATCTTTACCTCAAAATCCGCACCAAGATTCACCAGCACAGGCTCTTTCAGGATCAAACTTTCTCCCTGCAACTCCTTCACCTGATGCAGTTCGCTGATGCTCGCCCCATCTTTGATGATTCGGGTCCAAGTGGGATCAGGCTGCAATCCACACATCAACTCCGCATCCAACTTGGGTGTGCCAGCCTTCAGCACAACCCACTCACCCGCCTTAAAACCTTCGGTCGATTTCACCGGAATCGTAAAACTCCCGCGCTTCACCGCACCTGTAACGGCCGCAGATTTCCCAGCTTCCTTCTTTCCTCCCTCACTCCCCTCAAACATGAAAAAGTAGGGGATCTTGGACCAGTCATCCTTCCCGTCAGCATCTTTTGTTCCCTTCGGCACGGCATAAGGCCCCGTCCGGTAACCGGAATGAACCGCCCGAATCACCGTTCCACCCTTTCCACATCCAGCTCCTCGGATCACCACGCCCGATTTCGAAATCCGAATCACATCCGCTTTATTTCGATCCGCCCAAATCAGAAATTTACCTGCTGGAAACAGCACCACTCCTCCACCCACATTTTCAGCCGCCGCCACCGCCTTGCGGATCGCATCCTCATCCGAAATCGCATCATCCGCTTTCGCCCCGTAATCCGTTACCTTGAAGACAGGCCCCTGCACATCGGGGATCCCCTTCTCTCCATGCTCATATCCAGCAAAGGAGTAGTCGGTCAGGATCTCCGCTGAGGACCGATCGGTCGCGGATTGAAATGCCTTCCAGTGGGCTGACTCCTTGCCCTCCCCCAAACCCAAGGAAACCATGGCCAAGCAGCAGGTCGCCCAGATAAATCGGAAAAGGATGGAACTCACTCTACGTTAAAAATACGCCACGCCCCTAACTAAATCACCTTATTTCCGTATCGGCGTCGAAATCCAATCCTCCACATCGGCTTTTTCCATCGGAGCAAACTCCTTTTGGGCGTTCTGAATCGCCTCATCCTCATACACCACCGCCCCGTCATTCAACCAAACACGAGCCTCCTTCGAATCAAACTTTGTAATCTGCTTCTCTGACCAGCCCTCGGGATTTTTTAAAAAAGGAACAAGATAAAGCATCGCCTTCCTCAAACTCCCCCTGCCCCCTTCTCCTTCATGACTCCAAAGATCAATACCCAACGACTTCGCCATCACCGCCCCCTTGCAGATGTTTTTCAGGTTAAAACAGCTGTACGACCAACTCTTCGTCCGTGCCAGCTCCCTCGGCTGTTTTCCCTCTGGAGTGATATGAGCGTCCAACCGTGCAGGCAAAGACTCTCCCAGGACTTTCTTCGCCTCGTCCTCTTTGTCGGACATCACCAGCACTGCGGCCAACTGCACGTCATACGCAGCCCCGTGATTATTCGTCGTTTTTTTCTCGTCCAAACCAATCTTGCTGGTTTGCATCCACTCCCCGTATTGAATCCACCAAGCTTTCATTTCCTCTTGGTCTTTCGTTGTCCATGCGGGACAATTTTCAAGCAACTTCAGCACATCGGGCAGGACCATAAACCCCCTCGTATCGATTAGACCGCTCCCCCTTCCTGTAGCCTTGCCGGGAACACTTTGACCGTAGTTTAGATGAGGATTCATCTTGGTCTCCGCATCCAGAAAGAATCCCCGCAAAAACCGAGACGCTTCGGCTCCGTACTTCTCCTCCCCTGTTAGATAATAGGCCAAGGCGAGATACTCCACCGCATGGATCATCTCTCCCAACTTCTTCTCATCCGATGCCTTCACCGCATCCGGATTCGTCTCCCCGTCCCGATTGATCCAAGGCAACCCATCCGACTTGTTAGGATCTGCCCAGAAATATCGTCCGATGCTGAAATAGTCGTGCGGATCTTTGCTCGCCTGCAGGTTTTCGTTCTCCGTGATCGTGACTATCGGCTTCCCCACCCGCTTATCCGCCTCCTTCACGATCTTTGTCGCCATCGCCTTCGCTTCGGGACGCAAAGCAGAATCAGCTTTGCCTTCATAAGCGGCTTTCAATTGCACAAGCCGTTCTTCCTGAATCAGGAGAAGTTTTGTTCCTGCTTCCAGCTTCATGCAAAGGCCAATCAGAAGGAATGCCGAAATGTATCGCAACAAAAACTACTCCTCTTCTTCCTTGTCCGTCGCCTTCACACCTGCCGAAGCCTGCTCTTTTGTTACCAGCCCAATTTTCTCCAAAAACTTCAGGCTCTCATCCTCAATCTTGGCTTTTACGATCTTCCCCTTTTCCCCCTCCTTGCTCGAGTGGGGGGAGTGCGGAGCATCGGGAAACACAACCAACTCGCACGAATTTCCATTGGCTTTCATTTTATCCGTAAAGGCCTGAGAGTTTTCAAACTTCACAGTTTTGTCCGCCGTTCCATGAAACACCAGAGTGGGCGGCATCTTCGCAGGCATCCGACCCGTCACCGAAAGATTGTTCGCCCGGGCTTCATCGTTGTTGAAACGCTTCGGCCCCCCATACCCGTTTGTTCCCGTATCTGTCACTGGCCAGAGAAGGATCAGACCTATCGGAGCAGGGTTCGGCACGGGATCGGAGGCCGTCTCGGGAGTTACCGAATCAGGGATCGCTGTCCAAGCCGCCACATGCCCTCCGGCGGAAGATCCCTGCGCCACAATCTTTGCCGGATCGATCCCCAACTCCATTGAATGATCCTGAATCCAACGCACCGCCGCACGCCCATCCGCCACACAATCCTCAGGTTGGGTATTAAACCTATTGCGGGTGCGGTAGTCAGGAGCAACTCCCACCAGACCATTTTTCGCCGCCCACTTCGCATAGTTGATGCTCTTGGCGGGCGTTCCACTGGTCCATCCTCCCCCGAAAAAAGTGACCCAACAGGCCCTCTTGTCGCCGAGTTTCCAATCCTTCGGTTTTACTACATGAAGGCGTAACTCCACATCCCCTACCTTTTTAAAAACAAACGGTTCCGCACCAGGCAAGGTCAATGGAGTGACCTCATTCGTATCTGGCGGGAGAGGAGAATTAGGAATATTTATCTCTGCCCAGCCGAAACCTGCCAGAAGAAAAGAGAGCAAAAGATTTAGGGAGAAACTTCGGATCACAAAATGAATATTAACAATTGTGGGCTAACCCACAAACTCGAACCCCGCTGCCTTGGCGAAAGTTAACTGATCTTGCGGCGTAAAAGACGGGTAACAACCAGCCCAGCAAATCCCAAGCCCAGCATAGAACCCGTGGAAGGCTCAGGAATGGCCATCAAGCTGAGTGTAGTAATAGAACCGCCATTTGCATCTGTTCCGGCTCCTACCATGACCTTGAAATCGCCATTTGGGTTGAAGGAGGCGTTTGGCAATGAGGTAATGCCCGATGTCGTGATATTGAAAAGGCTGGTTACATCTGTTCCAGCAGCCGTACTAAATCCAGAAGCCAAGGACAGGTTAGCCGCCTGTGCGAAGATATACTCGTAGGGACTATTATTATTGGTCCATCCCGTGAATGCACCGTCAGCTGTTACCACCAAATTCCACTTATCTGTACCCGTACCTGTGATTGCACTCATATTTAGAAGAGTCGTCACATTCAAGAGATCCCAATCTGTTCCCGCCGTTGTTCCCACACCACTATTCGAAATCTGCCAGTTGTAGGTAGAGTTTCCGAGAACGATTGCCGAATTCGCATTCAACGTTCCGGGACTATTGCCAGGATTCAACAATGAACCACTTTTGAGAGTAACTGCACCGCTGAAAGTTCCAGATCCACCTACCCATCCATTGGTTTCCACAACAGCAGCGCCTGCAGTTCCATTCATAATCAAGTTACCACCCGAGTAAACCGTGGTGGTGCTGCCACTGAGAAGAGAGGACCCGGATGCCACGTTCAGAGTCGCAGCTGCTGTTCGCGTTGAGGAGGATGAGCTGACTGTATTGCTTGTCGATACCGTCAGGGCCGTCGACCCAGTCAACGTAGCACTATTAGTCAAGAGAAGGGTTCCCCCATCCACGGCTGTTGTTCCATTGTAGTTATTCCCGGTGCCCGCCAGCGTCAGAGTTCCGCCTCCTGTTTTCAGTAAGCCACGAACTGCAGTTCCACTGTTCTTGACCGCACCGTCGACACGAAAACTGCCAGGTCCGGCAAATTCAATAGCTTTATCGTTAAGCGAAGTTGATCCAATTTCAATGTTTCCATCAAAATTTATAGCCAGTCTGGAACTTAAATTGGTCAAAGCCCGACCAGCGCTATTATTAGCAGCTATGGTTAAGTAATTTTCCGCATTCGTAAACGTAAGGGTCGCCGCACTACCGCTGCTGTTGGTGAAATTCATATTAAAACCGCCCGTCAAAGCGGTTCCGAAGGAATTCGCCACATAATTCCCCTCAGCATTAAGATCCAAAGTGCCCGTGTTGGCACTACTACTTGCACCCAAAAGCGAACTGTTTTTCGAGAATGAATTCGTCGATTGAAGTTTCAAAACCCCCGCACTGGCAATCACTGTATTTCCACTGTAGCTGTTACTACCGGAAAGAGTAACAGTCCCTGATCCACTCTTAGTCAAGGCTCCCCCACCGCCGAGTCTCGCGGAGATGGTACCGCCTTCTACCGCATAACTGGAGCCAGTGAGCACGCCGGTGGTGCCCGCAATCGTGCCGTTCGTTAGAGTTACCGCACCGACCGTGTTGTCGAAGGTCGAGATGGCGAGCGTTCCGCCATTGACGACAACCGCACGTGTGGCACCAAGCGCATTGTTGGTGGCTAGCGTAAGTTGGCCGCTGTTAACCACGACTCCACCTCCGATATCTGAATTGGTGCCAGCCAAGGTCAGCGTGCCAGCGCCGTCCTTGGTCAGCGCATTAGTACTGCTTCCGCCCAATGTACCGGTGAAGGTGGTATTGCCCGCGCCACCTACAACTAGCGCCCTACTGCTAGCGAGACCATTGGAGAAGGAAGATAAAGTGAGCAGCCCGGAATCGGAATCGATACGGATGGTATTGGTCCCGGTACCGGCCTGGAAGGTGATCCCGCCGTTGTATGTGTTGTTACCCGAAATGTTGCGCAGACTCGCAGTACTGCTATCGCCTCCGGTTAAGGTCAGCGCTTCGTTATTAACAGTGATCCCGCCCTGTAGTTGCAATTGGGCCCCAGCGGCGACCGTGGTGCCAGCGGTGGCGGACCCCAAGGCCGAGCCATCTTGGATGTTCAGCACTCCGGAATTCACCGCGGTAGCTCCATCGTAGGTATTAGCTCCGGAAAGCGTCCATTTTCCAGAACCGGACTTGTTTAGAGAAATCACATTCCCACCCAAATTTGTTATGGCCCCAGCGATCTCCCCCGTTCCAGCTGTGGAACCCTGAAGGGTGACTGTCTTCGCGACCGCCGCAGTACCCGTCATTGCACTAGTAAATTTTAAGAGCCCTTCTGTTCCCGACTGATCTAAAATCGCCCCACCCCCAGCTGTGCTTGAAAGATTGATCACCTTGTCGGACGTTTCACCCGTGCCGGTGTATTTTAAAGTCGTAAGGGCCGTTGCAGTGGTGCCGCCAATGTTGATCGTTCCGTTCCTACCCAAAGAACTATTTGTACCCGAATTTCCAATATTAGCCGTCTCAAGAATAGTAAATCGAGCACCCGTCGCATTTGTGATGAGGACTGCCCCGCTGAAACTATTGGCGTTATTACCAAGAACAACCGTGCCGGAATTGGCGCCACCAATGACAACACTGTTTACGCCGCCGTTTTCATTGATCACACCATTGATAACTAATCTATTCGTCTCAGCCCCTTGGAAAATAAAAGACTTGTTGCCTGCCGCTACGCTGACAATTGCACCATTTAGCGTAAGGGTCGCATTAGTGGCTCCGTTAGCATAGATATTAACTCCGTTGGTGCTGGAATTCAGATTGATCACCTTATCTGAAATTTCATCTGCAGATCCCGTCCAGCGCAACATTCCGTTTCCAGTCCCTTGAGAAGCCACTCCTACCGTTATCGTTCCATTCGTTCCCAGCGAACTATTTGCCCCACTCATGCCGAACTTGCTTGCATAAAGAGTGCCTGAACTGCCCAGAGTTACTCCTCCGGCAAAGGAATTGTCTACACCCGTAAGAAACATATTTCCCGAAGCATTGTACTGAAATGCTCCTGCCCCAGAAATCTGCCCGGAATTGGTCAGAGTCCAAGACGTGTTCGTTCCTGCCATTCTCAGGGTGTTACCAGCATTAATCACTTGTGCATTGGTGAGGTTGAGACCGGCGACCGCCGAACGAACATAGTTGGTTCCGCTCCCGCTCGAGGTGATTGTTCCGGTTCCGAATGAGGCAGCATTACTAAAGATAATTTCCCCCCCACCGATATTATTTATAGTGGTTCCACCCGAGTAATTATTCGATGCCGTGAGTGAAATTTTTCCGTTGGTGCTATTATTCAATGACAATCCACCCGTGCCGCTCACCGCCCCGTTAACAGCTACATTTCCGTTGGTGCTGTTTGTCAAAATAAACAACCCTGTGCTGTTGTTGACGATAGTGCCGGCTTGAGTAAAACCGCTAGATCCTTGGGATCCTAAAACAACTGTGCCGGCTCCACTAATAATAGTGTTTACAGAGTTGGTTCTTCCGCTCTTGGCACTAGTTGTTCCAAAAATAACCGTGGTGGTTGCACCAGCAGCGTTTGTCAATGTTACCGTGGATCCCGCGCCACCGGTCATGCCCAAGGCGTCAAAGGTGCCCCCAATTCCGGTGATGTTGAGGTTAGCGCTGTTGGCGATGGAGACGGTATTTGTTCCGATACCACTCGCGTTGGTACTAATAGTTCCGGTGTACTTAAAGCCCGTACTCGTCCCATTCAAAGTATAGCCGGTCGTCAACCAGTTTATTCCTCCGACATCAAGGCTAGAACTTGAGCTTACCGTCCCTGCTGTGCCACTAAAATTGTAAATACCATTGGTTCCCAGGGCGGTGGGACTAGTCAATGTGCCGCCACCTGCGGAATTTGTGCTCCAATAATTGTTAGTGGCGTTCCAAGTAGCCGTACCGCCTAGGGCGGAGGGATTCCAGTAAACATTAGTGTAGATCTGCGCTTGCGAAACATTCGCAGAGAGAAGTCCAATCAGAAAAATTCCAATGGCAAATGAGTGGTTTAATTTTTTGCTCATACTATTTGGACTCCTCAGAATGAACTCTGTTCAAACAAAATTACACCCTCTTTGGGGATATATTTCTTTTCATTGCAGAGTTCGTCATTAAAGAAAATCTGCTACAGAATTCGAAAAAAGCAAATGGTTTTTTATGCCCTTGATTAAAAATAACTACTTCATCCATAAGTATCTGTATTGCAATTATTTATAGTGTTAATAAGTGTGCAAAACGGCGTGTATTTGTGCTTTTTGGATAGGAAACTGAATCAGATCCTGCAACTTACAGTGCTCTAAAAGAGCTATCTTCGGACAAATTTAAATCCCAAAGCAAGCTAACCGTTCGTAAGCGAAGCCGAATCAAAACAGCTTTGCAGGCTATACGCCAGCGGTCGCTCCCCACGACTCTATAAACCTCCAATTACCGTAAAGTTTCAGCCTCTCGATTCATCTTCTGGAACGCCTGAGTAAGCTCCGAAAAGGGCTCCCCACTTGCCTGCAAGACCCCCTGCCAAGTCTCCCCCCACTTGAACCAGTGATACCCCACGCAACAGTCCAACTGAAGCAAGGCACGGACGTAGCTTTCATATCCCCTCGCTCTTTCCCCTTGGGAGCTTTTTTCCGGCCCTGACCCATCCTGCTCCAACCCAGAAGCAGGCCCCTTGAATGAAAATTCCGTTACCATAACCGGTAGATCCGCCGCCTCACTCATCTCTTGAATCAACCCACTGGATGGTTTTTCCATATAGTTGTTCAGGCTGATCACGTCCGCACACCCTTTCATTTTTTTGACCACACGGATAGGTGGCTTCCCTGCAAAGCGACAACCCAGAATCATGTGATTCGGATCAGCCTTCCGAAAAGCTTGAGCTGTTGTTTTAAAATATATCTCTGCGGCCTTGTCCCGAAATGCCTCGATGGCGGCCTTCCCCGCCTTGCTTGCTTTAAGAGCCTCCTGATGCCCACAGGAAAAAGAAGGCATCTCGAGAAACATCTTCAAAAACTCCCCCGCCTCATCGTCATGCTTCCAAGGGCGCTCGTTATCGGTGAAATAACCCAAAATCCATGGATCGTTGCGAAACGGGGAACACTCCTTAAGTGCGTTTTTCTCCACAGCCACCTTCCACTCCGAATCAAAAACATCCGGAAATTTCTTATTTCCAGCCACGGTTGTCTTGGGCCGTACTGCCACCACCATCTTCATCCCTGCCAAATCCGGATCCGACCAACACCCCGCAGTATTCATTCCCCAGCTCTTCAGCCAATCCACTGCCTGACTTGCCCCCTGCCCGGAAAAACTGTCTTTTCCGGGGGGATGAACCGAATTCACCCCCTTGCTGAAAAAAGCATTCCCCTCAGGAGAAACAATCCACCATTTCCCCGAAATCTTTTCCGTGTGGAAAAATCCTGTCTTTTTCCCCTGTAACTTCTTCCACCCACCATAAACATCATACTGGGTTTCAACCTCAGCCTGAATCGCCGTGGCCAATCCTAAAATCAGGAAAGCCAAAATCATCATCCTGGTACGCTTCATAAGCTTTTCCCCGTCCTATCGATATCTGAGTTTTAGAACTACGGCCGTCGCAGGCGGAACCTCAACTTTCAGCTTCTCTTTCTTCTTCCCATCGACTCCTTGGATCAAATCAGACCAGCTACCCGCCCAAGCTCCATCCTCGCCAAACTTTGCCCCACCTACCGTCACCCCATCTACCTGTGCGATGTCCCCACCCTTCTGACTCATCGTGATCGTCTCCGCCCTCTCCACCGACTTCCCCACCTCGAGCTCCACCTCTGCCGCTCTCCCCTTCGATCCGTACTCCCGGTTGATCAATGTCACGTTCACCAGTCCCGGTGACTCCATCACCCCGTACGCCACCAGATTCACCTTTTCCTTATTCTTCTCCACCTCTACAGGCAACAGATCTCCGTGCCCACCCAACTCAAACATCTTGATTCCGTACCCGGGAGGCAAAATCGTGTACCCATTCGCCGAACTGGTCAGCGACGTGTAGACGTTCGGCTTGTCCGGCCCCACTGTCCCCGGCAACACCTTCTCCCCCGTGTGGAAATTCAACCCGCTCGCACTGTGATGAGCCCACCAGTAAAGATAATCCAAAATCCACAACGAGGCGGAATATGTATCGCTCGCCCCCAACGCCCCGCCCTTCGAAAAACTACTCCCCTCGTTCATCCGGAATTTCAACCCGTTCTTCAACACCGCCGGCACGAAAAGATCGTAAAACGCCTGATACTTCGGATGCCAAGCAGGAGAGAGCATATCATCCCGCGCTTTCACAATATCCTTCACATTCGGACCGTCCCCGCCTGGGTAGTAGTGCTGACCGATCACCGCCAACATCTCCTTCATCCCAGGCTCCCCCGCCATATCCCTCGACCAGTCGGGATTCCGATCGGTCGCCGTCGGCGCGCAAAACTTGGCCGACGGAACATACTCAGGCCGAACGATCACCTCCCGAAACTTTTTCCACTCCGCCAAAAACTCCCCGTACTTCATGTCCTTATTCGGCTCATTTCCCAGAATGAAACAGGAAAGCCGATCCCCATACTTTTCGTTCACATACTTGGCCACCTTGGCCGCCGCCTCTGGCGTGTTCTTCTGTAGCCGCACACTGTAAATCACCTTCACCCCCGCCTCCTTCGCAAAGGCAAAGAGTGCATCGATATCCTTCTCGTTGGGAATATTGACCGTCGCACGCTCTGCCGTGTTCCCCCCCACCCGCAGATGTTTGATCCCCAGAGTTTTGAACGCTGTGATGAGTGGTAGATTATCCCCGCGGAAGTAGTGTTTTCCCGTGTTGGTGTTGGGCAGCACCATCTTTGTCTCGTAGCTCAACCCACAAAAATCTTCCGGAATCGTCCGAATCGGTTTTTCCGTTTCCACCCGTACGGTCACGGGAGACCCAGCCCAAGCCTGACCCATCAACGCCAAAAAGAAAAAAGCAGAGCGAAAAAACATATCATCTTTTTATCACCTTGAACCCGCTCGTACCAATCCGAAACCTCACGCTACGGTCGCTAAGGAACACCAAGGCACATTGAAAATAATCCACTCAGCGTCTCCGCGACTCCGCAGGATATGATTTACGACTTTCGAATTCCAAAATCCAAATTTCCAAATCCCCTTCGCGCCCTTAGCGCACTTTGCGCGCGAAAGCGCGTCCCGCAACTGCGGGGCGTGAGGAAATTCGAACTGCCCGCCGCTTACCGCGTAACGTTCAGTTTGACGAAAAGCCTATCCGAACCGGTAACCTGCGCCTGCTTTTTCAGGAAGCCGGTAGGCGCCGCTCCTGTCCCTGTGCTGACACTTTGAGCCGTTGTCCAGTTCACCAAATCAGTGCTGGTCTGGTAGGTTACAGTCAGAGGGGGGGAATCATCCTTCACATCGAAGGTGTAAGTCATTTGCTGATCCCCATTCGGTAACTGGGCAATCACCGGAACAGCCGTAACGCCGTTGTTTTGAGGCATTCCGCTCACCGACCCAAACGCGTACTTCAATCCAACAGCTACACCGTTCACCTTCTCATTGAACGCGGTGTCGGCGGGTAGATTGTTGTCGGAAAGATAAGTGGCATATCCGCTCTGTACGGGCGCAGGACCGACCACAACCGTTCGAGTAACCGTATTTGCGACGTTACTCGCTGCATCGGTCGCATTAAAGGTGATCGTATAGCTTCCAGGCACCAAGGTGTTGACTGAACCAACTCCGTTGATCGAGCGTTCTGCATCTCTATTATCGGTCACCGTGGCGCCCAGGTCAGTGTAGCTGGCTCCATAGGCAACATTCACTGAAGTAGCCCCGATCAGTGTGATGACAGGTTTCGTTGTGTCGACTTGCTGAAGTAATAGATTATTTTCGGATACACGCAGCTCGTAACCAGAGATCGAAGGGCTAAGGGTCGGGATCCCGGTCAGCGAAGTTCCAGTCACCAAGATGTAGGAAGAAGCCGATGGCGTGTCGTTCACCGTCAGGGTCGACCCCGTCAAATCCACCGCCCCCGAACTGGTAATGGTGACCAGATTCTGTTGTAAGGTACCTGCATTCGTCAAAGATCCCACGCTGATTCCGCCTGAGGACTTATTGAACTTCAGCAATGCCCCACTGCTTACGGTTACGGCGCTGTTCGTAGGCAAAGCCCCATTGGCCGCGACAATCAGAGCGCCCTGTTGGATCACTGTGGATCCATCATAGCTGTTGGTCGCCTCAAGCCATACGCTGACAGAATTTGTAACTACAATCCCAGCATTGGTCCCAGAAACCGAATTCACGATCGGCCCACGGAACGTAAAGTTACCATTTCCAGCTAAGGCAATATACTTGTTCGTCTGGTTCGGCGCTAAGTCCACTGGGCCTTGGAATACGACGTTCATATTGGTAGCCGTAAGGGTTTTGTTTCCACCTGCAATCGTGTTCCCTTCCGTGCTAGCAAATGTCAGCGTGGTTGAGCCCGTTCCAGCAAAAATCATATTTCCGTCGCTGTACCGGTTCATGGCGTACTCGCCTCCAGCAAGGAGAGATAAGGTCGGAGTATTCGCGGAAGATGAGGAACCACTTAGATCGGCATTCGGTGATAAGGAAGCGGCCCGAGTCACTTCCAAGGTCTGATTATTCGTTGTGCCCAACTTGACCAGCCCTGAGAAACTATTCAAGCCGGACAACCTTACGACGCGGTTCGTCACTGGATCAAAGGTTAGCCCCCCTTCCCCGCCTAGATCGGCTGCGACAGTTCCACCACTCGCTTTAATTCCAGCCGAACCGTAGCTGTACAGGGTGCCATTCTCAAGATTTCCAGAAGCCATCACCACGCCTGCCCCGTAAACAGCATTGCCACCTAAATCCAACGTCCCGCTATTTACCGTGGTAACTCCGTAGTAGTAGGGCAACTTCAAGGTTAGCTTACCACTTCCACTTTTGGTGAAATTACCACCTGAATTTGACACCGGATAAATATCTCCTTCAATCGAAACATCGTCGGAATTATCAATGATAGCGGTGTTGCTATTCGTGGTCATGGTAACCGATTGGTTTAAGGTAACTGGCCCTTGGATTTTCAATATGCTGTTCGATGGCGTTCCGAAATTGATGATACCCGTTCCCAGCACAGCACCATCAGTGATGTGGATAGTCCCGTTCCCTACCTCTGTTCCCCCAGTATAACTGTTTAATGGATTCCTGACCCGCAGTTCACCATTCGTAGAACCGGTAACCTTCAAAATCCCGGATCCGCTGACTAGGCTATCCAAATTTAAAGTGTTGGTTGCAGCCCCAACTCCGAAAGCCACCACCCCAGTTGAAGAGCTGCCCGTATCGACATCATTCGTGACCGTGCATGTTTGGTTCGTTGCCTCGTAGTACAACGCCCCTTTTGTAGTTCCGTTCGCATTCACAATCCTACCCGTGCCCAGCGCATCAGAGGTAGTAAAGTGAATCGACCCCGTGCCCACGTTAGTTGTTGCTGTTCCGTTACTTAATATGATCCCCCCAGTGAAACTATTCGAACGGGTGAGCCAGAAACTTCCCGAAGAGGTGCCTTCCACCATCAGTGCATTCCCACCGCCCACTTGTCCATTGAGAACAACATCTTTCGATCCCGATATAGAAATCACCCCATCCCCAGAGATGCCACCATTCACCATCACGGTGGTGTTGGTTCCATTGATCGTGCCGTTCGTGCCGATAAAGTTTGTGATTCCGCTGCTTATATTGAAATCGAGTTTCCCCTGATTGATGACTGTCGTATTACTGATGGTTCCATTGATTAACCTCAAAACACCCCCGCTGTTGATTTCAATATTTCCAATAGAGCTGATTCCCGTCAGCCGGTTTGAGCTGCCGATTTGCAATATTCCATTCGGCCCATTGACCCCATTCGTAAAAAGAGTGTAGGTCGTCGCATTCGAGATTCCGTTGGAAGAAATAATAAGCCTGCTCCCGGAATTCACCAATACAGAGTTGGAGAATATCAAGTTCCCACCCGAATTATTCAGCACAACCTGATTCGTTACTTGCACATTCCCAGCACCAGAAATCGTGGATCCCCATGTGTTGACCTGAACCCCATCCAACAAAAGGCTGCTGCCGGTATTCACAGCGGCATTTCCAATGAACTTGGGAGATCCAGTTAACCGAAGGACTCCATTGCTTACATTGAGTCCTATGTAGGAGTTGATCGCATCCCCCCCACTGACTCCCAACCCAACCTTACCCGTAACGCTCAGGGCACCCGCCCCCGCTTTGATGAGAGTGTTCGTTCCCGATCGATTCGTAATGCCACCACTCATCGTGGCACTTTGATTGCTAGGTACGGAAGCACCTCCTCCACCTGTCCCGAGCTGAACTCGGTTTGCCAAAGTCATTCCATCAGTTCCCAGATTAATCAAAGAACCCCCACTCAAAGCAATCTCCCCACTGCCCAAAGGATTACTTCCATTCAGCGTCACCGATCCGCTGACCAGCGCAACCGGACCGCTAAAGCCGCTATTATTTCCGCTGATCGTCGCGTTTCCACTTAAAGTAAGTGAACCAGTGCCGATCAGCGATACGCTGACCGTTCCCCCGCTAAACTGATACGACCCAGCCTCTAGCGTTCCTGAACCACCCAGCGTTCCACCCATAACAATTACATCCGCGGCCGTTGCGGCAGAGTCCAAGTTAATCGTTCCACTCTGAACAGTCATCGAACTATCCACCTGAAGCAGACTCCCCACCCCAACACTGCCTTCTCCATCCACCATTACCGTACCTGCTTTGATCGTCCCGCCCGACAGCTGTAACACTCCGCCTGTGCCAATCGTAAAGGTCAACTGCACAGGCTCCACCGTGCCAGTCACCGTAACGCTCGTTGAACCCGTGCCATTAAATTTTGCAATATCACCGTTTGCAAATGAGGCAGATGAGCCTGATCCATTGATCCAAGTCAAATTCGTTGGATCTGTGTTCCAACCGCCCCCAACGGAGTCATCGTACGCAAGCAACTTTGCCCCCGCCGGCGTAACATCCAACACCAGTCTATTTTCACCATTACGCTGCATAAAGCTGTAGTTATTCCCACCAATCTCGACGCTCTGACCCAATGGGATTGTTTGGCCATCTACGATCGCCGAAATGCCAAAGCCTGGGGCGATCGTCCAGCCAACCGTTGAGGAAATAAGCGTATAAAGCCCTACGCCTGGCGTACCACTCAAACTCAGCGTGTTGTTTGTGCCGGCAAGATTGACACTCAATGCACTAATCGTGCTTAGAACGGGCATTGTCACCGCTGCGTTTCCTGTCAGCCCGAAACTGGTCAGCGTCTGATAATCCCCACTTAAAGCCAGACTGGCTTGACCCGTGGCGCTACCCAATTCCAACGATCCGCTGGAAATCTGGGAGGCACTCATCGCTCCACCACTGGCGATTCTTACCGTCCCACTATTGGCAACCGTATTGGGAATCGAGGCTTGGACTTCCAATGTAGCGCCCGAAGCCACCGAGACTATTGGGGAAGGAATAGCCTGAGAGTTGCCAGCTACAAGAGTTCCCCCGTTCAAGGTTGTTGCGCCGTTGTAAGTATTAGCCCCACTGAGCGTCAGCTTGCCTCCTCCAGTCTTGATTAATCCACGAACACCAGCTCCATTATTAAAAATCCTTCCCTTCACATTAATGTCCCCGATCGCGGCAAAAGTCATTTCGTTACTTGAAGACGAACCAATATCCAAATCCCCATCAAAAGTGATTGTCAGATCCGTGCTGGAGTTGGTTAAAGATCGTGACGTGGAACCAGCACTACTTAAGGTAAAGTAGTTTGTCGGGGCGGTAAAAGTGAGCGTTGCGGGTATCCCGCTGCTGTTCGTAAAGTTCAGATTCCCACCTGCAGCACTAGTCGCCCCATAAGAAAACATCTTATACTCTCCCCCTCCGCTGAGATTTACCGTTCCGACGCTCGAGGATGACGAACTTCCCGCAAGAGAGGCGTTCTGCAATCCATTGGTTTGAGCCAGCTTCAGAATGGAGGTGTTGGTACTCAACGTGACAGTCCCAGCAGCTGAGTTGATCCCATTCAAAACCAACGTCCCGTTGGAGATGAGTGTATTGCCACTGTAGCTATTGGTAGCCGACAGCGTCCACGTTCCAGTCCCATTCTTTGTGAGTGACGTCGGTCCATTCATATCACTAACTACGCCGGCGAACTCAGCTGTTACATTCGTGGATCCAACAAGGTTGATGGTGCGAATTCCGGCGACAGTCGCGCTCAACCCCCCAACATACTTAAGCGGACCACTTCCCGCTTGTTCGAGCTGCAATACTCCATTCGTTCCGGAAAAAAGGAAATTTTTGTTATTCGTTTCTCCCGTGCCCGTATAAACCAAAGCGCAGATCGAAGTAGATTCCTTGGGGCCGATGCCGATCGTCCCGTTGGTTCCTAATGGACTCGCTTCTCCAGCATTTCCAATCTTGCTTACCCTGAGGGTGTTGACCGTGGAAGCCGTAGGATTCGTGATCGTAACCCCGCCACTAATGTTGTTGTTCGTGTGGTTGATAAGCACCGATCCGCTCGAGCTCGTTCCTACGCTTAGCTTGATCACAGCACCGATCGTCTCAATCAGCTGACCATTCAAAACAAGGCTATTGCCGTTATAGGCGCCAAGCGTCACTGCTTGGGTGTTAGTTCTCGCTTGAATATTGCCATTCAGGGTTAGCGTGAGCTTTGCAGCACTATTTCCATCATTAAGAATGTTGATCCCTGGCGTCGCATTGGCGGGATTTGGACTTCCAAACAAGATAAAAGTTTTGTCAGTAGCTTCATCCCCATACCCGATCCACCGCAAAGTACCCGCTCCGCTGCTTGTACTTGCATTTGTGGAGACGATCGATCCATTCGTTCCGATCGGGCTATTGAACCCCGCCATTCCGATCGATGTCACATAAAGTTTTCCCGTGCTTCCGAATCTGAAACCCCCACCAAAGGAGCTATCCGGCGAACTCAGAGTCAGTCCGTTATCACCATACGCGTAATAAACCCCACCTGACCCGCTGATCGGTCCCGACCACGTCGATGACCAGCCAGTATTTATGGTAGAGAGTTGCAGGGTGTTCCCATTAAGAACAAATGGATTAGGGATGTTCAGATCATTCGCCGTGGCACGCACCTCGCTCGTAATCCCGGCTACCGTCAAAGCGACAGAACCTGAACCCAGCGAACTGCTAGTTCCCACATAAATATTCCCCGCCGACAAGTTAACACCACCGCTAAAGTCGTTTGCTCCTGCAAGGGCAAGGGTTCCCGTGCCTGATTTCGCCAATAAAGCCGTTCCCACTAATTGATTGTTGACCGTTATGGTCTGGCCAGAGCCCACAGTTGCACTGATCGTGCCCGATACCGACAGTATGCCGTTTCCGCTCACGCTGTTGTTCAGATTCAGCGACGGCAGGTTCAACGTTCCATTGTTGATCGTGGCAGCTGATTCAAGAATCAGAGAGCTTTGGGTGACCGAATTGCCACCCAAATCTATAACTGCACTTCCTGATAGAGTCAGGGAACCGGTTCCCAAGGCACTGGAGCTGCTCAAAGTCGTATTTCCAGTTGTGACCGTTACCGCGCCACTATATCCAGAGTTCGCACCCCCGATGGAGGCGTTTCCGCTGACAGTCAGAGGAGTCGAGCCGGTCAGCGCCACGTTATAAGTAGCGTTCGCCACAACAATGTTGGTTCCCGTGATCGAGCCCGAGCCTGATACCGTACCACCCGTAACATTCACTGCCCCGGCCGAAATCGAGCCACTCACAGCCAAGCTTCCTGCACTCACATTCAATCCACCAGCCGTGATGGTGGTTACTCCTGTGCTGGTCAAAGATCCCCCTGTTACGTTGACACCGTTCGAGTCAACCCTTGCATTTGCCAAGGTAACATTACCTGAATTGATAGTAATACCATTTGTGGAGACTATTTCACTGGCCACGTTTACATCCCCTGTTCCAGTCGCATTTACACTTCCCGTCGTGATAGGGCCACCTGTAATGGACACTTGGGTCGAACTTGGGTTGGCGAAAGCCACCGCACTGGGACTCACTCCGCCCCCATCCACAGTCACGCTAGCCGTATTGGTAAAAGACACACTGTCTCCAGTTCGAAAAGCTACCGATACCCCTGCGGAGGTTTTCCAATCTGTGTTGGATGAAACCGTATTCCAAAGACCGCTGGCATCGGCAAACGTAAGGCTTTGAGCCCCTCCTTGAACAATCAGCTGAAGTGTCCCCCCCGAAGAGGTGAATGTATAAGATGTATTATTGGAATCCGTGTAAGTAGATCCGAAAGGGATAGGGTTGGGTGGATTTGCAACGGCACTGCCATTGAGGGCGATCGAATCGGCTGAGGCACCCGTCAATTCCGTGCCGCTGACAAGATTGAATGTTCCCGTTGTCGCGGTCCCCGAGAGAGTGATCAGATTCCCCGTTCCACTCACAGAAATAGCTCCGGAAGATTGAATCAAACTGCCCGTACTCAACCGCAACACCCCATTTCCGGTGAGAGCGGTAGGACCCACGCGATTCGTACCCGAAGTTAAAGAGCTTGCGAATGTCGCTGTGCTGGGCGCAGTAGCCCCAACGATCAAGCTCCCCGCTCCTGTGAGAGTATTCCCCGAAGTGAGAGTTCCCCCATCGGCCACAACGACCGAACCACTATTCGTGATCGCATTCGCAACAGCTGCCTGAATTCTTAAGGTTGCTCCCGAAGCGACAGTCACTTTGTTCGCCCCCAAAGCACTGCCGTTCGCTGCAACCAGTGTTCCGCTGTTCGTGACGACCAAAGGAAGGCTCAAGGCAGTATTGGCACCACTCAAAACCAAGGTTCCAGCATCAGCCAGCACCGTTCCATTTGCACTTCCGGATATTGTGCCGGATAGTGTCATCGTCTTGCCGCTCTGGGCCTTGAAGACATTGGTGGCCGCCGCCGTGTTGGCGATGACGAAATTGTTTGTGAGAGCAACCGAGGTGATCGATGAAGTGTTCATCAATCCGAAAGTCGGACGATTCGTGGCGTTGGTTGCTCCCATCTTAACATCAAACATCGGACTTCCCAGGCTGAGTTGGCCCAAGACATAGGCGCTTCCGTTGTTGCTCAGCACCAGACCCGATACCCAATTCGTGTTTGCAGAATTCGTGGTGGCTATGTTGAGTGTCCCTCCGCTTACTGCCAAGTATCCCGAATTCCCGCCATTTGTAAGGAACTGACCTTTGTTTGTGATTGTGCCGATAATGGTAGTAGTTCCCACCCCGTTAAATGTGAATGTCTGAGTGCCTGAAGTGGATTGGTTTGTGTTGTTAGCATTGACCGTAAAGTTTGAAATAGTGAGATTGGTTAAGTTTTGCGTTAACGTTCTGGCTGTAGTGCTATGACCTCCCAGACCTGTAACGTAAACAGACATATTTCCTGAAAAAGCGGGGTTTCCTCCCAACTGCCCGGTGGCATTGCTACCCATAATCCAGAGAGTGCTCGCCGAGGAATTGGACGCCACAAGGTTGCCAGCATCAATGCGCCAGTCGGCAAAGTTCGTCATCACAACATCTCCAGGCCAGTTGGTGACGGTTAAACCGAAAGTGTAGACGGATGCAGCACCGCCATAACTCAGGACTTGAGTCCCAGTCTGTGTGTTTGTGCCTGGATAAATGTAGGCATTCGTGGTTCCAGCAAGATTCCATCCAGAAATATTTCCAACAGTAGCAGTGTAGTTGCTAGAACTAGCTGCGTTGGTATTGGTTCCCCCAATCCAAGTGTAGGTATTGGTCATCGCCCCCTGCGAAACGTTGACGGAAAAAAGTCCGAGTGGGAGTGCCAGAGGCAAAATCCACAGCCGAAGTTTTCGCTTCAGCATCGGTTGGATGGATTTCGCCTTCATATACGTTTAGACAATCATCAACGAGTTGGGTTCAAATTTCCTTTCGCTACATAATCATAATATCTTTTCATAAATACTTACCGAATAATGGTAATATAGCACTGGGTATATGGGTTTGTAAAATAATTTATTTGCGTAATAATTTTTTAGGATCAAAAGCTACTTTTATTGATTTACAATGACTTACATAGCTTTATTAGCTTAAAATCATCTTTTATAAGACTTTAGCGTCCTTTGCGCGCGAAAGCGCATCCCGCAACTGCGGGGCGTGAGCGATCCAGAACCTCACGCTACGGTCGCTAAGGAACACCAAGGCACATTGAAAATAATCCACTCAGCGTCTCCGCGACTCCGCAGGATATGATTTACGACTTTCGAATTCCAAAATCCAAATTTCCAAATCCCCTT
>Ga0209088_10000784_pt1 | contig 21675 bp, 25 predicted proteins | sample S_140625_EF_Meta_FD_187324 | JGI IMG/M metagenome (GOLD analysis project Ga0209088, IMG submission 187324) | Freshwater microbial communities from Lake Simoncouche, Canada to study carbon cycling - S_140625_EF_MetaG (SPAdes) (version 2) | ecosystem: Environmental > Aquatic > Freshwater > Lake ... | reverse complement strand
CAAGGAAATAATCAAAAAAAACAAAAAAATATACAATTCATAAAAGCAAAAAAGATGACATTACAGTAGATAAATTAAGACAACTATTAAAAAAATACAATGTAACAACAAGTGGTTCAAAAGAAAAGATGGCACAAGGTTTATTTAGATTGAACACTTCAACAATTGAAACTAATGATTTAGAATTAATTTATAATTTATTAGATAAAGGTCAAAAAATTAAAGCAACAAAACTTATACAAGATAGAATTAATAAACCAATCACTAATTATAGGGGAATGTATGAACCACCAACCAAACCAATAAGTTCAATGACGCGCGAAGAGTTAATAAAGAATTTACAGAAATTTAGAGACAGTTGGGAAAAAATTACTACACGAGATACAGATTTATCAGATGAACGTTTAAATAGCGAACCAACACAGATACTACGTAAATTAATTAAATTTTATTATAGTGACAATGCCAAATTCTTAGCCGAAAATTGGTTACGTAATTATGTATAATATTTTAATTTTTAACAAATTAAAATTGATTAGGTTATAAATTTTATTTTAAACAAATATATTCTAATGGCACCACTTATTATATCATTTGATGGAAATATTGGTTCTGGAAAATCAAGCATTGTACGTTATTTAGAAAAAAATTTAGCAAAATTTTGTGCTTCAAAAGACAATAATTGTAAAATCTGCTTTTTACAAGAACCAGTTTCTAGTTGGGAATCAATTGGAGATGCTAACGGAAAAAGTATTATTACTCACTTTTATGAAAATAATGAGCGCTACAGTTTTGCGTTTCAAGTAATGGCATATACTAGTCGTATGTCTTTATTAAAGGAAGCATTAAAAGGAGATTATGACATTATTATTAGTGAGCGCTCTGTTTATACAGACAAATTTGTATTCGCAAAAAGTCTATATTATGCTAACAAAATGACTCTTATTGAATATTTAATTTATTTAAATTTGTTTAATGAGTTTCAAACTATTTTTCAAGATTTAAAAATAGTTTATATTAGAACTAGTCCAGAGATTTGTGATTTGCGTATAAAACAACGGGGTCGCCTGGGGGAAACTATTCCTATCGAATATTTAAAAGATTGTCATCATTATCACGATATATGGTTAAATAACCCAACTGCTATTGAACAAGGATTGGTATTAGTCATTGATGGAAATGAAGAAACAAATACAAGCCAATTTATTGACAATAATTTTTACGATGAAGTAACAAGAAAAGTGTATGATTTTGTTACTTTATAATAATATTTTTAGATTTAGAATTTAGAACTTAGAATTTAGAATTTAGGATTTAGGATTTAAAATTTAGTATTTTTATTTTTTATAATATTTTAGCATATTATATATGCCATCACCATTAAGTTTATCAAATTTTACTAACAGATTAGCTAGAACTCTATCTAGAAGTCTATCTACATTACAAATCCTTCCACGACGCACTACAAGTAATAAAAGTCTAAAAAATAGAAAAGCTACTAAGATTCAGAGAACTTATAGAGCACATGCTACGCGGCGAAAATTAGAAGCAAAAAAACTCGAAACACAAGCCGAGCATCTTTTTTGTAAAAATAGAGCTGCTAGAGCAAAGGCTGCAAAAGCACTCGATAACATGGCCCGGGATGTTGATGATGAAAATATTGATACTATGGTCTATCATTTATGGCGCGACCTAAGCGACAAGGAACATGCTAAATGGATAGCCAAGGCAAAAAAAAAGTTGATACAACACGCAAGAAGCGCAACAATTAAACCTGTTCATGAATAATACTAAATAAATATTTAGCATAAATAAAATATTTTATTATATTATAAATGCCATCACCACGATCCTTAAGTAATAAAAGTAAAAAAAATAGAAATGCTATTAAAATTCAGGCAGTTTTTAGAGGACGCAAAACGCGACGAAAATTACAAAAAGCCAAAATAAAAGATGAAGCAGCACGCCTCTTTGGTAAAGTCAATAAATCAAAGGTAAAACAAGCGATTATAGACATGGGGCGCGATGTAGATAAAGAAAGAATGGAATATATGACTTGGGAATTGTTTACTGATCTAGAGAAAGATGATCCCGAAAAATACGCATGGTGGATAGAAAAAGCAAAAGAAAACTTATTAAAATCAAATAAAACTAATGCTAATAAAAAAGAAAATGAAACACCAAAGCAAAAAGTAAATTATAAACGATGCCCTAATGGCACACGAAGAAATAAAATAACTGGACTATGCGAAAAAATCACTTAATAAATGTAAACTTGATGACTATATTGAGTATAGTGGTGCTGTTTATAAATAAAATATTATGTATTATTATGTATGCTAATAATACATATATTAATAGTAATATATATGACAATAGTATAATACATAATAGTGTAAAAAAACAGAAATATACGTTTATATTGCTACATCCAATGTTTTCAGATTCTACATATTTTAATGATTATATTGAGTATTTTAAAAATAATTGTATAATTGTAAGCAATATTAAATTTATTTTACCGGAGTCTCCATTGATGGACATCGATTATCCAAATAATAAACACTGTAATGTTAAATCTTGGTATAATTATTATACTTGCTATAACAATTTAGGTAAATTGGATAAAATAAATATCAAAGATTATAATTTACAAACACAAAGAATTGTAGCTATTATAAATAATGAAGTCACTATTTTAAAAAGTTATAAAAATATATTTATAATAGGTGTTTCACAAGGAGGGACATTATTATTCAATATATTAAAATTTTTACCACAATCATTAGGAGGATTATTTTGTATTAAATCTCTCTATATGTATAAGTATATAAATTTAAAAACAAATAATAATACTCCCATCTTTTTTTATAGTGGAAACAAAGACGATGTATATAATTTAACATTTCAAATAAGGTGCTCTAAATTGTTAGAACCTAATTATAATATTACTTGGACTATTATTGATGATTTAGATCATTATGAAAAAATTGAAGATGAATATACATTTATATTAAAATATTTCTTACAAAATATTTAATTTATAGGTATAATAGGATTATTTATATTATTACTAGCATTTTCTATTTCATTAATAAAATTGTATGTATTATTTGTAAAATTTTTTAAATTTTTAGATAAATTTTTCAATTTATTAATAATTAAAGTAATCCGAGCTGCTATAATTGAATCACTAATATATGTTTGTTTTAATTTTTCTAATCCAATTAATGTGCCACCAATTGCGTCTCTCAATATTTCTCCTTCTTCATTATGTTGTCCACTAATTATGAAATCACTTATTTTTTCTATATTATTAGTTAGTTGCTCTAAATAGACTATACTTGTTTCTCTATTAAAATTATTATACCAACGAGTAATTGAACTTGTATAACCAAATGTATCAACACATAATTTAGTCGAACCAGGTAATGTTAACACTCCTAATTTATCATTATCTTCTAATTGTCTAATAACTTCTAAATCCAATAATATATGATTAATGTCCATTTATTATAATAATTTATAAAATTAATTAATATTAATTATAATTTTTTTAATATTAATTATAAAATTGTATATTATGTATTATTTTTTATATTAAAATAACTGCTATTACTGGTTCCTTTATATTTTAAAATATCTATAATTTTTGACGAAGTAGGGAATTCTTCTTCTCCATATATATCTTGTAATAATAACCATTCAAATAAGCCTCCAATATATACATATAAATTAACAAAACCTAATTTATATAATTGATTGTATTTAACAATTACCTTATTGTCAGTACAATTTTCGCCATATATTATAATTTTAATAACTCTATTATTTTTTAAACAATTATTTAGTATTTCTTCTTCTTTTAAAGCATGAATAGAATTTTTTATTAAACATTCTTGCTTACCATAATCTAATGTATTTATTAATAATATTTTTTCACTTCCATAATTTATACATTTTTGAATATATTCAAAGTTGACTTTATTAATACTGTTATTATTACCCATAACTAATATAAATTATTTCTTTATAATATTATATATAACGAAATGTTATATATTTAATTAAATTCAACAGTTGTAATTATAAATTCTTTTTTTATTGATTTTGATGCGTTGCTTGAAAGTTCTTCTCGTTTTTTACGTGTTTTATTAATATTAATTGAAGTACTCGAAATATTTGAATTGTTTGAATTGTTTGAATTGTTTGATGAATAAGAATCATCACTTTCTAATGAAGTTGTTGATGTATTCGAATTTAATGAGGAATTTTTTACTTTTGCCGAAGTATTTCTTAAATTCATATCATTTTCAATAATTTTATAATTTGTTTCAATATATTCCAATATTTTATTTTCAATGCACCATTTGAAAAAATTTAATTGCCCTAGTGTGGTTTGAATACAAGTATCATTTTTATATGGAACATTTATTCTCTCCCATCTACAAAAAGGATCAAATTTTTTTTTACTATACGCTTTTAATTTTAGTTTATAATCATTATACACTTTCACTCTTTCGTTTTTTTCATTATCTAATTCATATACAATATAATTTTTTTTAGAATAATTTGTAACAAACCAATCAACAATCCTCAGTGATATTTTTGATGTCCCATTTATAATATTTATCATTTTATCAAAATTATTATTAATATTATAAAATTGTAATAATTTTTCTAATAATAAATCACTTTGTGTATCAATATTTGAAGACATAACTTATTATTTATTTAATAATAGTAACTATTACTATTTAAATTATAATTTTACTAATATAATTTAAATAGTGTCCAAAATTAAATATTTAATATTCAAATCTAATTCCAAATCCAATATCAACTCCAAATGATGAAAAACTACTTTTATTTGGGCAATTTGGCAAGTACTTTTAATAAAACATAAACCATAGAGGCAAACATTAAACTATTAAATATAAAACCGTATAAATTTGGATTTCCATCATCTTTGAATAAAAATGGGAACATATTTTTACTGTGTTTTTTAACTGCTGGCAATTGAAATAAAAAATATAAGAGTGCTATTATAATTGGTAATTGCATTTCGTAAAATAAAGTATCATATAAATTTGCGGCGCTTATTTTTTTATTATTTTCTTCTATTACTTGTTGTGGTGTTTCAAAATTTTTAATATAATTTTCTTCAACTGGTGGAGGTGGTATGTAATTTGCACGTGTTTGATTATCATTGACCACTTTTACTGGATCAATTGGTATATCGCGCGAAGGCAAAGCAGTAGTTCCATTTGCTGCTGCTTTTTGAATTTGACTAATTAATTCATTGTAATTTGGTACTTGTTGTTGAACATTATTTCCCATAATTCCCGGATTATTTGAATTTTGTGACATTGGATTTTGTGTCATTGGATTTTGCATTGAATATCCGCCATTTGGAATTACTCCCGGCATTTGATTATTTGATTGCATAATTACTTCATTTGTATTTAAAACAATATTTTGTGGTTGTTGTTGCATCATATACTCTTGGTGAACATTATTATTTTGTATATTAGAACGAGGGAGTTCATTTATTGATGTTATTCCAGAAGAAGACATTAAAACTATTAATATAGTTTCCTAAATATTTAATATATTAAAAACGCATTATATAGTATTATTATGTAATAATACTATGTAATAATATATAGTTATTAGTTATTATTAGTTTATTTCATTACTTCATCTTCAATCTACATCTTCCATACGTGTTTCCACTTTAGCTTCCTTTTCATATTCTTCATAGTTATCATCTTCCTCTTCTCGTTCATTAATTTTTTCTAGTTTTACTTCTTCATCTTCGTCTAAAGAAAGACCTAATTTGATCATTCTATTAATTCGATTAACAAATGAAGTTGGTTCCTCAATATTAAAACCACTAGCAATAAGCGAAGACTCATAAATTAGATTGATTAAATCTTTTAATGTATTACTATCTTCATCATTTACATAGCGCTCTTTTAGAGTTTTAATAATAATATGACGAGGATTAATTTCCATTGTTTTCTTAGACATCATATAAGAAGTTGCATTAGAATCGCGAAGTGCTTGTGCTTTCATAATTCTTTCCATATTTGCCGACCAACCAAACTCGCCTGTTACTAATACACAAGGTGAATCGACAACACGCTGGCTCAATACAACTTTTTCAACTTTATCTCCTAAAATAGTTTTAATTTTTCCAGTTAATGTTTTAAATTCTTCCACATATTGTTCCCAGTTTTTTTTATCTTCTTCGCTTTCCTCAAATGCCAACCCTTCTTTTGTAACACATACAAGTGATTTACCATCAAACTCTTTTAATTGTTGAACACAATATTCATCAATTGGATCGGTCATAAATAATACTTCGTAGTTTTGCTTTTTGCATCTCTCAATAAATGGAGAATTTTCTACAGATTTTTGTGATTCTCCAGTAATATAATAAATGTGATTTTGCGATGCCGGCATAGCATTTACATATTCTTTAAATGAAACCATTTTTTTATTTGATTTTGTACTATAAAACATTAATAAATCGGCTAATTTTTCACGATTTGAACTATCTTCATGAATTCCTAGTTTAATATTTTTACTAAATTGTTCATAAAATTTAACAAAATCTTCTTCATTTTCTTTAATTTCGGCAAATAATTCTAAACATTTTTTAACAATATTTTTCCTAATTACTTTAAGGATTTTATTTTGTTGTAACATTTCGCGTGAAATATTAAGAGGTAAATCTTCAGAATCTACTACACCTTTTACAAAACCTAACCAGTCCGGGATTAACTCTTCGCAATTATCTGTAATAAATACACGTCGAACATATAATTTAATGTTTCCCTGTTTTTTGGATTTTGATTCAAAAATATCAAAAGGTGCCCGTTTTGGAACAAATAAAAGTGAAGTAAATTCAAGTTGACCCTCTACAGAAAAATGCTTTACAGCAAGATGCTCCTCCCAATCATTGCTCAATGATTTATAAAATGAACCATATTCTTGACTAGTAATTTCATCGGGTTTTTTTGACCAAATAGGTTTTTGTTTGTTTAATAATTCAAATTCATTGACTAGTTGTGTTACCATTTTTTTTGTTTTGGTACTTTTAGTTTGCTTATTTTCATTTTCATTTTCTTCTACTTCTTCAATACTAGGTTCATCTTGTTGTTCTTTCTCTTCCTTTTCCTCTTCCTCTTCCTCTTCCTCTTCCTCCTCTTCCTCTTTTGAAACGCTTTTTTCTACATACAGACTAATTGGATAATTAATAAACTCAGAATGCTTTTTAACTAGTTCTTTAATCCGATGTTCTTCTAAATAATCTAACTGATCCTCTTTTAAAAAGCATGTGATCTTTGTTCCGCGTCCAATATTCTCTCCAGAGTCATCCTTTTTTACAGTAAATGAACCACCAGCATTAGATTCCCATACATACTGCTCATCTTCGTTATTTTTAGAAGTAACAATAACTTTTTCAGCAACTAAATATGCCGAGTAAAACCCAACACCAAACTGCCCAATCATATTAATATCTCCCTGTGTTTTCATTGCCTCCATAAACCCTTTTGTTCCTGATTGAGCAATTGTTCCGAGATTCGTAATCATATCTGATTTAGTCATACCAATCCCTGTGTCTAAAATTGTTAATGTTTTATTTACCTTATCTGGAATAATTTGAATAATTAAGTCATTATGCGTGTCTAAGACACTCATATTTGATAAAGATTGATGTCTGATCTTATCTAACGCATCAGATGAATTAGAAATTAATTCACGTAAAAAAATATCCTTATTTGAATAAAAGGTATTAATAATAAGAGACATAAGCTGATTAATTTCAGCTTGAAAAGCAAATGTTTCTACTTGTGAATCCATTATACTATTTATATACATAATGGTTTTAAATAGTTTAAATAATATATTATTTATAACCAACATATTATTTCAACTTACATAGTTTAACTAACATATTATTCGTCTTCTTTACGTTCTTTAAAATAATTATAAATCTCGTCCTTGAATTCTTTAGAAAAAGTATTTGTTGGAATTATTATTCCACTACAATCATAATTTATATGTGTTAAAGGACTATAATTATATTTCATTAAAATTTTCCACCGTTCTGTATATTTACGATTTATTTTAGAACCGTGATAATAATGCCGTATTATTCCTGGAGTATATCCTAGTCTTAATTTAGATGCTGATTTTTGATATATTAACATGCTATTATTATAGTCTTTATCATAGTTGGGATTATTTAATGTATTACATTTATTAATTAAAGACATAGCAATTATGCTATCGCCCGATCCTAATATTGCCTTATCGTATAGTCCATTTATTTTTTCATATGCTTTTCTTGTTATTGCCCAAGCGTAACCTGGATGCCAATAATCTGTTCCTTTTGTTGTATAGGTTTTTTGTTTTTCAAAACAATAACCAAAACTATTAAATACATTTAAGTTATTTTTTTCTTGGTCCATATCAATACAATGACTAAATAGTTGAACGATGTCTTTATATCCATTTAAAATTTTTAAGGTATCTAATGCCCAACTACAACTATCAAATTCTACATCAGCATCTATCCAAGCAAATGCCTTATAATCTTTAGGTAATAAATATTTTACTCCTAAATTTATCATATTTTCTTTATGCCACAACGGAACTTGCGTTCTTAATTGTAAATGATTCTTATTATTTTTATCAGTAATTATAAATTTTTGATCACCATAAGCCAGTTCTACAATAAATAAATTAACGTGCTCTTCTTCTTCTACTATTCGTTTAACAAATTCTTTTAATAATATATATCTTTTAGCATACAAACAAGGATTTGATATAACAATAATTACGTTTAATTTTTCTTCTATTGGATTATTATTAATAATTGCCATTTTTGTAGAATTTTCTTTGTATTCAATATTATCAATTTCTATATTGTTTATAATTGTCATTATATATATTAGATGTGTTGAATATTTAAATTTAAATATACATAAATAAATATTACATAAAGTTAGTTGAATATTCTAATGTTTTACTTTTTGAACCACAAGGTATAGTTTCCTCTACTAATGTATAGCATTTAGTTTTTTCACTATTGCTGGCAAATATTTTGTCTCGCAATTCATTATGTTTTGGACCAATAAATTTATAACAATCTCTTGAATTACAAACTTGTCTAAAAATTGTAGATAAACCTAAACCTAGTAATACAGACAATATAATTTTCCCTATATTTGTGTGTAATATATTTTTCAACATATTTTGAATCATATTGTATTATATAATATGATTAATAAAATATTTTTAAAGAATTTATTTCTATTTATTTCTATTTAGAAAAAAATAGAAATAAAAAAGTTAATAAAACATATTATATTATTATAAGATAAATGAGTGGTATTTGTAATCAATTGATAAGTATTTCAGATTTGGAAGGTTGCTTACTTATGAGCACTTCTAAGCAACCTCAACATTCCATTTTATGTGCTAAAGAGACATTTGATTCTATTAAAGAATATTTAAGAAGGGATGCCGGAAACCATATTGCATTTTTAGGTGATTATTTTGATAATGGACCCCATATGTTTACGTCTATAAAAGGAATAGTTGATTGTCATACAGACAGACCAGAACAAGTGCATATTATTTTAGGAAATCGTGATATAAACAAGATGAGAATTGCGGTTGAAAAGGATATTGATTATGTCAAATACCCTCCAAATATTGAAAAAATATGGGAAACATGGAAGAATAAACCATCTGAAGCTTTCACTACATTTTATGCTAAAGACCCAGAACGTGCTAACACGCCTTTAGAACGCACTAAACATTTATTAGCAAAAACATACGGAGCACCAGATTTATTACAAAATATAGCCACGGAATTACAAATATCTGAAGACAATGCCCTAAACTTATTTGCAAGTATTTTTCTTAATACTACTACAGAATATTCAGGTAAGGAAAAAGAATTTGTTGAGAATTGTAAATATCTTTTTGAGAACGGTAAAATTATGGAAAAAGTAACAGTTGGTGAAAAAAATGTATTGCTTTCTCATGGTGGTTCATTTAGCAAGCGTATTTTTACATCTGCCAATATTGATATATTTGACGCTATTAAAGTAGATATGGAAGAAAAAGACATACCTCTTTAATTCAAATATTCTACAAATTATTATGAAAGAATGGAGACGTGTCGCAAAATAATAGACAATAAAGAAGACATGGTTGATGACAGCACCCCATGTAAAATTATTGACCAAGTTATAAATTCTTATAATACTTTTTATAGTAATGTCCTCAACTATCTAAAATCAATTAACATAACAAATATAGAAAAAAATAACATAGCAAATATAAAAAGAATTAGAAATAATTATAGTTATCATATACTTCAAGCAACTCCTCTGGCTAAATCAGGATCACCTGTATCAAACTGTGTTTTAAAAGGATTATGTAATTCCACTGAACAAATTAAACCAATACCACGATTTTTAAAAGATTACTTTAATAAGAACAATATTCATATAATTTCTCACGGTCATATTCCATTTTGTGGAACTGTTCCATTAATTTATAAAAATGGAGATATTATATATGTTTCAAATGATACATCTAATGGTAACAGACCATTATTCGAGGGGCACGATGTTAAATTGGAAAATGTTCCTTTGAGTTTAATTACCATTGATAGCGTAGGAATTTGTTCATTAAATGATGATGGAACCACAAATCCGTCTAGTGCTAATAAAGATTCGAAATACAAGATATATGCTTATAAAAATTCTGGATCTCTTCAACCAGATTATCATAGAAGGTTTGTTACTACTTATAATTATAATGACAAATTTCTAGATTATATAGATATAAATAAATTTTTTCAGCCTGATCCTAGCAAAAAATTTGAACCTATGTTTAATGAACCTAACTTGCCAGAAGATATATTTTCAATTGGTGGTAGCAGAGGCAAGAAAAGCAAAAAATATCGTAAATCTATAAGTTGTTTCAAATGTGGTAATAGTTCCTGTAAATGCGCTGCTAAATCAAAGAGAAGAAATAGCACGTCACGGAAGGCAAGAAAACAGTGAAAAAATTAAATCAGCATAAAAGAAGAAACCGAACACTGTTAAATAAAAGAAAACACAGGCATTCAAAATGAAACAAGTTTATAAAATAAGTTACAATATATAATCATATTATATATTGTAAAAAAAGTAATTTCTCTCATCATAAATTATAAGGGCAAGAGTTTTATTTTATTTTTGTCACTAGGACATTCTACGTCTTTTATTCTATAATTAAAACAGTTTTCTGCCTCATCTTTATACTCTATTTTATCTATATTATGAGGTGTTGGATATACTTCCACCTTTCTTTTGTAGTCAAAACAATATATATATATTAAACCAAGTAAAAATGTAAGTAAAAAAATGCTAATATTTATATATTTTGTTACACTAATAAATTTTTGCTGTATGCTTGTAAAAAATTTTCTCATTTAACTTATAATTAATATAACATAATACTTTTTTATAATGTATAATAAAAAGTATTATACATTATAAATTTTTACTATTTAGTTTTGTCATTTAATTCTATTAATAAATCTTCTAAATTATAACTGTTTTGAAAAAATATATATTGATTGTGCTCATTTTTTTCTATATATGATGATTTATATTTTAATTTCATTAATTCATTACCTAATGGTGAAAGTTTGCTATTATGTAGTTCTACAGCACTTTTCAAATAACTTATTTCTCCCGATGATTTAAATAATTCTAAGGCATCACAATATTGTTTTTTATTAATTTCAAAATCTTGAATTTTTTCTTGTATTAACAATTTTAATTCTTCATTGTTTGTTATAGAATTATATAAATTAACTAAATTATTATAACTTTCTTGACTATTATTCAATTGTTGTTTAAGTATTTCAAATAATTCTACCGCTTTTTCTTCCTCAATATAATTGAAAAGAAAGTCTAGTTTTGTAGTTATTATTTTTCTTTTATAGTTTTCTAAATTTTCATGAGTTGTCAATAATTTTTCAATAATTGGTATAAATTTTTTTCGTTCTATTGATAAATCTAATTTACATGGACTAGAAGTATTACCACACGTTGCTCGCAACAAATTAGGTGTCTCTGTAAAAATAGTTCCACCATCTTGTTTGCAATTTATACATTTTGGTTTATGTTTTGCCAATATTTGTTTTTTTTGGTCATAATCTTTACCATAATCACCTACTAGTTCAGTTATTTTTTTTTGTTTTAGTAACATATATTTTGTTTTTAATTTATAATATTCTTCTAATTCTTCATAATAATTGGTTAATGGAATTGATGTCATAATTAAACTTATATTTTAATAATATATTTAAATTTTTAAAATATACATTTTTTTAATATACATTTTTAAAATATACATTTTTTATAGTTTTAATTTTAATTTTAATTTATAGTGTTTTTAAGAGAAATATATTGTTTTATGTAATAAATTAGCTTCAACGTGATTACTATAATCTGGTAAATTTGTTATCATATTATTTTTTATTTTTTGTTGATTATCAAGATTTTGACGATTATAATATATTAATTTTGACATAATATAGTCTTTATCTTTCATGCTTTTTTCATAATATTCTTTACTGGATTTATTACCTTTATACCTCATATATAATATACTTGCTATAACTAGTATAAATAGTAATAACATAGAAGCATTATAAAAAGCGTTATAATTATTTTGTTTATAATTATGACATCCTTTTAATATTTCTTTAAAAAAATATTTAACTCCATTGTCTACTAATTTTGGTTTTTCGGACATATTTTTTTCATTTGTTTTATTTGAATTTGTTAAATTATTTAATTTAAAATTTGTATAATCTAAAATATTAAAGTTCATTAATGTTATTATAATATTATAAGTTGTGTTTTATAATTTTTATATTTTACTAAATTAATAATATAATTTATTATTAATTCAAATTAATAATATATTAATATTAATATAATTTATATTTATAATAATATGGCAGTATCTGAACTACCCAATCCAAGTACTACTATAATATATTTTCTAGTTGTTACAATTTTATATATTTTTGGTAATATATTTTTAAACATTAACAAGTCGGAAAATTATCTTGAACTAGCAGCACAAAAAAGAGATAAATATATTAGTCTTATATATTTAGTTATAATAATAATCGGTTCTTATGCTATTAATCTTAGTATTTCTATAGCGATGTGTAGTCAATCTATTCAGTGGGGAAATGTAGCAATGATTACCTTATTTCCTTGGATAATTATATTTGGTTCATTATATTTTATATTAACATATTTTCCTGGATGGACAAGTCCGTTTTCTAATACTATTGGTTATTTAGTTATTGGAGGTTTAGGAATTGAACAAACATATGATGAAATATTTAAAACAGGAGAGGAGGCGAAGGAAAATAATGAACTTGTTAAAGCAATTGCTAATATGAATAGTAATAGAACAAAATTTGTTAACCAAATAAGTTATGATCTAGAAGAGTTTATTAAATTTTTTAACAATATGAAAGATGCTGTAAAAGATAATGTGCCCCTGCCTAATATGAATAGTCCAGTTACACTTATACCTGATAATGCGCCTCCTTCTAAAAAAAATAGCACTAATACCAATGAACCTCAAACAGGAGGTGTTGATAATGACACAGATCCTATAATGAAACTATATAGATTAATAGTAATAAAACAATTTATAGGTAAAGTAGTATGGTATATATTAGCCGGTATATTAATTAGTTCTATTAGTTATAATTTGATAATAACCATGTCTTGTAACAGATCATTAGATGAAATCAATAAAGATTTTGAATCAACTAAAATAAAGAGTATTGGGCAACCAAATGAATCTCCTCCAGTTCTGAATACAACCGGCGGTGTAAATTTAAATACTACATCTCTAGAAACTTTAACAAGCGAAATAACAGATAATTTTAGTTAAAAATACATATAATAAATAGGATTATATTTTTATAAATATTGTTATTTATAAATATTGTTATTTATAAATATTGTTATTTATAAATATTGTTATTTATAAATATTGTTATTTATAAATATTGTTATTTATAAATATTGTTATTTATAAATATTGTTATTTATAAATATTGTTATATTATATTAATATATGAAAGAATCATTTGAAGAAAAAGAATTAAAAATCCTAAGAAGTGCTATTGATAATGCCTCATATTTAATTGGAAAAAAGTTAGTTCAATCAGATACTATTAAAAATATTATCGAAATTTTAGAAAAATTCATGCGAACACATAAAATTTTATGTTATGGTGGAACTGCTATAAATAATATACTACCAGAACAATACAGATTTTATAACAAAAATATTGAAATACCTGATTATGATTTTTTTTCTCCTTATGCTACACAATACGCCAAAGATTTAGCTAATATATATTATAAAGCCGGGTATGAAGAAGTAGAAGCCAAATCAGGAGTACATGCCGGAACATATAAAGTATTTGTAAATTTTGTTCCAATTGCCGATATTACTTTATTAGATAAAAAATTATTTCAAAATATTTCAAATAAAGCAATCAAAATTAATGGGATTAATTATTGTCCGCCTAATTTTCTACGTATGGCATTGTATGTTGAATTATCTCGTCCAATGGGAGACGTGTCTCGCTGGGAAAAAGTATTAAAACGTATTATATTATTAAATAAAAATTATCCATTAAAAGGTATATCTTGTGATAAACAAGATTTTCAAAGACAATACGAAGGAAAACAAGAGGACCAAGCAGCCATATATGAAATAACAAGAACATCATTTATTAATCAAGGCCTTGTTTTTTTTGGAGGATATGCGTCAACATTATATAGTAAATATATGCCATATAAAGAGAGAAAACAAGTTTCTAATATTCCTGATTTTGATGTATTAAGCGAAGATCCTCAATCTAGTGCTACTATCTTGAAAGAACAATTAGAATATGAAGGTTTTAAAAATGTAAAAATTTTTAAAAAACAACCAATTGGTGAATATGTTGATATTCATTATGAAATTATTGTAAATAATGATGTAATAGCTTTTATTTATAAACCAAATGCTTGCCATAGTTATAATTTAATAAATATTAACGGACAAAAAATAAAAGTAGCATCAATAGATACAATACTAAGTTTTTATTTAATATTTATATATGCAAATAGACCTTATTATAATGAAAATAGATTATTATGTATTGCCGAGTATTTATTTAAAGTCCAATTAAAAAATCGTCTTCAACAAAAAGGGTTGTTGCGAAGATTCAGTGTATTGTGTTATGGAAAACAAAAAACACTAGAAGATATGAGAGAAGAGAAGTCTAAATTATATGCTAAAATTAAAACAAAAGAAATATTACGCAATTCCAAAATATATAATATAAATTTTTTTAGATATATAACTAAAGAAGATTATAAAGCAACAATTAAGTCAGATAAAAATATGAAAAAGAGTACAAAACGTAGTACAAAGAAACACAAGAAGTATTAAAGTATTTATAGGCGCAAATTTATTTATACATCATAAAATATTTTACACTTTTTGTTTTTTGTTGATGCCAATTTATATTTCTTACAAGGAGTTTTTGTAGATCTTAATTTTAATAAATATATTTAGATTAACAGTAAATATATTTAGATTAACAGTAAATATATTTAGATTAGAAAGACTAATACTAATTGACAAATAACTATTTATAGAAAAAAAATTTATATTACATTCTTGGGAAACCAACCAAATTAGCACCAATACCAAAACCAGCACCTGATCTAGCACTTACGCCCATAGTTGGAATAAATGTATCTAAAATAGAGAATGTAGCAGCAGCCATTAAAGCAATAATAGCAATTTCTTCCATCTTCAATGGTTTTTGCGGAATGACAAAAGCAACAATAGCTACCATCAAACCTTCGACCAAATATTTTACAGCTCTTTTAACTAATTCACCCATACTGAAATTCATTTTGTTTTATAATAATACTTAAGAAAAAAATTATATTTATACACAATTTAAACTATTGTATTTAGTTTTTAGTTTTTAGTTTTTAATTTTTAAATTTTAATTTTAAAATTTAAAATATTTTACCTAAATATTTAATTTAAATTTTTTAATATTTTATTATAAAAATTTAACTAATTATATAATGTTTAAATAAAATACTTAAAATTATATTAAAATACTATGTTATAAAATGTTTAATAAAAAATCTTCTAAAGTCAAAGACAAAGACAGAGACAGAGACAGAGACAGAGACAAAGACAAACAATCACCTAATTTAGAAAAAACCAAATATGTAGATTTATTAGATGAAGATAAACCTATAAGTGGTCAAAAATATGTATGTTTAAGCTTTATTTCTCCGGAAGACCATATTAAAAATAAAGAATTATTTTATTTTGAAAAGTTTTTGAAGAACTTCGAGTTTAAAAAAACTTTTGAAAAATATACACAATTTTTAAATTTTTTAGCATATAAGTATAATTTAGATTTTAATAAATTAAGCAAAGATATGGAAGAATTTGTAGAAGAAGAAAAAGGAAACTTATTTTTAACTACTTTAGATGATGAATATAAAACATTTATTGATGCTAAAGAAGAGCAATTACAAAAAGAATATAATGAACTACATGAATTTCAAACAAACACAAGAGGTATTAAAGTGCGAGGAGTATTTGGTTCTCAAGAAGAAGCAGAAATGCGAAGCAAGATGTTAAGAGAAGCGGATCCAAACCACGATGTATATGTAGGAGCAGTTGGTATGTGGATGCCTTTTCATCCGGAGGCATATAAGACAGGACGTGTTGAATATTTAGAAAAAGATTTGAATGAACTTATGAGTCATAAGAAAAAAAATGATGAAATATCTAAAGAGCAATTTAAAGAACGGGTAAAAGAAAGTAAAAAGAAAGCAATTCAAGAAAATATTGCTAAAGCTCAAAAGGAAGGTAATAAATTAATGCAAACAATAGATGAAGAGGGTAATTTAATAAATGCCGATAGAATGGATGTGCCTGGTAAAAATTTACTTTTTGGTGACAAAGAAGATGATGATGTATCTACTGCTGATTTACGTAAAGAATTATTTGATGCGGACGATGTTATTGTGGGAAGAAAGAAAGATAATGATCACGGTTTAGGGGAACTATTAGAAAGACAAAAAGAACGTGCTGAGAAAGCAACATCAGAAACAACAAAAGGAGAAAAAGACATATTACTAATTAATTCAGAGGATAAAGAGTCAGTTTCTAAATCAAACAAAACTGATGCGTAATACTATAAATAATTTTGTTTTCTTTATAAATTTCTTTATAAATTTATAATATTTATTGAAAAATATTATAAATAAATTTCTTACCATTTTGTTTTGCGAACATTTATTTTAGGTCCTTTTTTCTTATCTCGTATATTTGGATCATACATTTCTTCTTCATTATCAGAATCTAAATTTTTACTAATTTCCCAAAATTCTTTTGAACCCAATTTAAAAGTTTTATGATGATCTGCTTTATACCAAAAAATTTGGTCTTGTAGCTTATTTGATTTAGCATTATTATTTATTACTAAACATTCATAATTTTCCGTACATTGATCCATTACTTGACAAAAACTTTCAAAAGTTGGAAACATACCAGCATAATTTTCATAAATTCTTCGTCTATTTGCTATGTATGGTTCTCGTAAAATGAAAACATAATCAATATTTGTGCGAAGATTTGGAGGAATACCTAAAGGATATTGCATAGTAATTACTAACATTATTTTCCAATGACGCCCATTCATAAAAAGAAGCCGCATCATTTTATCCTTAGTCCAACTACCATCATATAGACAATCATCTAAAATAACAAACGCACGAGGATCTATATTTGATTTTTTATAAACTTCTACTTCTTTTTTTATTTGCTTTAATACTGTTTTTTGCCTTTTTAAAATATTTTCTATAATAGCAGTATTGTATTCGTCGTGAATAAAAAGTTTAGGAACATGTTCAGCATAAAAACCATTACCGGCTTCAGTTCCACTAATAACAGTTCCTATTGGTATATCTTGATGATAATAAAGAAGATCTCTAACTAAATATGACTTACCTGTATCGCGACGACCAATTAAAACAATGACAGGACCTTTATTTTCATCTGGTCTAAAACTAATAGTTTTAATATCAAATTTTTTTAATTCTAATGTCATTATTGTTTATTAATAATATTATATAATCTAAGATTTAAACTAAATTATTTACTAATATTTACTATTATTTAGAAATATTTAGAAATATTTAGTAATATTTAGTAATATTTAGAAATATTTAGAAATATTATTTGTGTTATAAATAAGAAAAATAAGTATTTTTAATTTATTAAATGGAATTAAACTATAGAAAAAATAATAACAAGCAACTTTTTGAAATAATTAGTAATACTAATTTCTTAGATATATCAAATGTTCAAAATTATTTTCCATTATATAATAATTATTTTGAATTAAATAGCAATAATTACAATACAATTAATTTAAATAATAGCTATAAATTGGAAAATATAACAGAAAAAATTAATTATAATAAATTTGTTGCCGAAATATGTGATATATGCAGTAATAAATGTAGCAAAAATATTTTTATAAAATTTAGTCCATTAATAGATCCAGTAAAATATATGTTAGGTAAATATGATAATGATTATAATATTTTAGAATTACCTAAATTTTATAACGGTTCTAACAGTCATAGCGAATATTACACAAAATATAAAAAAATATTAGATCCAAATAACTCGGCATATATTGATGGATTTTTCTCATTTTTATCTAGTTGCTTATTAAATAATTATAATTTTTATAACGGATTAAATTATTATGGGGCATTTTTAGGAATAAAAAATAATTTTAAGGTTAATATATCCGAAGATTTAGAGTTTTTAAATGAATCAGACTATTTTCATAAATATAGAGACAATCTATTTAAGATCGAAGGCAATCAGAAAATAAAAAATATTTTTTGTAAAAGTAATAAATATAAAAAAGCATTGTTAATAAATACAAATACTAATGATTTGACTGATGATTTGAATATTGATGATTTAAATATTGATGATTTGAATATTGATGATTTAAATATTGATGATTTGACTCAAGATTTAACTGATGATTGTAATCAATATAGTTCTTTAGAAAATAAAAATATAGTAGAAGAATTAGAATTAACATATGAAAATATAGAGATATTAGATAAAGCATCTACAAAATCTAGCATTCATAATACAAGTAAAAATGAAACAAGTAATTCTGACTCTTGTTCTTCTAGATCATCAAATACTGAATCGTTAGACTCAAATAAAACAGAATCAAATGAATCAAGTAGTGAAGAAAGCGATGATGCTGATGATAATAACGAAGAAATATTTTGCTCAATAGATAAATTTCCTGTCGAAATTATTGTATTAGAATGTTGTGAAGATACATTAGATTCTTATATTTCAAGTGAAAAAATTAAAGATAATGAATGGGAATCTATTGTTTTGCAAATATTATTTACATTAATTACATATCAAAAAGTGTTTCACTTTACCCATAATGATTTACATACAAATAATATTGTTTATGTAGCAACTGAAAAAAAATATTTGTATTATAAATTTAACAATAGTCATTATAAAGTTCCTACATTTGGTAAAATATATAAAATAATTGATTTTGGTAGAGCAATTTATACATTTAAAAATAAATTTATATGTAGTGATAGTTATTCTCAAGATGGAGATGCTAGTACTCAGTATAATTGCGAACCTTATTTAAATGAAAATAAACCACGATTAGATCCTAATTATAGTTTTGATTTATGTCGCTTAGGATGTAGTTTATTTGATTATTTTATTGATGATTTAGAAGATATAAAAAAATTAAAATCTCCAATTAAAAAAGTGATGATAGAGTGGGTTTTTGATGATAAAAACAAAAATATATTGTATAAAAATGATGGGTCTGAGAGATATCCCGATTTCAAATTATATAAAATGATTGCGCGCAGTGTTCATAGACATACTCCGCAAAATGTTTTGAAAAAAGCAATATTTGAAAATTATGTAATAGCAAAAAAGAAAATTAATAATCCAGAAGCAATTTTTAATATTGATGACTTACCATTAATGGTATAAAAATTTTTATTTTTTATATTTTTGCATAAAAAATATAAAAAATAAAAATTAAAATAAAAATTAAAAATCTGGTTCATTTGTAAAAGCAGTTAAAGATTCTTTTGAATTTCCTATTATTTCATTAATATTAAGTTGTTCCAAAGCAAACATAGAAACCATACTACATAAAAATACTATTAAACTATCTTTTGTTATATTTTTTAATGTGTTTTCTTCTTTAGTTATATATTTCATATCAATTATTTTATAAATCATAAATATAAAACTAATTGCTATTGATGGTATTATAAAATTCATTTATTATTACAAAATAAATGAATTTTTTATATATAACGAATTATTTTATTTTAACTCTTCTATTTCTAAATCTAAATCTGGATCAGATTTTTTAGTATTAATACTTAATTCAGTTTGTAAATCTAAATCTATTTCTTCAATATCTTGCTTAATATTTAATTCTTTTTCTTTAAGATTTGATTTATCTATTTTTAATTTATAATTATCGGATTCACTCGCGGATTCACTTGCGGATTCACTTGCTGATTCACTTGCCGTTTCACTTGCTGTTTCACTTGCCGATTCATTATCACGCATAGATTCCGATTTTGACAATAAAGAATTTATTTTTGATGTTATGCTATTTTTAGAAGTTTCTAAATTGTCCTCATTTAAATCTTTATTAGCATTTTTAAGTGCTTTCTTTAAATTTGTTTTGCTTTCTTCTTTTATTTTTTCGAGTGCTTCCTTTTTAATTTTTTCTAATTCTTTTGCTTCTTTTAATTTATTTAGTTTTTCTAATGCTTCTTTATCTGTAACTATTTCTTTTTTTTCTTCCACTTCAACATCTGTTTCTTGCGTTTCATCCAAATACATTTGCAATATATGTTCAATAGGAATGCTCTCTCTTATTGTATTTAAAATACACTCTTTCACTATTAATTCCAAGTCTCTATTATTTTTTTGTATTTGTAACGGTTTAATATTTTTTTCAAATAAATATATATTAACATATATTTTACGGGCAACATTTATATATGTTTTGTGTATAAATTTACATAAATCCGGTATGTCTATATTAATTTTTTTCTGTTTTAACCCTACACGAGAAGATGTTAATGATTTTAATTGAGTAATATGAACACAAGATAATAAATCTTCTAAATAGTTACAAGCGCTTGATGTAATTATTCTTTGTTTTTCAGTTTCAATTATTTCAGAACTCCATTTTGGAATATTATTCAAAAAATTTTGAAACGTCATTAGATACTTAGACTCTTCGTCGTTTTCAATGCAAACATTATACGCTTCTGTAAAAACTGATCTTAAACCTTCAATAATACAGGGTGTTAAAGTGTTTGTTAATCTGGCACACCACTCATTTTTTGATTCAATTATTGTTGATAAACTATAGTCATCCATATTTATAATTTAAATTTTATTTTTTAAATA
>Ga0209088_10000783_pt1 | contig 21677 bp, 25 predicted proteins | sample S_140625_EF_Meta_FD_187324 | JGI IMG/M metagenome (GOLD analysis project Ga0209088, IMG submission 187324) | Freshwater microbial communities from Lake Simoncouche, Canada to study carbon cycling - S_140625_EF_MetaG (SPAdes) (version 2) | ecosystem: Environmental > Aquatic > Freshwater > Lake ... | reverse complement strand
ATGGTTGGCATTATTAGTATATTTTTCTTGCACAACATATTCAACAAATTCAGTAGTCATATTACTACCGTCCCATTCGCTGTCGTCCCAAGAAGATTTAGGATAATCAAAAGTATTTCCGTATTGGTCCCATGGTCTTTTTTCTAAACCACTTATAGGAGTTCTTATTTCTAATTTTGATTTAAGAAACAAACCTATACTTTTCCCCACACCATAAACGTAATATGCTTTTATCTCTTCATTTATTGCTTTACCAGTTCCAGAGCCTGCACCAGTTGCAGTGAATCCTAACTTAACTGTATTATCACTTGCACCTATTGCAGTGAAATCAGTGGTGCCTAATTCCGTAATTGTATAACTCTTGCCGGGAATAAAATTACCTGCAGATATTTCATTAAAGGTTCTGTATTCAGTATCAATGGCACCAGTAAAATATACAACCATGCCATTTTGTAATTCTAATTCACGATTGATAGAATCATCTTTAATAGTTATAAATGGTTTACCTAACAAATCATTGACAATAGAAAATTTTGTAGAATTTAAATGAATTCTACAAGGTGGTAAATCATCAGTTAACCAATAATATGAACTGTAGTCTGCTAATTTAATAGGATCTACTGGAAGATCCAATACGTTAATATTTTTATCTAAAACTACTCCGTCTTTTAATTGACTGCCTTTGATATTAAAATAGTTATCAATATCATAGTAAGAAACTTTGCCAAGATAAGTGTCGTCGCTTTTTTTAAGCACCAACATATTATTGCCTTGACTTTCTCGTCGAACTTGATCACTTTCTACTTTAAAGAATTCTTCTATTTTGTTACTAGCTACTCTAGTACCATAGGTTTCTTTAAACGGTAGTATCTGCCCTTTGCTAGACATCACGTCTAGGCTGGAGTCTAACATTTTTTTATTAGGGTCTGTGGATAATCCGCTGGGTAATAAATTTATATTACTAACTTTAGCAGGAGTTAGTTGGGCAGGTTTTTTTACTTGTTTACTCATTTGCCGATCCTAATATTGTTGTCAGTGATTTCGTTTATAACAATGATGTCATTTACACTTGCCACACTGGTTACTACTTCATTTCTGTCTGGTTGTATTTGAAATAATGTACCAAATCGTCCTTCAGCACTGATTGGAACAATGACCACACTGCTTAGATCATTGCTTAAACTTGAGTGTAGATATGCAGCCAATTCTGTAAAATAAAATATTTCACCAAATCCAAAATTTCCTGGAGTAAAGAATATGTCAATGGCATTTACTACTTTACTTTTAACTTCACTGTCAGTGAGTTTGCTTTTCATACTCTTAACTACTTTAAACTGTGCTTGAAACTGTGAAGCAGATAATGTTCCAAACAATGGTTTAAATTTAACAGGATGAAATATAATTTCATCTGTCATCATTTTATAACTCAGTAAATTAGAAAAACTAGTTCTCAGTTCTTCTGTGGTTGCCGGCAACGGCGCCGCCGTTTTTGTATTATTTTTGCGTTTCCAAACAACATACTCTTCATTGTAGCTTTTAGTCAATACATAGACGTCAATGATATTAGTTAAACTAGGATTCAATGTTTGATCTGCTTCTACAACATGATTCCATTTAAACGGCAATGACATCTTGCCATTTACTTTTTTTAGAATAGGTTTAGTAGTTGATAGCTCTGCAGGAATATTATAACTAAAATCTCCCTCATCATAGTTAATTAATGCAATTTGATTATTCTCAACTATATTTAAAAAGTGACGAGGGTCATCTGGTAAGAAGTCATTGTCCATGTCAATGGGTGTGACTTTAACTTTACTGTTATCAGTGTAACCATCATCATAAACATAGTATCCGCTGATTCTATATGTTTGTTTTTCTGCTAATTTTAATTTTTTAGTTGCAGTATCTTCAACTAATCCCAACACGGTAATTGAATCTTTACTTACATTTTGAAAGCTGGGATTAAAAGTTGTTGCAAAATTAATATTATAAAAACGAATTAATTCTTCGCTGCCAAAAACATAATCAAGTTGTCGTATTGTTGCTGTCCAACCTGCTGTTTCTCTTTTTACATATATCAACCAACCTGTGCTATCGTCTTTAGTGTCAAAAGCACTGGTCAAATTGATGACAGTAGTATCTGGAATAATAGTCCACTTAGGCGTTTGATTATCAAATTTCAAAGCAAAACTTTTTTTATCTTCTAGTTTTTCCATTAAAGTAGATCTTGTTGTGTCATCAAAGACTCTAGTAAATGCAGGTATGATACTTCGTATAACTTGATCATCAACAATTGATTTACTAATTTCTACTGGACCCATGCCATTGGCTAATAGACCTGTGTAAACATAAGAACTATTTTCTAAACCCAAGCCATCGCCTTTGATATCTAATATAGTAGACCAAGTAAACACACCATTACTATCTTCAAATTTAATAAAACTTCCTGGGCGCACTGTTCGCAACGGACCGCTGGTAGTAAATCCCAACTTCTGTGGAGTTGGGTTATATTTAGATTCAGATACAAAACCATTAGAACTGGTTATATCATAATATGCAGAATTCCATCTATAATCATAGACTTTATAAACAACAGTGCCTGGAGTATGTAATCCTAATTTAGTTCCTTGGCGGGCACGAGAAATACCAGTGAATGTGTTGGTATTTTTGTCAATCCCTCTATAACTGAATAATTCATTGTTAATTTGAATCATACCGCCGCCGATGTCAAAACTATCCCATGGGTCATCGGTGTTAATGCTGTTTACTTGAATTCCAGTTAAATTTTCCTGTCCAGCGGGAATTTCTGTTTTTAATGTTGTATGCCAGGCAGTCTTACCCATGTTAACTAAGTCAAAATTAGTTGAGTTAGTTTGTCCATCTAAGTTCAATTTACCATAGTAAAAATTCAACAAGCTAATATCACTGAGTTTATTTTCAATATATTCGTCTAGTAGATCAACTGTGCGACGACTTGTGTCATCTGCAATATAAAAATTCTTAGTATATTCTGTGCTATACAAATATCCATCATCGGCAAATTCCATTAATGGTCTACTCTTACCTGTGGGATCTTTTAAATCAACATTTCTACTGTGTCCACTAAATGTTCTGTTTTCAGCTTTCATAAACAATACATCATTGTTTAATGTTGGTAAGAAACCATTATAGTCATCACCTGTGACCATTCTATTTTTACTGTAAAATGCTTCCGGTGCGTTTTGTTTGATTTCAGCTAATGACTCTGCAGGAAGTCCAGTGACCATATTGTCCTGCAACTCTAATACCATGGTCAATGTTTGACTTTGATTGTTGGCATTATTGTATGTAATATCAAATATAACATTATTAATTTCACCAGATCGAACTTTGATAAAACTATTTTCCGCTGTTCTATACCAAATACGAATATACCCAGTAGGAACATTTGTAAATGTACCGTCACCAAATTTGATACTGGTGATGTCGTTGTCGCTGTATATCACTTCATAAATGTCTTTGCTAACACCGTTTTGTTCATTAACTACAATATTTGAAAAATCTAAGTTTCCAACTCTTGTCCAAGTTTTTAATACAGTACCGTATTGATCAACTGTTTGTACAAAATAATCTTCTTCGCTGATATTTTCTGTTTGTGGCAAATCAATTACTGCATTAGCCACTGGGGTAGATATGTATTCAATGGTACTAGTAATATAACCCTGTTTGGCTAAAAAGAAAAATCCAGTTTTTGAGCTACCGACTCCTTTGCCATCATTTCTATACATGACACTAAATGCATTTTGATAGTCTGGTTCAGACTGCGTAATAAAGCCAGAAGCATCAATATCAATAGGCAGCAAATCAAAATTCAAATCAATGCCATCTACTAAAGCACTGGTAGAGTAATTAGTTATTAAATTTGTATTATTAAATTGATATATTTCAAATATGTTACTAGATTCGTTGTTCACTGATCTTTTCACAGGTGTGCCAAATTTATTATTATCACTGAATGCCGCATTTAGAATTCTAATAAAACGTTCATATTCTAACTCGCTGGTGTCACTGCCCCATTGTACTGTTTTGTTGGCCAAGTTGGCACCTGTACTATCAATGATTTGGTCAGTGGTAATAACACTTGTTACTTTTAAAAATCCTTGAGCAGGACGAACACGTTTTGGTTTATAAGACAGCATACGTGCAATGCGTAGCACACTTTCACGTTTCTCTGCTGTATCTAAAATATTCTCCCTAGCATTTAAATCCATGCGGAATGCCAGGTTTTGTCCTACATAAGCTACCAAGTCTAATAATGCAATAAATTCACTGTTTTGAATGTAATCATTAAACTCTTCTGGATAGTTAACTTGCATATAGCCAACCATGCTGTCACGCAATGTATCAAAATCGTAGCTGGTAAATTCAGCATTTTTAAAACTGCTGTATACTATACTCCAATCTTCTGCACCGTATAAGTTTTCTTGTCTAATTGCTTTTGGCATTGCCTTATCCTTGTAGTTTATTTGAAGCTATGTCTCTGGAAAAAACTGCTACTAAATCAGTTATTGTCGCAGTGGGAACATAATTCAAAATTACTTTCACTGTTAATGTCTGTAAATCAACGTCCTCGGTAACGTCTAATGTATTAAGTTCTAGTCTAGGATCTCTGCTGATTATTCGCAGAGTATCCCCTCTAATGTAGTCTACTAATTCATGAGTTAATGGATCAAATAGTAAATCCCATACAATATAACCGTATTCGGGACTCATTAATCTTTCACCCTTACGAGTGTACATTTCATTGAGCAGATCACGTTTAGCAAGCTCAATATCATAGATTTTGAAGTTGCCCCATTCCTTGCCCACTGTACTATAACCTTTAAAGACTCTCATACATGTATTTATTATGGAATAATGTATGTAGATAATAAGTCAATATAAAAGGCACATTAAGTGCCTTTTATTATCCTGTTGCTTGCCTTGGTTGTTCATAGCCTAGATATTCTGCCCAGGCGGGATCCCTCATGTGATAAGGATTATGTTGTTTAACAACTTTGACCATTTGCCAATAGCTGGGTTCTTTGGGCTTGGTCAATGGCTCTATAGCTTTGGCACCTTTAAGCCAATTGCATGTACCACAACATGTAACTAAATTACTCCATGAACTATTACCGCCTTTGCTTTTTGGCTGTACATGATCTAATGTCAAATCTTTGGCTTGAAATTGTTCTCCGCAGTATTGACAAGTGTAATTATCACGAAGATAAACCATTTTACGATTAAACAATACTTTATTTTTTGGACGCACATAACGCTTGGTCATAATGATACTGGGCACAGGAATTGCTAATTTTTGACTGTGAACTACCCAATCATCATACTCTTTGACCACAGATACTTTGTTTAGATAAACTAGTTTGATGGCATAAGTCCAATCAATGACACTGGGTGGTAACATTGATAGTGGAGTACCATCGCTGTTTAAAAGTAATACATCACTCATATTTTTATTTAATCTTATAAATCGGTTGCCCGTAAAAACAATTATACAGCCTTAAATATATATTGTCAACTATGGCGGTTTTTAAGGAGATTAAAATGGACATCGACTCTCTCGAACATCATATCAGAACTGTGGACAACAGACACACTCAATTGGCAAGACAACTTGAACAAATTCTTTCCCAAAAATCATGGGATGAATATCAAGTAGAAACACTTAAAAAAGAAAAACTTAAACTCAAAGATGAACTATCAATGTTGTATAGAAAACGGCAAGATTTAATGCAGGATCATCACTATGATGAATAATACACCAAAACGAATACTAATAATGGGCTTACCTGGAGCTGGTAAGACATATTTGGCACAACATATTGTTGACCATTTACAAGATGCTTATAAAATTAATGAAACTTCACTGACACCTTTTAGGAAAGTCAAAGTTGGTTGGTTAAATGCCGATGATGTGCGTAAGAAATACAATGACTGGGACTTCAGTACAGAAGGCCGAGTTCGCCAAAGTCTGCGTATGCGAGAACTGGCTGATAGCATGACAGATGTAGATTATGTTATCTGTGACTTTGTTGCACCATTAGTAGAAATGCGTAACAACTTTAAAGCAGATTGGACTGTTTGGGTTGATACTATTGACAAAGGCCGTTATGAAGACACTAATAAAGCATTTATTACTCCTGAACAATATGATTTTAGAATCACAGAACAAAAGGCAGAAAAATGGGGCGAGTTTATTGCTTCACACATTTTAGACAATCGCAGACGTCCTGTGTTTGATTGGAAAAAACCTACGGTGCAGATGTTGGGTCGTTGGCAACCTTGGCACGAAGGTCATCGTGCATTATTTGAACGTGCCATTACCAAAACTGGACAAGTTGTTATTCAAATTCGAGACTGTCAAGGTTGGCAAGGAAGCAATCCATTTGAAATTGAAAAGGTAAAATCATTTATTCGTCGTGATTTGGACATGGTATATCAAGGGCAATATGAAATCCAAGTTGTTCCAAATATTGTAAATATTACATATGGCAGAGATGTTGGTTACAAAATCGAAGAAGAAACATTTGATAAAAATATAACAGACGTCAGTGCTACTAAAATTAGAAAGAGTTTAGGCCTTGAGTGATACACCCACACGCAGTTTAGCCAAAGCAATTAGTTGGCGAGTAACCGGTACAGTTGACACATTTATTATAAGTTGGCTGATAACCGGAGAACTTGCTTTAGCTGGCGGAATTGCGATAACTGAAGTCGTTACCAAAATATTTTTGTTTTGGTGTCATGAACGAGTATGGAATAAAGTTAGTTGGGGTCGATAAAGTTGCTGTAATTGTCACAGACAATGATTAAAAATCATTAATTGACACAAAATCTCTATGCTGTTATAATATGGCATAGAGATTTTTTTTTGGAGACTAAATGTTTGATCCTTGCTATTATGTTATCAGCAGTTTAGAAGATCACAATCTTCGCACTAACAAAGAACAAATTATCCTTGCCCAAGCTGAAGCAGGCAATGATGAATTTTTTGAAGGCTGTCGTCTTGCCTTAGACAGCACCATTACATTTGGTATTAAACAAGTTCCAGAACGCAGTGGGCCTGATGGCCCTGGTGTTGATTGGGACTCATTTACACTTATCATCACTGGTTTTGTTAATCGCAGTATCACTGGTAACCTTGCTCGGAGTACCATTGATCAGTTAATGTCAAACTGTACTAATGCACAATGGAATGGTTGGTATCGTCGCATCCTTATCAAAGATCTACGCTGTGGTGTCAGTGAAAAAACAATCAACAAGGTTGTGGAGAAGAAATATACTGACTATGCTATTCCAGTTTTTGGCTGTCAGCTTGCCCATGATAGTGCTAATCATGAAGCTAAGGTCCGAGGATCTAGACTTATCGAGGTTAAACTTGATGGTGTTCGTGTTATCACTATAGTGTACCCTGATGGTCGCGTCAACATGTTTAGTCGCAATGGTAAAGAGCTTGTTAACTTTCCTCACATAGCAGAGCAGTTTAAATCTATCACAGATACGCTGTTAGAGCCTTGGGTCTTTGATGGTGAGATTATGTCAAGCAGTTTCCAAGATTTGATGAAACAAGTACATCGTAAAAGCGATGTTAATGCAGAAGATGCAATTCTACATTTGTTTGATTGTATTCCATTGGTTCATTTTGAACAAGGAACCTGGAACGCTACCCAAGAATTTCGTAGCAATCATTTAAAAGAGTTCATGCTTCATCATCAAAACTCTTTGCCTAATGTAACAATGGTGGGTCAAGAACTAGTTGATTTGGACTCTGAATCAGGTCAACAAAAATATAAAGAAATTAATGCACTGGCCATCGAAGGCGGCTATGAAGGCATTATGATTAAGGATCCTTTGGCTCCTTATGAATGCAAGCGAAGTCATGCTTGGTTGAAACTAAAGCCTTTTATTGAAGTAAGTTTGGAGGTACAAGGTGTCGAAGAAGGAACAGGAAGAAATGAAGGACGATTGGGCGCACTTATCTGCGCCGGAGACGATGGAGGGCGATATATTGAAGTCAATTGCGGTAGCGGTTTTAGTGATCTCGATAGGAGCAACTTTTGGACTAATCGTAATTCACTGTTTGGAACAGTGGTTGAAGTAAGAGCAGATGCTATTACACAAAATCAAGATGGTACATATAGTCTGCGTTTTCCTAGATTTTTACGTTTCCGAGGTTTTGAAGCAGGGGAGAAATTGTAATGGGCAATCAAACTGACTACTTTGAAAGAATTGGATATAAGCCAACATGGTATATTGGTGATAGAGTATTTGGCTATTGGAATAAAATTCCATTTATTGGAACGGTTGGCAACGATACTGTGATTAATCATATAGAAGGTCCTCGGATTAGTGTGCATTTAGATTTGCCAATTAAGTTTGACAAGCAAGTATATCATGTTATAATAGTAAAACACGAAGATATCAAGGCTTTACATGAATACAAAGATTAAAGAACTAGCACTTAAATGCTATAACCCTTACTCAAATTTTGATCACGATTTATTTGCAAAATTAATTGTAGAAGACATTATGCAAATTATGGCTGATCCAAAAACTTATAACAGATGCACTCACACTACACACGATTTAGATCGTGCTCAATGTGTTGCCAGCGAAATTGCTAAAAAAATCTACGAGGAATACTTATGACTTATGTTACAGTTGATGTTGATCTATCAGATTTTGACACAGACGACTTAGTTGAAGAACTTGAACTTCGTGGAGAAGTTATCGGTGGTTTCAATAATTCTAGTTTAGTTACTACTATCTATGAAAAACGTAGACTAGGACAAGATTACCAAAGTGAACTAGATACTCTAATCTACGAAGTTACCGGAAGAGTTTTATGAAAAATTGGCTACGAAATAAATTACACAACTTTATCTTTTCTTCAGAAAGTACTCAACCTGACTCTTATTCTGATAGAAAAATGAATGCTACGATTAGCAGTCGTGTCCATCACAGTCAAACACTGGGCAGTGAAAACGAGCCTTTACGATTTACAGTTTACAATGCTTCAGGAGGCAAAATTGTTGAAATTAGTCACTACGATCAAAGAACGGATCGTCACTATACGAGCTTACATATTATTGGCAGTGACGAGGACTTTGGAGCTGAACTTGGAAAGATTGCGTTCCTCGAAGCACTTAAAAAAGGATAATATTATGCTTACTGAAAGCGAAATTGGATCGGTACTTGCCGCACAGTTGATGGCTGCGATTAGAAACCGAGAACAATCTTATGTCAGTCATATTGATTCCCGATATTCACATTTAGAATCTCCTGGTAAAAAGCTCATGGCAGAACTGGTTGATATGATGTTTATCAAAGCAGTTGAACTCGACAAACAACGCAGACAGCAGGATGCCGAACAACTAGTCATGGAAAATCTTAAAAAATGACAATTACTTATTCAACACCTAAAATTACATTTAAAACTTGGCATTCAGGAATGAACGATTTTCATTTTTGTCCTGATGGTATTAGCCTTGTGCCAAGAGCAGGATTTCAAATCGATAATAAATGTCCCAGAGAATATAAGTTAATCATCGCCGAATGCATTAACAATGGATGGTTAAAAGCTGTATCACATCAGCCTATACACGAAGCTTTTATGGAAGAACTAACAAGATGACAAACCCTTTTAAAGATCAAGAACGATTTATGACTGCATGTGACCAAAAAGTCGATGCGTATTCTATTTCTCAATACAAAATGTATTTGAATCTCATTGAAGAAGAACACACAGAACTTAAAGAAGCAGTTGCTGCCAATGACTTAGTTGAACAACTAGATGCACTAATTGATATTTTAGTTGTTACTATTGGTGCCATTCATAGTGCAGGTTTTGATGGCGAAGGTGCATGGAAAGAAGTTATGCGAACCAACTTTGCTAAAATTGATCCAACAACCGGCAAAGTTCGAAAACGTGAAGATGGCAAAGTTCTTAAACCAGAAGGTTGGACTAGTCCTGAACTAACACCTTTTCTAAAACGCTGATTTTAATATGGCCAAGGGCCAGCAGTTTGATTGACCAGCTCTTGTAATTCATTGTTATCTGCAGCCAAACTAATAGCAAAACTTTGATTAGGCACAGTCTTACCAGTTTCTTTAATATAATTTGTGGCGGCTGCCAATACTTGTTGATCCGTGGCAGGATCACCTGTTTGTTCGTTTAACTTGCTTTTGGCTATTAGCTCATTGGCATTGTCTAATCCCTGCCTAATAATTGATACCTCGTCAACATCAGGGCCATAGTCGTTACTGACTATCATCAATGCTTCTCGTATTCTTCTAGGACGATCTCTTTCATCAGCGGCAATAAAACTTGCCGCTTTATCCCATTCACCATTTTGATATAAACCTGTTAGATCTATTTTACTGCCACCAATATATGCATAGCTTATATCGCCAACTTGATTTTGAAAACTAACCAACCCGTCAAAAACATTTTGTGGAATTTTGGTCACGCCTGTAGAAGCCAAAGTTTTCTTCACAGATGCTTCATTACTAACAATATCCTTTGCCAACATATTATTAGCCTGTGCAGGACTAATACCATTAGTTAAATTATTAATGAGATTTTTTTCAGTAACAGTTGTTCCAGTCAAACCTGGAATATCCGCAACGCCTTTACTCAGTGCCGCAGTTGCCGCGGCAGCTTCTCCAAGTTTTTTATCAAACTCTTCAAATGTCGCCGCAGATAAAAAAGTAGACATTTCTGTTGCCATATTAACCTAATCTTGTGCCAACAACATCACCGGTAGGTAATGTAATGTTATCAGTTGTGTTTGTTGAATTATTAATCATATCACTGCCATAGCCTCCACTTTGTGTGCCTGCATCATTTGTATTTACTGGATTATATCCATTGCTTTTCTTAATTGCACCAATGGCTTTGTCGCTGGCAGTGGCATCTGCTAAATCAACTTCATCTTGTTTTTCACTAGGAGTACTAATAGGTGCGCCCTGTTCTTTTTCTTCTGGTTTTCTAGGAGTCTCGTTGGGTTTGGGATCTGTTTTCATTTGTTGATTACCTGGACCAACTGGGTTGATTGCACCACTGTGACCAGACCACGGTTCACGCTCTGGAACCACACTACATATACTTTCAGTTACTCCTTGATTCACCGCTAGTTTATACTGTTGAATTGCCGCTGCCAATTCAGCATCCGGACCATTCATATGAATAACATTTGCTGTTTCATAGTGTGCTGTACCGCTGTATATGTGACTACTGAGTACGCTGGTGAGTCTAGTACTACCTTGAACTGTTGAATTAAGATCACCTGCGGCTTGAATTTGTAAATTACCTTCTTTGGCATTCATGTTAATAGTTCTGCCTGCTTCTATGTTAACATCATTATCTGCGTATAAGTTAATATTACTTTTACTTCTTATGTTTATATCGTTGCCACCATATATGTGAATCGCCCCATCATTGCTGAGTTCAACCCAGTTTTCACCATTCTTAGTAATTAAATAAATGTGCCCACCAGCATCGTCTAATAATAATTGTGTGCCGTTGGTAGTTCGAAGTCTGATCAGTTTATTATTACCATCCTTATCGCCATCATCCATGACAAATTGATGTTGCCCTGGAGTTAGTATGCCCACTACTTTGCTGGGAGTTTCTCTGGTTGCACTGCTACTGGTCAATCCTCTTAATAAATCTTTTTCCAAACCTTGTTTTTTTAGCGCATTGCTCATGGGCTTATGCTCTACATATTTTTCTAAATCTGGATTTGAGTCTCGTTTATTTTTTGGAGCTGCTGGTTTGTTTTTACCACCGTGTGTATTTTTAGAAGGTATACCTGGTACACTAACCTGTGTTCCTCGTTGATATAAACATGCAAACCAATACCCGTCAGTTACCTTACCTGCATTAAAAGCTACAAGAACTTGTGCGTCTAAATCTGGAGGGACTGCCCAAAAGCCATAACTTTTCATTGTATCTTCATATTCAGTGACGTTTGCACCTTGATCAAATATACTAGTTGAACCGGCAAACGGACTTGCGTAGCTTACAGTTATCCAAGATTTTTCTAACTGTGGATCTCCACCAAACTCTTTTATATAGACTTCTAAACGACCCATGTTTTGTGGATCATTGTTCTTTTTCACTATACCGACATATACACCAGGACTTCTAGCCTTGCCGTTGTTATTGGCATTTTCATTATAGCTCTTGGGAGTCCTGGCATTACCATAAGGATTTGCAATATTACCGCTGCCCATTATTTGCCACCTTTCAATTTATTTTTAATATATTCTAATTGTTGATCTGCTTTAACATCTGCTGGTAACAATAATCTGTCTGATCCTTGATTGCCAACTGGCTTAACTGCATTGCCATAATTATAATATTCATTGGCAGCAGCCATGCCGTCTTCAAAGTTACTATATCGATAATATTTGTCAGACTCATTGTCGTAGCCAATGCCAGTGGGATTATTACTTGATGCGGCATTATTTTTTACTGATGTATTACCATTATAATCCGCACTGGTTTTCCATGCTTCCAATCCACCGTTGCCACTGCGTGTACTAGCTAGACTGGATATTGTTTTAGCATCATAAGGTTTAACATTAGTGACATTTGCTTCATCGTAGGCCTGTTTGTTTATTTTTTCCATGTGTGCCGCATTTGCATTGACTTCCTCAATGTACTTGGCTTTAGCAATATCATATGCTTCATATTTACTCATTGTAGAACCTGGCGCTTTCATCAATGCTTTTGCTGCCGCAACCGGGTCATTGACAGGTGGAGCAGGATCTGCAGCCAATAATTCTTTTTGTTTTGATAAAGCATCACTCATTTTAGTACTTAACTTTGTGTTCTTAGGAGGTTCTGTACCAGGAACTGGTGCCATGTTGGCTGTGCCCTTTTCTCTGTCTCTTTCTTTTTCTGCTTCTTTTTTCAACTCATTTAATTTGTCAATGGCTCTTACTGGGCTTTCTATTACATCATTCATATATTGTTCGAATGCCATTTCATTAGTTACACCTCGAGGTAGCACATAACTGGGAATAGTTGGATCTCTAACTGTTTTTAATTTTTGTGTCCATAAACCGTTTTTAAATTCATTAGTTACAAATTTAACCATGTATATACCCACAATTTGATCGTTGGGATTGAATATCAGCATATCGTTTTTATCAAATTTGTTGTCAGGTACTTGAGTGTTAAAGTAAATCAATGAACTACCTGCATATTTCTGCGCCACACCATAGTTACCCCAAACTGGCGTTTTATTATTCCAGCTAGGATCTATTTTAGGCATTACTTCATTTAGTTTGCCTTTAATTGCCTTTGAAGTTTTTTCAGGAAATTTTATTTTATCTAAATTTATTTTACCTTGAAGAATAACATTTGGAACACCCAGCCAATAAGGATCTGCAATGATTTCTAATTCTAATTCCATTAAATCTCTAGGGCTTAATTGAACTGCAAAAATCTTTTCCATGAGACGTTCATTTTCAGAATGTATGGTTTCTATGGATTCGTCAATGGCACTTATTTCCATTCTAGCACGAAGACTAGGGAAATCAATGGCTTGTTGTTTTTCTAAAATATCTACAAAATCAATGTCTTCGGCATAGCTTCCTTTAAGAGCATCTAATAATTCTGCTCTACTATTAATTGCGTTTGCTTGTTTAGCAGGAATACTAATAGTTGCTAATTCTTGTTCTCGTTTTTTTAATTCATTGTCAATGTCTTTTATTTTCTTTTGCAACGCTTCATAGTCTTTTCTACGTTGAATTTTTTGTGCTCCAGTAGAAGTAATATCTTTTAAATTACCTTTGTCGTCTTGCATGTCTTTGAGTGCTTGTTGATTATTGGCCTTGGCAGCTCTTAAATCAGCAATAGCAACCCTAACACCTTTATCATCTCTATGCACAAATGCACTGGTACGTTTATTATAGTTTTGTATATTCATCATACCAGGACCTGCGGTTCCATAATCTGCCCAAACTTGTGCAAATGTAGGCAACGAATAAGTTTGATTAAACTGTAGATCTACTTTTAATATGTCACTGTTCAAACCAGTGTAATTATGATAATAAATTTTTTCTAATAAACCTTCTTGAATATAATATTTTAATTTTAGCTCAACTTTATCTTTGTTACTTAAACTGTTTAACAAATCTATTTCATCAGGATATTGAAACATATTTGGCTGATCAGCCAAATATATTAAGAATACATGCTTTACTGCATAACGTCCTCTGATATAATCATACAATTTATAAACGCTGTAAGTTTCTACCCTAAAGAATTGATAAACTGTTCCCAACATATCTTTCATATTTTTAGTGCTACGATCACTGCTTCCGCTGGCATCAGCAGTTGCAGGTTTTGGTCTACCAGGCAATAAATCTGAAATCTTTTTACAGCTCATCATGACATTTGTTATCTGTTGCATGATGGTTGTTCCAGGACGAGTAGTTATGTTCCAAATTTTAGTTGTGAATAAATTTCTAATATCCCATGCACCTTGTACACCTTTATCCGCAGGACCTTTAGTTGTAAGTTCATAACCAGGATCTTCCAAACGCGGTTCTAATATGAAGTGATACTCGTCATGATAATCATCTTTACTTGCAGGATTTTTGCCACCTGGTACATCTTTGCCACCTGCTTTTTGTCTTGCGGCAGCATATTTAAATTCTCGTTCTTCTAATGTTTGCTGAAGTTTTTCAAAATATTCTTTAAGATTTTTAACACCTTTAATGGTTGTAGTTTCTTTAATTGGTTGTACCAGATCAGTTTGTGCATGACCCCCAGTATGTGCAAATTTAATATTATACTCTGTGCCTCGCTCAGTGAGACTACTTTTAACTTCACTGGCAATGAACATAATGGGCCATATATATTTGTAAGGACTATCTTGTTTGCCACTAAGAAAGTCTTCTGCTAATATTTCCACTTCCAATAAGAATCTAGAATCAATGTGATTTTCTATGCCCACTTCAAAGGCCGCGGCACGAATATAATCAAATAAACTCATGCCCAAAGGTTCAATAATTTTTAAATCACCAGTGGTATTGAATGCCACAGTTGTAAGTGCATTTGGACTTACTGCACTTTCCCATGACATATCTGACAATATAAATCTACCAGTTGTTGCTGTTTCAGCAATGACTACGCCCATTCTAGGATCCAATAAACTTGCTGCCTGAGGGTGTACTAATGTTAATCGTGTATAATATGTATGTGCCATTATTTGTCGCCTAATTTCAATAAAGGATTTATTCTAATTGTCACAGTTCTTGGACTTGTTCTTGGCATAACTGGCTGTTGTCCTTTTAACGCAGGAGCAGTATCTTTACCTTGAACACGCTGATCTCCTGCAGAATTTCTTCTGCCACTGGCATCTACTGAAGGTACTTGACCAGAATCTTTTCCTTGAGCAGTGTAATTTGGATCTTTCTTTGCTGTGCTGTTTCTCAATGATGAACCACCTTGCTCAAATGTAGCATTATATTCATAAGGTTTACCAGTTGTAGGATCTATAGTAGTTAGTGGATCAACTGATTTGGGAGGTCTACCTTGTCTTATTTCATAATGTAGATGTGCTCCAGTGCTATCTCCAGAGTTTCCTGTGTGAGCAATAAGACTTCCGGCTGGTAATGTAGCACCAAATTTGGTTCCCTGTGGTATACTATCTAAATGTCCAAATATATATTCTGTTCCCTGATTATCAACGGCTCTGACCACATTACCAAATCCTTTTTGTTCACCTGCATATACCACTCTTAATTCTTTATTATTATATATAGGACTGCCAATAGGAGTTGCATAATCAATACCTTGATGATACGATCTTCCGAACAATTCTCTTGGTCCAAAAAGACTCGACACCGGCGTAGTCATTAGATTCCTCCTGTGCTAGAAGTTAAATTCGCATCTCGAGGAACAAATACTATCATACCAGATTTAAAATCCCAAGTGGGATCTTTGATAATATCAGCGTTGGCCAGTGCAATGACCCACCATAATCTACTAGAACCATATTGTTGATAACTAAACAGATCAATTCTATTTTCACATTCAGGTGGAACCTGTACTTGATCACCCACTGTTAGTGACACTGGTGGTAATTTGCTAGTGTCTAGATAAAAGTTTTTGTACTCAGTGTTTTTAAGAAAACTTCGATTATTGTAAATTGGTTTTGATTTACCTTGCATGATTAAATATATCCTTTGCTACTTAATTTTCCTAGAGCAAAATCTTCTAACTTAAATTCGGTGACTGCATTATACATATTTTGTTGCATTAGCAAGCCGATGTTAATTGAAAATAAAATTGGTAAATATATTTCACCGTTTACACTGTTTTCACTTACTTGTTTTTTTGCCAACTGATCACTGGGAACCTGTGTTGATCTCACTACATCCGTTTTAGTTATTGAATCTCCAGTACTTCCAATTGTTCCTTTTACATAATCAACATCTTCGGGAAATGTCATTGAAAATTTATTAATTACCACTGGAACATTATTAAATAGACTATTGCCATGTGCAAAAAATCTTAGTATTCTGGGAGGTTGACCTCTGTCATTATCCTGTCTACCATAATTCATTTTAGTATAAGTTCGCAGAAAACGAAGTGCAAATTCACTGATTTTAAAATGCTCAGTTGTGTGAGCACTGAACTTACAAGTCATGCCAATAACTGGGTTGTCGGTTCTAGTATATCCATTTAATTGATAATTTGTATGTGTGGTATTATACATATCATACTTGACATCAGTGCTATACTCAATCTGAGGCGTGAACGGAAATACTAATTTGTCAAGTCCGCCTATAGGATTGGTTGCTTTTAAATATACACTCATACTAGTATTTATGGCAAAATAATGTATAGTTATAATGAAAAAGACTTGACATCGGTAATAAAAATGTGTTATTATTACTCTATGGCAACATCACAAGCAAACCCCTTAGCAAAACAGTATCTTACTAATAAAGAACTGTTAAAAGAAATTCATTTAAGTAAGAACAAGTACAGTAGTTATTCCAAACCGGAATATTGTGACTACGATTTGATCTTACCTAGTGTGGATAAAATCAATATCAGAACTATTGCTGATGCTAAACGAACTAAGGCCCTGCGCCTCAGTCAATTAGCATTGGCAGAAGCTCAAAAGATTAATCCAAAAACTAAACTAGCAGAAGTTGAAATTGACTACAAAAAAGTCTTAAAAACTGATGTCATATTTAGAATTATGACACATGATCATGTTCCACTTGAACCAGGACGTAAAAAAACTCCCAAGAATCGAGGAGATCATCACAGTAAATGTAACTTCCCCCCATTTCAACATTTTAAGTTTGAAACCATTGACGGAGAAGACAAACTTGTATGTGTAGGCAAAAGTCACTGGCGAGGTGATGTCGAAACTGGAGAATTTTGTTTGGATGGTGAAATAACAAAAAAATTAGCCAAGAGCTATATGCTACTCTGCGAACGTTACAGCATGAGATTTAACTGGCGTGGCTATACTTATGTAGACGAGATGCGCTCTCAAGCATTGCTACAACTAAGTCAGATTGGACTACAGTTTGATGAATCAAAATCACAAAATCCATTTGCTTATTATACAGCAGCCATTGACAATAGCTTTACACGTATTTTAAACATTGAAAAGAAAAATCAAATGATACGAGATGACTTGTTAATTCAAACAGGCAGCAGTCCAAGTTTCACTAGACAGTTTGAACACGAAACAATGATGCGCGACGAACGTGAACGTATCGCTAATCTTAAAACAGAGGATTTCTAATCAATGTCAAAAGGTAAAATAATTGATCATCATATTACTGGTACAGAAAAGTTAGCAGTAACTAGGACTAAAGACAGAAGTTTAGACAGTTTAACTTCGGCTAAAGACAAAAGAATAATAAAAGAGATTAATAAAAATGCCGATTTGTTGTGGCAAGAAGCAATAGCAAAACGCAAAGCAGACAAGGCTGCAAAGGCCAATGCATTAAAACCAAGTAAGGAATAATATGGCAGATATGTTTAAGAAGGCAGCAGTCTTCACAGACATTCACTTTGGTATGAGACAAAACAGCAAAGCCCATAATGATGATTGCATGGGTTTTGTTAAGTGGTTCTGCGCCGAAGCAAAAAAACAAGATTGTGACACAGCGATCTTTATGGGCGACTGGCATCATCATCGTGCCACTGTCAATGTCAGTACATTGAACTATACGGTTGAAGCCATTGATTATATCAGCAAACACTTTGAACGTTTCTTTTTCATTGCTGGCAATCACGATTTATATTATCGTGAGAAACGTGACTTGACAAGTATTCCATTTATCAAAAATCAAAAAAACGTAGTTTTGGTAAATGACATTTACACTGAAGGAGACGTTAGTCTTGTTCCGTGGTTAGTTGGTGAGGAGTGGACAAGCATGAAGAGATTGCAGAGTCGCTATGTGTTTGGTCATTTCGAACTTCCTAACTTTAAAATGAATGCCAATGTTGCCATGCCGGATCATGGTGGATTGAATAGTGGGCACTTCCCTAATCAAGAAAAAGTTTTTTCTGGACATTTCCATATGAGACAACACAGCGGTAATGTCAGTTACATTGGTAATGCTTTCCCACACAACTATGCTGATGCTTGGGATGATGATCGTGGTATGATGGTTCTTGAGTTTGGTGGACAACCAAAATATATTGCTTGGCCTAATGCTCCAAAATTTAAAACTATTGATCTTACAAGATTGATTGATGATCCAACAAAATACATGGATGCTAATTCATTTTTACGTGTTACCTGCGATGCTGACATTAGTTTTGAAGAAGCAAACTTCTTAAAAGAAAGTTGGCAGGAAGAATATAAATTACGTGAGATTAGTTTGATTCCAGCTAAACGAGAAGAACATGCACAGGATTGGAGCGGTGATGTTCATTTTGAATCTGTGGATCAAATCGTTATACAACAACTCACAGCCATTGAAAGTGAAGTGGTAGATTGCCAAACACTGATTGACATTTACAACGGACTTCACGTATAATATATATTCATGATTAAATTAAAAACTCTTACAGTTAAAAACTTTCTCAGCGTGGGCAATGTTACACAAGCATTGAAATTTGACCAACATGGTCTTACTTTAGTCTTAGGTAATAACATGGATCTTGGTGGTGATGGTAGTCGTAATGGTACTGGTAAAACCACCATAGTCAATGCATTGAGCTATGTATTATATGGTAATGCTTTAACTAATATTCGTAAAGATAACTTAATCAATAAAACTAACAACAAGCATATGTTAGTCACTTGTGAGTTTGATTGCGAAGGACATAGTTATCGTATTGAACGTGGACGTAAACCTAATGTCTTGCGTTTCATTGTTGATGACAAGGAAACCGACAGTCTTGAGACTGAAGAACAGCAAGGTGAAAACAAAGAGACGCAGGCAGACATTGAACGTATACTTGGCATGGGTCACGATATGTTCAAACATATTGTTGCTCTCAACACTTACACAGAACCTTTTCTTAGTTTAAAAACCAATGACCAAAGAGATATTATTGAACAGTTATTGGGCATTACTCAACTCAGTGAAAAGGCAACTTTGCTTAAAGATTTAATAAAGAACACTAAAGATGCAATCAAAGAAGAAGAATATAGAATCAAAGCCATTGGTGATGCAAACACTAAAATTAAAACCTCTATTGAAGATTTGGAACGTCGTAGTCGTCTTTGGCAAACGAAACAACAAGACGATTTAGAAAAACTTGCTGCCAGTATTAATGAACTAATGAACATTGATATTGCAGTGGAATTAGAAAATCATAAGGCACTGGCATTATGGCAGGCCAACGAAAAAGAATTAAAACGATATAATAAAGATTTGGCAGCACATCAAAGTGCAATCAAAATATTAAAAAATAATTTATTGAAATTGGAAAGTGCTAAAACTAAAGCAGAAGCACATCAATGTCATGCTTGTGGTCAAGACATTCACGACACTAAGCAAGAAGAAATGATGGCAGAGATTCACAGTGCTGTTGCTAGTCTAAAAGAAGATCTAGCAAAAGAAGAATCTGCATTAGCTAAAGTTACAGAAGACATTGCCGGTTTAGGTAAGCTGGGAAGAGCACCAACTGTTCGTTATAGTAATATTGATGATGCAGTTAATCATAAGAGCACATTGGAAACAGCACAGGATCAATTTGAACGTAGAGCACTAGACATTGATCCTTATGTTGAACAAGCAGAACATTTGAAAATCAGTGCTTTGGAAGAAATTAACTTTGACAGTATTAATGGATTGACAAAGTTAAATGAACATCAAGAGTTTTTGCTTAAACTGTTGACCAGTAAGGATAGTTTTATTCGTAAGCGTATTATTGAACAGAACTTGAGTTACTTGAATCACAGACTGGCATATTATCTTGAAAAGCTGAGTTTACCGCATGAAGTAAAATTCCGCAGTGACTTAGAAGTAGATATTACACAACTTGGACAAGAGTTTGATTTTGATAACTTGAGTCGAGGTGAACGTAATAGACTTATTTTAGGCTTGTCGTGGGCATTTAGAGATGTCTATGAAAGTTTAAATAGGCCAATCAATTTGTTGTTTATTGATGAAATGATTGACAGTGGTATGGACGCCAATGGTGTTGATAATTCTTTGGGTATCCTTAAAAAGATGTCTAGAGAAAATCGGAAAAATATCTTCTTAATCAGCCACCGTGATGAACTGGTGGGGCGTGTAAATAACATATTACAAGTAGTAAAAGAGAATGGCTTTACAACATTCAATACAGATATAGAAATGGTAGAGGCTTAAAATTATGACAGAAGAAAACACAACTCCAATCAATACACAAGAAGAACTTGTTAAACAATTCCAATTGTATATTGAAGAAAACGAAAAGTTCACGACTAAAAAAGTTAAGGCAGCCGCTGGCCGTGCTCGTAAGGCATTGCAAGAAGTTGCCAAACTTGTCAAGCAACGTCGTAAAGAAATCACCGAAGAGAAAGCGGCGTTATCAGTTAAATAAAAACTGATGACATGGCTTTACCAAGGTGCTTTAATAGAAGAACTTCCTGAGGACTGTGTTGGTTTTGTTTATCTCATTACCAATACAGTCACAGGCCGCAAATACATAGGCAAAAAATTGGCAAAGTTTGCAAAGACAAGTTACAAGGTTGTCAAGCAAAAAAATGGCATTAAAAAGAAAAAGAAAATTCGTTCAAAGGTTGATTCTGACTGGAGAGATTACTACGGGAGTAGTGATGAATTATCTAAAGACGTTACCACACTAGGCAAAGAAAATTTCACTCGTGAGATTTTACACTACTGCACATCCAAGGCTCATACTTCATACTTAGAAGCAAAAGAACAATTCGATAGAAAAGTTTTAGAAACAACAGATTACTACAATGGCCAAATATCCGTTCGCGTCCACGGATCACATATCATAAACAAAATTTAAATTGGCACTAGCCACTAAGACACTACTGATAATGCCTGTACCGGCAAGTTAAACTAGGTACCCAATAACTGGACTCCGTGTCGCAGGGAAGGAACTTCTGAGCAGTAGCAGAGACATGATTGCCACTATCCTTAACAGGACGCAACACTGGGTATGAAACGTGTTGGCAAAT
>Ga0209088_10000782_pt1 | contig 21706 bp, 15 predicted proteins | sample S_140625_EF_Meta_FD_187324 | JGI IMG/M metagenome (GOLD analysis project Ga0209088, IMG submission 187324) | Freshwater microbial communities from Lake Simoncouche, Canada to study carbon cycling - S_140625_EF_MetaG (SPAdes) (version 2) | ecosystem: Environmental > Aquatic > Freshwater > Lake ... | reverse complement strand
AAAGCCACTCACCAAGAACGAATTCATGAAAGCCGAAAAGCCTGATTTATCGGGCAACATTCGAGCTACCTTGGCGGACCCCTCCCTCGATCGTTTCAGTGGCGACGACGAACAGTTCATTAAGTTTCACGGAATTTACCAACAAGACGACCGCGATAAGCGCAAGGTCGCTAAAGAATATTCAGTCATGGTACGCACCCGTCAGACCGGTGGTATCGTACCTGCTTCTCAGTACATTGTGTACGACGAACTTTCTAGTTTATTTGCGAACGGAACTCTACGCATCACCTCACGTCAAACTTTCCAATTCCACGGTGTTCTCCAAAAAGGAATTGGTAATTTAATCAAATCCATCAACGAAGCTTTAAGTTCAACGCTCGCCACCTGTGGTGACGTAAATCGCAATGTCACTGCACCTTCCAATCCTCCTGTGGATTCTATCGGTGTCGCCGTAGATGAAGATGCTTTCGCCATCACTCGTGCACTCCTTCCTCGCACCACGGCCTATCACTCGATTTGGGTAGATGGCGTATCACTCGATTTAGGCATCGGCGAAACAGTTGCTAAAGCCCGTGCGAGTGCTGACCAAGCTAATCCTTACATGCCGCCTCCTGCGGACAGCGATGATTCGGGCGCGCCCGTCGATCCTCTCTACGGAAAAACTTATTTACCTCGTAAATTCAAGACCGGCTTCGCCATCCCACCTAATAACGATACCGACATTTTCACCAATGATATGGGCTTTGTGGCCGTTATTGAAAATGGTAAATTGATTGGGTATAACCTCTTAGTCGGTGGCGGCCTCGGTACTTCACACGGTAATAAACTCACCTACCCTCGCCTCGCTGACGTGATTGGTTTCATCACCCGCGAACAGGTCATTGAAGTCGGTAGCGCCGTGGTTGCCATTCACCGCGACTGGGGTGACCGCACCGATCGCAAACACGCACGTATCAAATACGTCTTACAAGAAAAAGGTGTGGAATGGTTCCGCAACGAACTCGCTCAACGCCTCGGCGCTCCTCTACCAGCCGCGAAGCCTTTCGTCTTTAAAGGACAAGGCGATGCCTTTGGTTGGTTCAAACAATTAGACGGCCTCTGGTACCTCGGATTATTTATCGAGACGGGTCGCGTCAAAGATGCCGGTGATTATAAATTAAAAACCGCTCTCCGCTCCATCGCTGAAAAATTCGGTCCCGTGTTTCGTTTAACCGCGACACAGAATTTAATTTTATCTGACATCAAAGAAGAAAATAAATCGGCGGTTGAAAAGATTCTGAACGACCACGGTTGCAGCATCGTATTCAATCCCGGCTTAATCAAAGGTCGCGGTATGGCTTGCCCTGCACTGCCTACCTGCGGACTAGCCTTAGCTGAATCCGAACGTATTTTCCCAGCATTACTCGCGAAACTCGAGGACGCTCAAGCCGCCGCTGGCATCCCCAACGAAGAACTGGTCGTACGTATGACCGGTTGCCCCAATGGTTGTGCCCGTCCGTACAACGCCGAAATCGGCCTCGTGGGCAAAGCCCCTGGTAAATACAATCTGATGCTCGGTGGAAACCGCGAAGGCACCCGTCTTGCACGCACCTGGCGCGAATCCGTTTTACTAGATGAAATTCCCGTAGCCGTCGGTGAACTGTTCAAACAATACGCCCAACAGCGTAAGAGTGGACAAGCTTTCGGCGATTGGGTTAACGAGGCCGCCGTCTGGCCCGCTCCTACCCCACAGGCTTAATTTAAAATGTCCGTACCCGATCCCAGTCAGCTCGATGCTCTGGAGGCGAAGTTGTTAAACTTTGCACCGGTGGATCGTTTGCGCTGGGCATATGACACGTTCGGCTCTCGCGCGGGTATCGGAACTAGTTTTCAACCTGCTGGCATTGTCATCATGCATTTAACCAAAACCGCAGGCCTGAAAATTCCTGCTTTCACTTTAAACACTGGCTTACTTTTCCCTGAAACTCTCGAACTGAAAAAGAAATTAGAGACTGCGCTCAATATTCAAATCGAAGAAGTGCACCCTCTCGAGACCGTCGAACAACAAGCCGTGTCACACGGTCCAGAACTTTGGAAAACCAATCCGGAAAAGTGCTGCGAGTTACGCAAAGTGGATTCTCTCGGTAAAAAGTTATTTGATTTAGATTTATGGATTACCGGAATGCGTCGCGATCAAAGCACCGAGCGCTCAGCCACGCCTTTACTCAGTTTAGCCGCTAGACCCGACAACTCCGACGTCTGGAAACTCAACCCTCTCGTGGATTGGAGTCGCGATCAGGTCTGGGCTTATCTGAAAGAGCATCAGCTACCTCACAACGTATTACACGATCGAGGCTACCGCTCCATCGGCTGCTGGCCCTGCACCCAAATTTCTGGTTCCGGCGATGAACGCGGCGGGCGCTGGCCCGGGTTCGAGAAAAAAGAATGCGGAATTCACACTAAAAATATTAAAAAATAATTAATCATGTCACGTAACGCTCAAAACGATCACCTCACGCGACTGGAGCAAACCTCCATTCACATCTTCCGTGAAGCTTTCGCGAATTTCCGCTCCGTGTGTATGCCTTGGTCCATGGGCAAAGACTCCAACGTGCTCATCTGGTTAGCGCGTAAAGCTTTCTGTGGAAAAATCCCTTTCCCTCTCTTACACATCGATACCACTTACGAGTTTCCTGAGATGTATGAGTTTCGTGAAAAAGCAAAAGAGATTCACGGCATTGATTTAATTGTGCGTATTAACGAAGACGCCATCCGTCGTGGCATTGGTTATGCGACTCATGACCCTGTGACCGTTACGCACGAACTTAAAACGGTTCCTCTCAAAGCAGCGATTGATGAATTTAAATGGGACGCTCTGGTTACCGGGATTCGTCGCGATGAAGATCCTACCCGTGCTAAAGAGCGCTGGTTCTCCCCTCGTTCCGCCGAAGGTGTCTGGGATTATAAAGACCAACCGCCAGAGTTCTGGGGACAATTTGCATCAACCGCTCCCGAAGGTGGCCACGTTCGCGTACAGCCTCTGCTTGAGTGGACCGAACTCGATATTTGGGAATACATCCGTCGTGAAAATATTCCTAATCCCACTCTTTACTTCGCTCGTAATGGAAAACGCTTCCGTTCACTCGGTTGCCACCCCATCACGCACCCGGTAGATAGTCCAGCTAGCAACATTGATGAAGTGATTGAGGAATTAAAACTCACTCGCGTCAGCGAACGTGCCGGACGTGCCCAAGACCACGTGGGTCGCAACTCAATGCAAGCCCTCCGCGCTAAGGGTTTCATGTAATTCCTAATTTTTTTAAAAATGTCTCAAACATCTAATATTTCTTCAGTTCAAAAAACAGCTCAACCTGACATCGAAGACATGCGCAAAATGCACGTCGTCGTCGTCGGCCACGTTGACCACGGTAAATCCACCTTCGTTGGACGTTTATTGCACGATACCGATTCCCTTCCTAACGGAAAACTCGAACAGGTTCGTAAAAACTGTGCCGCCGAAGGGATGGAGTTCGAATACGCCTTCTTGCTCGATGCTTTACTCGAAGAACAAGAGCAGAACATCACCATCGATACGACGCGTATCTTCTTCCGTACGACTAAACGTGCCTACGCCATCATCGATGCCCCTGGTCACAAAGAATTTCTAAAGAACATGGTAACGGGCGCGGCCAGTGCCTCGGCTGCATTATTACTTATCGATGCCAATGAAGGCGTCATGGATCAATCGCGTCGCCACGCTTTCTTACTTTCACTGCTCGGCGTAAAACAACTCGTCGTGCTCGTGAATAAGATGGATTTAATTAAGCACGACCAATCGACCTATGAAAAAATCAAAGTCGAGTATACCGCTTTCTTAAAATCACTCGGTCTAACCGCTGTTCATTTCATACCGATTGCTGCGAAGCATGGTGAAAACGTCGTGCAGCGCTCCGACAAGATGTCGTGGTGGAAAGGTCCAACCGTGGCCGAAGCTCTCGATAACTTTAACCACGAAGACGACCTCACTGGCCTGCCCTTACGCATGCCCGTATCGGATATTTATCGTTTCGACCATCGCCGGATTATCGCAGGTCGAGTCGAAGCCGGTGCCATTCGCCCTGGTGATGAACTCATCTTCCAACCGGGTGGTCGTCGCAGCACGGTCAGAACTTTCGAAGATTGGCCAGGCCCTTCACGTGAAGTTGCGGGTACAGGTGACTCCGCTAATTTCAGTCTCAGCGAACAAATCTTCGTCGAGCGTGGACAAGTCGCCGCTCACCCTAATCAACAACCTCGCGTCGGTCGTGAATTCCGTGCCCGTATTTTCTGGCTTGGTAAAGAACCCCTCCAACCAAATAAAACTTATCGCTTACGCTTACTGACTCAAAACGTCGAAGCAGTGATTGCGAAAATTGAAAAAATTACCGACGCCTCTTCGCTCGAGTCGATTGAAGCTAGCACCGTTCCTCGCGATACGATTTGCGAAGTGATTGTCCGATCTACCCGCCCGATTGCTTTCGATTTACATAGTGAATGTGCCATCACGGGTCGTTTTGCGATTGAAGATAAAGGCCGAATCAATGGCGGCGGAATTATTTTAGATTCGATTACCGAAAAGACATCAGGCGAAGGAAAAGTTACCGCTGCGGAACGTACCGCACGTGCCGGACATTCCCCTGCCGTGATTTGGTTCACTGGTCTTTCCGGCTCAGGTAAATCCACCATTGCTGAATTAGTAGAGCGTCGACTTTTCGATGCTGGTAAAAAAGTTTTCCGTGTAGATGGAGATGACTTACGCACGGCACTAAATCGTGATCTCGGATTCTCATCCACCGATCGCGCCGAGAGCGTCCGTCGTGCTTCTGCGGTAGCTGGACTCTTTGCCAATGCCGGACACATCGCGCTGGTCACACTCATTGCCCCTCTGGCTGCCGACCGTGCTAAGGCCCGTGCTGCCCTTGCTAATCATGCGTTCATCGAAGTCTTTGTAGATGCTCCACTCGAAGTCTGTGAGTCTCGCGATGTCAAAGGACTCTACGCCAAGGCTCGTCGCGGTGAAATCCCTGAATTCACAGGTATATCTTCACCGTACGAGGCACCCGAAGCTCCTGAAGTACACATTCGTACCGATAAACTTTCTACGACCCAAGCGGTAGAATTAGTCGTTAACGCATTAGACAAAATTCTAGAATCTAAAGCCGAAGACTGGGAAGTTTAGTCCAGATAATCGTCTGGGCGTTGACTCAGCAACTTTACAGATTATGTTAACCCATAATGAAGTTGCTGCACATCGACGCATCCCCGCGCACCGTGCGCTCGGTCACGCGTAAGCTTAGTGCGGCTTTCGTTAGTGCATTACGTCTTAATCATCCTGAGCTTCAAGTGATCCATCGCGATGTGGGACATAACCCTCCGCCATTTATTTCTGACGCCTGGATTGGGGCTGCTTTCGCCAAAGGCGATTTCAATGATCCGTCTATGAAAGGCGCACTCCACCACTCTGATGAATTAGCGACTGAGTTATTAGCGTGCGATGCCCTACTCATCGCTTCACCGATGCATAATTTTAATGTGTCTGCGTCACTCAAGGCGTGGATTGATCAGGTGGTGCGTACGGATATGACTTTTAAAATTACCGAAGAAGGCCCGGTTCCTTTAGTTCGAGGTAAAAAAGCACTCGTGGTCACTTCACGCGGTGGTTATGTGGCGGGGACAGCTTATGATTTTCAAGAGCCCTATCTACGGACTATTTTAGGTTTCATTGGCATCACCGACGTTACTTTCGTTCATGCCGAAGGCGTTAACAGCAGTGATAATGATCGGGATCAGGCCATGGCCGCAGCTTCGTCTAAGTTAATGGCCTTGGCCGAGACTTGGTAACCGATTCATTCGTGAAAACGAATACGACGCTTAGGTACACCATTCGTCTTCGGTAAAATAGTTTCCTGCGTTTGTGAATTCTCCGACAACTGTTCGGACTTACTTTTCCATTTACGTTCAAAGCCAGTACTCGCGGGTCGAACCACTTCCTTACCGAGTTTAGCATTAATTGTATCCACCGCTTTCATCAGGCGATTACGCGATGAAGGTACCGCCGTTCCCAATCCGGGAAGCGTTTCCTGAACAACATCTTTGGACGATAATTCAGTTAAGATTACCCCGGCTTTTTTATAAAAATAGCCCTCTTTAAAAACACGCTTTAGGGCGCGCTGAGCCATCGCACCAATCACGCCCAAGTCATCAGTCAAAAAATCAATCTCCTCCGTTTCACTCGTGCCGTATTGTTCTGAATCTTTCTGAAAACGATTAGTACCAAAAAAGACAGTGACGGTGGATGTAGCTAGATTTTCCTGACGGAGTTTCTCGGCCGCTCGCACCGCATGCGTGGCGATAGCCTCAGATAAATCAGTAAAGTCACTCACGGGACGACCAAACGAACGCGACACCATAATACTCTTACGCGCCTCAGGATTCTCAATGATTTCATGACACGGAATACCCCGTAATTCTAGGGCGATACGCTCTCCAACCACTCCAGCCAAACGTCGAATAAATGCAGGATCGGCCTCTGCTAAGTCCTGCGCAGAGAGAATACCATGACCACGCAGTCGCGCGGCCAGACCCTTACCCACGCCCCAAATATCACGCGTCTTAACTCCCTTCAAAAACTCTTCACGTCCTGCCGGTGAATAAGGAACGACAATCACTCCGCCCGACTCCGGATCGCCCTTCGCTCTTTCATTAGCGAGTTTGCATAAAACCTTGGTCGCACCCATTCCAATGGAAACAGAAATACCGGTGTTAGATAATACGTCATTACGAATTCTATGACCTAGAGCGCGTGCGTCCGCTTCAGGCATATCGGGAAAACCTAAAAAGGCTTCATCGATCGAATAAGATTCAAAGTCACGTGCCTGTTTGGCTAACACTTCCATCACGCGTTCAGAAAAATCTCCATAGACCGAAAAGTTTGATGAAAAAACTTTTACGGAATGCGCTTCACAAACTCTTCGGACTTGAAAAAAAGGTGCGCCCATCGGAATACCCAAAAGTTTAGCTTCACTCGATCGTGCGATAACACATCCGTCATTGTTTGAGAGAACGACAATCGGAACTCCGATGAGTGCCGGATTTAACGCGCGTTCACAGGAGGCGAAAAAATTATTACAATCGGCAAGGGCTCGTAACATATGAACATTTGTTCATCTATCCGTTTCCCCATCTTTTCAAGGGTAAAAGTGAATAGGCACAAAAAAGGCGGGTCCTTGCGGCCCGCCCTTTCGAACAATCTAACCTAAGATTACGATGCGGTTAAGGCAGTGACCTCAGCGCGAATCTTCTCGGCCAGAGCGGTCGAGAGGTAGCGCTCACTAGGACTGCAAGCGATCGTGACGATGCGCTTACCCTTGTACTCAGGACGCTTAGCTAATTGGAGACAGGCCCAGATATTGGCACCAGACGAAATACCGACTGCGAGACCTTCGCGTGCCGAAACATCGAGCGCGGTGGCAAAAGCATCTTCGTTAGAAACTTGGATAACTTCGTCGATCAAAGATAAGTCACAATTCTTAGGAACGAAACCAGCACCGATACCTTGAATCTTGTGAGGAGCAGGTTGTACCGGCTGCGAGTTACGAGTCTGGGTGATGACTGGACTTGCGGAAGGCTCTACCGCAATCGCAAGGAATTTGGAGTTACGACCTTTGATGACGGAGGTCACACCCGTGATAGTTCCACCCGTGCCTACACCAGAAACAAAAGCGTCAACTTTACCTTCTGTATCAGCCCAAATTTCTTCTGCCGTGGTACGACGATGCACCTCAGGATTCGCAGGGTTATCGAACTGCATAGGCATGTAAGCAGTGTCGCCAATTTCTTGACGAATCGCTGTTGCACGCTCAATCGCACCGCGCATTCCTTTGGCACCAGGCGTTAAAACGATTTCAGCACCAAGCATACGTAATAAAACGCGACGCTCAACGGACATCGTTTCGGGCATAGTTAAGATACATTTGTAACCACGTGCAGCGGCCACAAAGGCTAATGCAATACCGGTATTACCAGAAGTAGGCTCAACAATCGTACCACCTGGCTTCAGGCGGCCATCACGCTCAGCGGCTTCGACCATCGCGCGACCGATACGATCTTTAACACTGGAGAGCGGATTGAAGTACTCGAGCTTTACGAGAATCTCAGCGTTCAAACCTTCGGTCACTTTGTTCAAACGAACAAGAGGCGTACGACCAATAGTTTCTAAAACGTTTTTATAGATAGGCATGACTTAATGTTGGGTTGATTACTAATCTATATAGAAAAACACCTATTTATGGGCAACCATAAATAAATGAAACTAGCGGCAAAAAAGGCTTAGTAACGGCGCTTTTGGTCTGCTGGCGGACGAGGTGCAGTATCGCGCAAACGGAAAATAATACGGGCTTGGGTTAAGTCGGACGGGCTCATTTCGACTTTCACACGATCGCCGGGATTAATTCTAATAAAGTTTTTACGGAGGCGGCCTGAAATTCTTCCCAGCACCACGTGCTTATTAGGAAGTTCAATGCGGAACATAGTTCCAGGTAGGACCTGTAGGATTTTGCCTTCGAGTTCGATAACGGGTTCTTCTGCCATGCCTTGTAGGCTCTATCCATGCAGGGAAAGGGTCAAAGTCAACACCTCGTATAAAAGAACTCATACCCGCTTGCCAGCGGCCCTCGAGTTTAGATTGTTTCGGTATGGAAAGTGAAAACAGCTCAATTCGACCGCCTTTAAGCTGTCCGTTCGATAAGCTTCATCCTTCGCAGTTAGTTCGTGATGATAAATTTTTCATGTCTCTGGCATTCAATTTAGCCGTGGATGCTTGGCGGGTTGATGAAGTGCCCATCGGTGCCATTATTGAACGCGGTGGAGAAATTATTGCCGCGGCACATAATGAAGTTGAACGTGCCGGCGATCCGACTGCCCACGCTGAAATTTTAGCCATCACCCAAGCCGCCAAAAAAATCGGCGACTGGCGACTCAACGACTGCACCCTCTACGTCACTAAAGAGCCCTGCCCCATGTGTTCAGGCGCCACCATCATGAGTCGACTGGGACGCGTTGTCTTTGCCTGGGGCGACCCCAAAATGGGTTGTCTGGGTGGAGCAACCCCCCTCCATGCGTTGCCCAAACTCAATCACCGCGTAAATGTCACCAGTGGTATCCTCGAAGAACCTTGCCGTGAAATCCTGCAGGCCTATTTTAACTTAAAGCGCGGCAAAGATTTCTCTCCTTCGGCTTGACCCTCGTCAAAATCACCACTGGTTCAAAATGCTTCGTCGTCACTTCATAATTAAATCCTCAGCCCTCGCCCTCAGCTTAAGCACCTTAAAACTTTTCGCCTCCAATTCCCAAACCTCCATGAGTTACACCCTCCCTCCCCTCGCCTATCCTACCAACGCACTCGAACCACACATCGATGTTGCCACGATGGAAATTCACCACGGCAAACACCACAATGCCTACGTGACTAACTTAAACGCCGCACTCGCCAAGGAACCGAGCTTCGCCGCTGGCACCGACGTTAACGCACTCATCGCAGATCTCTCCAAGGTTCCTGAATCTATCCGCACCGCCGTCCGCAACAACGCCGGTGGCCACGCCAACCACACATTCTTCTGGAATTTACTTTCCCCTAACGGTGGCGGCGAACCTGTCGGTGCTCTCGCTGATGCAATCAACAAAACTTTTGGTGGTCTCGAAGGTGAAAAAGGTCTCAAAGCCTTATTCAAAACCGCTGCCACTGGCCGCTTCGGTTCCGGTTGGGCTTGGCTCATTGTTAAAGCCGATAAATCCATCGCCGTCACTTCGACCCCTAACCAAGACAGCCCACTCATGAAAGGTGTTGCGGATGTTAACGGGCATCCCGTCCTCGCTCTCGATGTTTGGGAACACGCTTACTATTTAAAATATCAAAACCGTCGTCCTGATTACATCGATGCTTTCTGGAAAGTCATCGACTGGAAGAAGGCCAATGAACTCTACGTTCAAGCCATCAGTTAATTTCAGTTATTAACCCATAAAAAAGGCGACTCACTCGAGTCGCCTTTTTTGTGTCGGCTTAACGACCGCGTCGAATTTCTGAACCGACGAAACGAATCGAAACGCGCCAAACCTTCTTCACGCGGGTTTGAATCTGACCAGTCTTTACGTCGAAAGATTCAGGTATCTCAATGCGGTGAAGATCGACTACCGCGTGGAACCCACGTTCGGAGAAAATATCGATAAACATAGCCAACGCTAAGGGATCCTCAAAGAGCGAAGCTTCGCTATTGATGTGGGCCTGACCCGAAATCGCGTGAGCTTGAATAATCGGTAGAAACTTTTGCTGAATCAATTCTACCACTTCACGGAAAAGTTTTTTGTGACGTTCCGCATAGTCATCCAAACGTAAGACTAGTTCCTGACGAGCGTGTTGGCTGATTTGATTCGAAAGTGGAATGCTCGAAATAATATCGTAAGTCTCTTCCGAAAGCTCAAGTGAGCTCTGGTACTGCAACTCCTTGATGATCCGCGCCTGCACTTCAGGTATCGAACCCTGAGCGTTGATAAAGTGATAATGGAAAATATCGCGCAGTGACTGCAGGGGCTCGTAGGTGCGCTCTTTAAATACACGGTAACGATTACGTGCCGCATCAGCCGTTAAATCGGTCTTACGCACTTCTGCCAATGGCAACCCTTCGGCTTCCGCTTTCTTATTAAAAGCTAAAGTCTGCTCACCACGCATGAGCTGACGACGTACCGACTCATTCTCGTCGATAAAAAGAACTAAAATATGGTAGTGAGGCTTAGGAAATTTAATCGCATTAGGGGTGCCGCGAAATTCCTGACGTAACTCGTTCAATCGAGCAAAAAGATGCTTGAGACATTCAACCTGAACCATCGAACGAGGAAAACCATCCACAATAGCCCCATTGGTAAATTGAGGTTCCAGCAACTTCCTAAAAAGTAATTCCACGACTTCGCGATCCCCCGCGAGCATACCTGCGTCGATACGTTTGCGTGCTTCTGCACTCGAAAGTAAGTCACTGATTACAATCGGGGCCGCGGCGTAATCACGATACTGCTGAATAAAGTCGGTATTCGTGCCTTTACCTGCACCTGGGGCGCCATTGAGCCAGAAAATTTCCCGAGGAAAAAATAACTTATCGCGGCCAATCTCCCGCTCTAGACTCGTCCATACAGACTCAAAAATAATGTGAGCATCCTTCACCTCCAAGTCGGTGACTTTGTTGTTAGCGGAACGTGCAGGTGCTTCACTCATGATGGGCAAAGGAATTTGTTAGGCTTTTAGACTCTCTCTGCCAATCAAAAACCCTCATTACGGCTTTCCACTCTTATTTTGAACCTCATCAGAGCCAGGCTTAACGACAGGCAATCCCGGAGCGTCAGAACGGTTGCGGCGAAATTGGTAACGGTTGATATCCTGCATCGATAACTGATCAACCGTCTTGGAAATGACTCGGTCAGAGGGACTCGACGGCGTTACATCGTAACGACTGTTCTTTTCATTCGGTAATCGAGTTTCAATGCCTTGAACGGTAGCGACCTTGCCCGACCAGTCAGCGGTTTGTCGATCGACGGATTTCACTTCGATGAGATTTTTATTTTTTACCTCTCCGCGATCAAAAGTATCCGCAACTTCAACCTCAGCTTTTTTACGTCCATACACATCATACTTACCATGCCATGAATCGAAAGTAATAATATTCTCACGAGAATATGGCGTGTTAGAATTTAAATCTGCCTTGTTGGTATCGAATTTTTTATCTCCGACGTTCGACATCTTACTGGCATTTTTAAGTGCGGAATTAAAATCCACGGATGAGTCCACTTGTTTACTTCCGCCATTACCAGAAAGCCCAAAGGGAACTTTTCTGCCGTCACTCGTGGTCATACCCGTCGAAACGGTGGGACTTTGGGAAACGCTCTTGGGTGCCTCTGAATTTAGAACCACAGGCTTAGCACTCGGAACCGTAGGCCGAGAATTAGAAATCGGATTTACGATATTAGCCTCAATGATTTTCCCATTCTCATCATACTTAATTGTCTGAGTGCCCTCAACGCCACCTTCCGAAGTGGCAGTGAAACCTGCTAGACGTGGATTCTCCGGCTTAGTCTGGGCAAGTAAATCGATGCCACAGCCTAAACAGAAAAATAATACAACTGGAGTCAGTCTAGCCACTTGAGGGATAAACTGACTCCTAATCGAGAAATCTCAACCCAGACTTATGGATTAAGGAATGGGCTGTGATTTCGCCTTCCAAATGCCGTTGGCGTAGTCGCCAATCGAACGGTCAGAGGAGAATTTAGCACAACGAGCGACATTGCGTATGGCCATAGCGGCCCAGCGACGTCGATCAGCGAAAGCTACTTCAACCTTCTCCTGGGCTTGGACATAACTTCTGAAGTCTGCCAATACGAGGTAAGGGTCGCCACCTTCGACGAGTGAGTCGGCCACGGGTGACAAGGCACCAGGTTGCTCGGGAGTGAAAGTATCGGAGCGCAACCAGTCAATAATCGCAGCTAACTCGGTATCGTGATTAAGAACATCTTGCGGCGAGTAACCATGTTTGTGCAACTCAGCAACATCTTCAACTTCTAGGCCGAATATGAAAATATTTTCGTCCCCTACTTCTTCATGAATCTCTACATTGGCACCATCTAAAGTTCCAATCGTCACCGCACCATTCAGAGCCAACTTCATATTACCAGTACCCGAGGCTTCTTTTCCGGCCGTAGAAATCTGTTCCGACAAATCAGCGGCCGGAATAATTTTCTCGGCTAAGGAAACTCGGTAGTCAGGCAAGAAGACGACCTTCAACATCCCATGTACGCGTGAGTCATTATTAATGACCATGGCGACACGGTTGATCGCATGGATAATGTGTTTAGCTAAGGCATAACCAGGAGCAGCCTTGGCACCGAAAATACAAACACGTGGCTGTATTTTGACATTCGGATTATTTAAAATCTTTCGATATAAATAAAGGATGTGTAAAAGGTTAAGGTGTTGGCGTTTGTATTCATGCAAACGCTTGATTTGCACATCGAACAAAGCATCAGGTGATACTTCGACGCCCACTAATTCTTTAATTTTCGCGGCTAACTTAACTTTATTCGCACGCTTGATTCCCATAAACTCTGCTTGGAAATCTGGGCGATCAGCCAACGAATCAAATTTCTTGAGCTGCGATAAATTCGTTTCCCAACCTTTACCCGTAATCTTATCGCATAAGTGAGCTAAAGCAGGATTACAGCCGCGAATCCAGCGACGCGGAGTGACACCATTCGTAACATTAACAAACTTCTTCGGCCAGAGTTGATCAAAACTCGCGAAGAGATGTTCGCGGAGCAAACGGGTGTGTAATTCTGCAACACCGTTTACGTGGTGCGAGCCCACGACCGCGAGGTGTGCCATGCGTACGCGCTTCACTCCACCCTCTTGGATAATTGAAAGTTCAGCCTTCTTCACATCATCATTCGGCCAATGGCGATCCACCTCTTCTAAGTGGCGACGGTTGATTTCATAGATAATTTCTAAGTGACGTGGGAGAACCTTTTCGAAAAGGGGTACTGACCAAGTTTCGAGCGCTTCCGGCAACAGCGTGTGATTCGTGTAACTAAATACCTTGGTACAAAGACTCCACGCGTGATCCCAACCCAGACGATGCTCATCCACTAATAAACGCATTAATTCCGCGACGGAAATAGATGGGTGCGTATCATTCAATTGTACCGCAATTTTGTCGGACAAGTTTTCTAAGTTTTTATTTAGGCGCAGATGACGGCGTAAAATATCCTGCAAGGAACAGGATACGAAAAAGATTTGTTGAACGAGTCGAAGTTCTTTTCCGCTTTCGGTACTGTCATTTGGATAGAGAACCTTGGAGATGGTCTCACTGACATCGCGTTCGCGCACAGCTTCCACATAGCCACCGCGATCAAAGGCACGGAAGTCGAACTCCGTCGTCGCACGCGATTCCCATAATCGGAGGAAGTTCACGCTCGATGCATTAAAGCCAGCGATAGGAATGTCCCAAGGTACTCCCAGTAAGTCTTTGGTCTCTACCAACTCGGATAAATGATTTCCGCAGTCATCAATCTTGTTCACGACTCGACCATAAAGCGGAACGCGCACGTTGAAATTAGGACGGCGAATCAACCAAGGATTGTTGTTCGAAAGCCAAGCATCGGCGCCTTCGACCTGGCGGCCATGCACAAAGGTCTGACGGAACAAACCAAACTCATAGTGAATACCGTAGCCGACCGCTGGAATGTCCATCGTCGCCAAGGAATCAAGGAAACAGGCAGCTAAACGACCTAATCCCCCATTACCCAGACCCATATCGGATTCATCATCCGCAATGTCTTCTAAATCCTGACCTAAATCCTTGAGGGCGACATTAGCCACCTGACGCATTCTCAAATTTACCAAATTATTCGTCAGCACCCGTCCCATCAAATATTCCAAAGATAAATAATAAACACGACGGACATTTTTAGTAGAGTGAACTGCTTGCGTGGCGATGTAGCGCTCTAACATGAGATCGCGTGCCGCCATCGACGTTGCCAACCACCAATCACTTTTGGTCGCCGTGATCGGATCGCGAGCGAAGGTACTTTTTAAATGTTTTAAAATGGCATCGCGAAAGATGGCGACCTCGCTGGCCGAAGGAGCGTCAGATGACTTAACTGCAATGGACGACTTCTTAGCGGCGATTTTTTTCGCGGGTCGCGACTTGGCTTTTGGCGACTTCAAAGAGGATTTCTTTTTCGAAGGCATAGTTGTGTTTAAGACATAGAGGCAATAGCCACAAGCGAGCCAAAACCGCTTCAACCCCCCGCCAACTTCTTCAAGGTATTTAAATCGAGCTTACCCGTGCCCAAAATCGGTATCTTAGGTACTTTTTTAAACACTTTGGGCACCCACAGGTTTGGGAGTCCAGCCGCAACCAGTCCTTTCCTAACCGTTTCCACATCCAAATCCATAGTATGTAAAACCACCAGTTGCTCGCCCTTTTGTGGGTCGACCTGCGAACTCACCGCTAAAACAATCTCGGCGGCACCTTCTAAATTTAGGACTTTCAAAATCGCTTGCTCGATTGTGCCATGCGGAACCATCTCACCTCCCATTTTTGAAAATCGGGAAAGTCGCCCAGCTAAATATAAAAATCCATTTTCATCCATCCGTGCTAAATCTCCCGTGCGATACCAACCATCGACTAGAGCTTCACGCGTGCGATGCGGATCACTTAAATATTGGTTAAAAATATTTACTCCTCGTACTTCAAGTAGACCGGTCTCTCCCGGTGCTAAAATTTTATCTGTCTCTACATCGCGAAAACGAACCGCAAGGCCGATGAGCGGTCGACCGACCGAACCCGTCTGATGTCCTTGCCAAACTCCACCCGGAGCTTGGGCATCGATTTGATCAGGCACATTAACCGAAATCACCGGACTGGCCTCAGTGATACCATAACCTTCCAGCATGGGTGTATCGAGTTCGTCCATAAAACCTTGAACAAGGTCGTCAGGTAATTTTTCCGCTCCAGCCACCACCCACTCTAAGGATTTTAAATCCTCTTTTGTAGCACGTCTTAAATAGGGACGAAGAAATGTAGGCGTACCCACCGTGATGGTCACACCCTCTTCTTTAATCGCATTAATACACGCCACCGTATCCAAAGGAGAAGGCGTAGTGATTAGGACTGTATCGCGCGAGAGTGCATACCAAATGCCTACGGTAAAACCAAAGCTATGAAACACAGGTAAACTGGATAAGAGTTTGGAGTGATCGGGAAGAATGTCCGAGTCCTCAATCTGTCTTAAGTTCGCGAGAAGATTTCGATGACTTAAAACCACGCCTTTAGGATCACCTGAACTCCCACTGGTAAATAGCAAAGCGGCTTCGGCATCACCACCACGCCGCGGAACTCCCAACAACGCACTCGCTAAACTTGTCGGTAAAAACGGCAAGAGTCCAAGTAGACTCAATAATTTCCACTTCTGTATTTTTGATAAAGTTGTGCCGATATCAATGATTTGTTCCGACCAAGGAAACTCTGGAAATTTTTCTTTTAACTTCTCCTTAAAAACTAAAGAAGAAATCATGCAGTCTACATCCGCCTGCTTTAGGCAATGTTGTAACTGATTTCGGCCGAGCGTAAAATTTATATTCACCGGTACTTTATCAGCTAACACACAGGCGAGATTCGCAATCGTTGCCCCAACGCCAGGAGGAAGTACAATCGCCACACGCTCTTTACGCGTAGATTTTTTGAGCGTCTGTGCAAAAAACCAGGAAAGTGAAAGTAACATATAGCCCGAAAAACTTTTGCGCTTTTCGGTTCGATCAACCAGTGCCGTACTCGTACCTTTTATCATCAAACCCCGAACCATGTCTTGCGCTAAATGACCCTGTAAAGAAGGCCTTAAAGCAAAAGCCGTCGACGCCAATTCGAGTAATTTAAATCGCGTGGTTGCATACTCACTTGCGGCGTAGGGCTGACCACAGACAACCGAAACCGGACGGCGAAAATGTTTAGGCATTTTCCAAAAAAACTTTCCACCGCGGAAACTAAAAATCGATCCCCATAATCCATCAATCGCGACCGGCATAATCGGTACATCAGCTCGACGGGCAATCAGTTCGAATCCTCTGCTTAACGGTAAGATACCCCCATTACGCGTCACGTGTCCCTCAGGAAAAATACAAACTACCTCTCCATCCTTAAGTGCATCGGAAGCTTTGTGTATGGCATCCTTAGCTTTTGATTCTGCTACGGGAATCGTACGCATCGTACGCATTATAAATCGCGTAATCCAGTTACGCTCAAAGCCTTCGAACGACAGGAATCTTATCGGTCGAGGCGAAATGACTCCTAAGATGACAACATCGACATAGGAAACGTGATTACATATCAGGAGCACCCCACCCTCCTTCGGCATATTTTCTAATCCCACTACGCGAATTCGATAAAGGAAACGGACTAAAATTAAAAGTGCGTTTTGTAACAAAAAATAAAACCACCACATCGACGGGTGTTTATTTTTACCACGCCAAAACGAAAAAATGACAAATAGCGCAACCAGTCCCAACGCGAGCGTGAGTAATCCGAACAAAAAAGTGATAAACAAAAATACTGGCACCCCCCACCGATAAGATAATTTGAGTTACGGTGCAAGCCGAGTCCTTTCGAGATTGACCCCTCCCCATTAAACGTTGGCTTTAATCTTCTCGCATGCGCGACTACGTCCTCAGGCGGCTACTCTTAATTCCCCTAACATTCTTGGGGATTACTTTGGTTGCTTTTCTGATGACGCGACTGGTACCCGGTGGACCGATCGAACGTGCGATGGCCGAGAAAGTTCAAGCCCAACAGAAAATGAACGTCAGAGTTGGCCTATCCGCCAGCGGCCCAGCCTCACCCGAGGAACTCGACAACTTAAAAAGACAGTATGGTTTCGATCGCCCGGTTCTCGAAGCCTACGGAATCTGGCTCGGTATCATAAGAGGTCAAAACAACTGGGCCATCACACGACTTTCCTCAGAGGGTCGTGGTGAAGTTGAAGTGCTTTCATCAAACTCCTCCTCAACGCAAAAATTAATCATCCAGAAAAATCCTCAGGGTGAATTAATCTTAAACACAAAAGAACCAGCGGATATAAGTCAGTGGAAGGTTACTGAGGCACCTCTAGCCAATGACACCGACAAAAACTTACGGGTGGTTGTCTTTCAGTCCCAGTTCAATGGTATCCTCCAAGGTAATTTCGGATACTCCACCGCAAGCGATAAGCCCGCACTCGACCTCATTCTCCAGAAACTTCCACTCTCTATCTGGTTCGGTTTTTGGGGAATGCTCATCGCCTACTTTGTCGCCGTCCCTCTCGGTATCAGCAAAGCCCTTCGCCATGGTTCCCTCTTCGACAGCGCTTCTTCTGTTTTAATATTTTTCGGTTTCGCCATTCCAGGATTTGTCCTGGCACTCAGTGGCTTGTATTTATTTTGCTTCCATTTTTCTCTACTTCCACACTCCGGATTTAATTGGAGCGAGCCCATTAAGTCGACGATTCTTCCCCTCGCCTGTCAAAGCGCCGGAGCTTTTGCCGCCATGACAATGTTCATGAAAAACAGCCTGCTCGATAATCTGACCGCGGATTACATGCGCACGGCCAAAGCTAAAGGGGTCAGCTCTCGACGCGCATTATACGTACACGCTCTAAGAAACTCGATCATCCCTCTGGCGGCTTCGTTCGGACAAAACATAGGCTTTTTTCTTACGGGCTCGTTCCTCATTGAATACACGTTCGATATCGATGGCATCGGACTCCTCAGTTACGACGCTCTCGTCCATCGCGACTTCCCCGTCTTTCTCGGCCTCCTAACTATTTCGAGCATCGTGCTCCTCATTGGAAATATTCTTTCCGACCTCTGCGTGGCCGCAGTGGACCCACGCATTCGTTTCCAAAAATGATTGCGCTCAGTCCCATCACCCAACGTCGCTTGGCGAAATTCCGCTCAATCAAACGCGCTTGGTTTTCACTCATCATTATTGGTACACTTTGCCTACTCGCTCTCTTAGGTCCGCTATTAGTGGGCTCTCGCGCCCTCATTGTTAAGTACCAAAATGAGTATCGATTCCCCTTCATTGAGGGAAATATCAGCGGACGTGAATTTGGCTTAGCACAAGAGAGCGAGCCAAACTATCGAAGACTTAAAAATATTTTTAATGAAAAAGTAAAAGGAGATTGGGTCCTATTACCGCTCATTCCGTTCTCCCCTACCGAAGTTTCCGAAGTCTATTTGCCAGTGATAACTAAAGATGACGGCGTGAATATGGTTTACCTTTATTCCACCTTCGACGAACCGATTATCGACAGTCGTATTTTTATCTTAAATCCCGATGGAACTCGCGGCAGCACTTGGTCAGTGCAAAACGGTAAACTCGATGGTGAATTTCGCATCCGCAATGAAAACGGTGAAACCGTCCTGCTAAGTAAATATGTCAACAACGTCGCCGAGAAAACCCTTCCCAATAAGCAACAGATTCCACCCAATAGTCTCTATAGTTTTGTCCCCTACCCGAGTCCACCTGGACTCGACGGACATATTTTAGGAACGGATGAATCTGGACATGATGTGCTGGCCCGACTTTTCGGAGGCTTTCAAATCCTACTGATTGCTTCACTCATCTACATGATCGCGAGTTACGCCATCGGACTCATCCTAGGCGCAGCCATGGGCTATTGGGCAGGTTGGTTCGACCTAGTCATGCAACGCTTCATCGAGATCTGGTCCAATATTCCGTTTCTCTATGTCATCGTTTTTCTCGCGACGCTCTTTGAACCCAATTTATTTATTCTGGTCTTAATCCTCGTCGCATTTTCCTGGATCGGTATCGCCCATCAAATGCGCGCAGCAGCCTATCGTGAAGCCGCCCGCGATTACGTCGCTGCCGCCCGCGCACTGGGTGCGTCAGACTGGAGAATTCTCACCCGACACATCTTACCCAACTCGATGTCTGTCATCATTACGATGGCTCCTTTCAGTATCGCCGCCGTGGTAGCGTCATTAGCTTCCCTAGATTATTTAGGTTTTGGACTTCCACCCACGACCCCTTCGTGGGGAGATTTACTGCGTCAAGGTAAAGAGAATTGGAACGCCTGGTGGATCATGACCTCAACGGTCACCTGTATGGTTTCTTTTTTAATCATGGTTAATTTTATCGGCGAAGGACTTCGCGAAGCCTTCCATGGAAAGGATAACTCTTAATGAACAAACACCGACTCATCACGGTAATCTATTCTTTATTGTTAGTCGTCTGCGCCCAAACCTACGCAAACGAAGTATATCAAGATCCGCAGGCTCAAAAGTATTACCAAGAAAAATTCAGCTTCTTTAAATTGAGCTCGCTGAATAATCTTCCGAAGAATCTGCAATGGGTGACCGACCCCCAAGAACCCATTTTTGCGTCACCCGAAGCCAAACGCGGCGGAGAATTAAATTATTTTATCAACAGTACGCCACCGGTCTTGCGCCGAGTCGGCCCCAATTCGAATAATAGTTTTCGGGGTATCGCTTATGATGGAAATGATTTCTCACTCATCACCCTCCATCCTAATTCATTAAAACCGATTCCATGCCTCGCCCAAAGCTGGGCTATCTCTGACGACGGCCTCACCGTTTACTTTAAACTCAATCCCCGAGCAAAGTTCACCGATGGCCAACCCGTCAGTGCCGACGACTACCTTTATACCTTCTACTTCTACCAATCACCTTGGATTAATGCACCTTGGTATAACGATTTCTACACCAAGGAATTTGCCGGGATCACCAAGTACGACGACTACACTATTGCCATTCATCTACCGTCTAAGAAACCCGACCCACTTTTTGTTATCGGATCCATCAGTCCCACCCCTCGGCAGTTTTATAAAAACTTCGGACCCGATTACTGCAAAGTATACGGCGATCGATTCCAGCCCACCACCGGCGCCTACACGATTCACGATACAGATTTTGTGCGCGGACAACGTGTGACGCTGCGCCGCATTCCAAAATGGTGGGGCGATGACGAACGCTACACCGCCCATCGCTACAATGTCGACGCCATCGAATTTAAAGTCATTCGTGAAATGGATAAAGCTCACCAAATTTTTCTGCAGGGAGAATGTGATTTATTCTTCATGGGCACACCGAAGTTTTGGTACGGTGCTAATTTAACCGAACCTTACCAAGCAGGATTTATTCAAAAGGCTCGCTTCTTTAATGACACACCTCGCCCACCCTTCGGTTTATATATTAATACACTAAAGCCATTGCTGTCCGATTTAAATATTCGCATCGGATTACAACATGCGACGGATTTCCAAAGAGTCATCGATACCTTCTATCGCGGCGATTACGAACGTCTCAATCAATTCAGCCAAGGCTACGGCGAGTTTACTAACCCCAACATTAAAGCTCGTAAATTTAGTCCAACCCTCGCCAAAGCCGCTTTCGCCCGAGCAGGATTTACCGAAGTGGGATCCGACGGCATTCTGCGCAAGCCCGATGGCACTCGTCTCTCGATTCGTTTAACCATGGACGATAGCGAACGCAGAAAATTCCTCCCCACACTGATCGAATCAGCCAAACTTTGCGGACTCGAATATCGCCCTGAAGTCCTCGAACACACCACGATGTACCGCAAGGTCATGGAGAAAAATCATGAACTGTGTTTTTGGGCCTGGGGTGCAACAGGACTGCAACCCGAGCTCTGGCAGTCACATCACGGCGACAATGCAGTGGAAAAAACTGTCGACGGACAACTCATCGCGAAACGACAAACGAATAATATCACTAGCACACACATTCCGGAACTTTCCAACATCATTGATCGCTTCCGAGCTTCGACCGATAAATCCGAAATGATTCAACTGAGTTTCAAAGCCCAACAACTCATCCACGATGAAGCGAGTTTCATTCCTGGCTTCTGCATTCCGAGTTATCGCTTGGCTTATTGGAACTGGCTAAAGTGGCCAGCTCATTTTGATGTACGCACCAGCGATGATCCACTGAGCGCCGGCCTCTTTTGGTTAGAACCCGCTGAAAAATCACGCATCCAATCTCTCTTAAAACGTCCCCAGTGGTTTCAATCACTGAAAAAGGAGGATAAACTTCCACCCACCACGCAAATTTATGACCAGT
>Ga0209088_10000781_pt1 | contig 21719 bp, 20 predicted proteins | sample S_140625_EF_Meta_FD_187324 | JGI IMG/M metagenome (GOLD analysis project Ga0209088, IMG submission 187324) | Freshwater microbial communities from Lake Simoncouche, Canada to study carbon cycling - S_140625_EF_MetaG (SPAdes) (version 2) | ecosystem: Environmental > Aquatic > Freshwater > Lake ... | reverse complement strand
TGAGCTTCGACAAAAAAGTACCCACTCACGACATTTCAATGGCCCTTTCATGACGAACCCTGCCTACGACGCCACTGCCGCCTATCCACGCGACTTAAAAGGCTATGGCCGAAATCCACCTCACGCTCAATGGCCCAGCCAAGCTCGAGTGGCGGTGCAGTTTGTTTTGAACTACGAAGAAGGTGGCGAGAATTCTGTCTTACATGGCGACGCAGGCTCCGAGCAATTTTTGTCAGAAATGTTCAATCCAGCAGCCTACCCAGATCGCCACATCAGCATGGAGGGAATCTATGAATATGGCTCGCGTGCAGGCGTGTGGCGCTTGTTGCGCGAATTTGAACAACGCCAACTGCCTCTGACTGTGTTTGGTGTGGCCACTGCGCTTCAAAAGCACCCCGATGTGTTGGCTGCCTTTCAAGAATTGGGTTATGACATTGCCTGCCATGGCTTGAAATGGATTCACTATCAAAATATCGATGAAGCCACCGAACGCGCCCACATGGCCGAGGCCATGGACATCCTGCAAAAACTCAGTGGCGAAAGACCTTTGGGTTGGTACACCGGCCGCGACAGCCCTCGCACGCGTCGCTTGGTTGCGGACTTTGGCGGCTTCGAATATGACAGCGACTATTACGGTGACGACCTGCCGTTTTGGATGAAGGTTGAAAAAAGTGATGGTCAGGTGGTGCCTCAACTTATCGTGCCTTACACCCTAGATTGCAACGACATGCGATTTGCCTTACCTCAAGGCTATTCGCATGCCGATCCATTCTTTCAATACATGAAAGACAGCTTTGACGCCCTCTACAAAGAAGGCGATCCGCAAGGACTGAACCGACCCAAAATGATGAGCATTGGCATGCATTGCAGGCTGCTGGGAAGGCCTGGGCGGATCACTGCCCTTCAGCGATTTTTAGACCACCTCCAAGCTCATGACCATGTCTGGGTCTGCCGTCGCCTTGACATTGCGCGCCATTGGAAAACCACCCACCCTTACACACCATGACCCTTAGCCTCAAACAACTCAACACAGCTTCTGCTCAAGAAGCCCTGCAACTGCTTGACGGTTTGTATGAACACTCGCCATGGATTGCCGAAGGCGCACTCAAGCACCGGCCGTTTGTATCTTGGGCGCACTTGAAACACTGCATGGCCCAGGTGCTTCAAGATGCAGGCAGAGAGGCTCAGCTGGGCCTGATTCGCGCCCATCCCGAACTGGCAGGCAAGGCCATGGTGCGCAAAGAATTGACGGCAGAATCGACCCATGAGCAAAGCAAAGCAGGCCTCACAGATTGCACCCCGGCTGAATTTGAAAAAATTCAAAGTCTGAACGCCGCTTACAAGCAAAAATTTGGGTGGCCTTTTATTTTGGCCGTCAGAGGACCGCGTGGACAGGGTCTGAACAAGCATCAAATCATTGCCACGTTTGAAAGACGCCTGAACGGCCACCCCGAATTTGAACTGCAAGAGTGTCTGCGCAACATTCACCGCATTGTTGAGATTCGCTTGAATGACAAAACCAATTGCCATCCCCTTCAAGGCCAGCAAGTGTGGGACTGGCAAGAAGACTTGGCGCAATACAGCGACCCTGGTTTCAAAGAAGCAGGACAACTGACAGTGACTTACCTCACAGAGGCTCATTTGGCTTGCTCAAAAAGCATCCAAAGCACCATGAAATTGGCGGGATTTGACGAAGTCTTGGTGGATGCAGTGGGCAACGTGGTGGGGCGTTACCACCCCGCTGTGTCTGGCGCCAAATACCTCATGACCGGCAGCCATTTCGACACGGTTCGCAATGGCGGTAAATACGATGGCCGATTGGGTATTTATGTGCCAATCGCCTGTGTTCAAAAATTGTCGCAAGCGCAGCAACGTCTGCCCATCGGCCTTGAAGTGGTGGCGTTTGCAGAAGAGGAAGGTCAGCGCTACAAAGCCACCTTTCTAGGCTCTGGCGCCTTGGTTGGGCAGTTCAATTCAGATTGGCTTTCGCAGACGGATGCCAATGGCATCTCCATGCGCGATGCCATGAAAAATGCAGGCTTGAATGAACACGAAATTCCCAATATCCAGCGCAAGCCTGGCGACTATGTGGGCTTCATTGAAGTGCACATTGAACAAGGCCCCGTGCTCAACGAACTGAACTTGCCTTTGGGCATTGTGAGCTCCATCAATGGCAGCGTGCGTTATGTGTGCGACATGGTGGGCATGGCCAGTCATGCAGGCACTACCCCCATGGACCGCAGGCGCGATGCAGCTTGTGCAGTGGCAGAACTTGCGCTTTACATGGAAAAACGGGCCGCTGCAGATGGCGATTCCGTGGCCACCATTGGCCAATTGCAAGTGCCTAATGGCTCCATCAATGTGGTGCCCGGCAAATGTACTTTTTCCATGGACATGCGCGCGCCCCTAGATCCTCAGCGCGATGCTTTAGAAAAAGACGTGTTGAATGCGCTTGATGAAATTTGCAGCCGACGCGGTCTTGTTTGTCATCGCGAAGCAACGCTGCGCGCCCCTGCGGCCCCGAGTGCGCCTGAGTGGCAACAGCGCTGGGAAAATGCCTTGAAAGACATGGGCGTGCCCCGCTTTGTCATGCCAAGTGGCGCAGGCCACGACGCCATGAAATTGCACGAGGTGATGCCTCAGGCCATGCTCTTTGTGCGAGGAGAAAACAGTGGCATTAGCCACAACCCCCTTGAATCTACAACCGCTGATGACATGCAACTTTGCATCGATGCCTTTGCACATGTCTTGCATCAACTCGCTTAAATCCAAGCCCTTCTATCTTCACGCTTGAACTCTGAAAACAATGACCACGCCACATTCCAACTACCAACAACTTGACCAATGGATCGATGCCCACTTTGATGAGCAAGTGAAGTTCCTTCAAGCTTTGGTGCAAGTGCCCACCGACACGCCGCCTGGTCACAATGCACCTCATGCTGAAAAAACCACTGAGCTGTTGGAACACTTTGGCTACAAGGCAGAACAATTTCCTGTGCCTGAAGCAGAAGTGAAAGCCTACGGCCTCACTTCACTCACCAACCTCATTGTGCGCAGGCCTTTTGGGGCTGGCGGCAAAACCATTGCTTTGAATGCCCATGGCGATGTGGTGCCACCTGGCGAAGGCTGGACCCATCCACCTTACGGTGCTGAAATTGACAATGGCCAGATGTATGGCCGCGCCACAGCTGTCAGCAAATGCGATTTTTCGACTTTCACCTTTGCCCTTCGTGCTGTTGAGGCCTTGCAAACCCAAAACAATTTGCCACTCAAAGGCACTGTTGAATTGCATTTCACTTACGACGAAGAATTTGGCGGCGAAAAAGGCCCAGGTTGGTTACTAGACAAAGGCTACACACGCCCCGACTTGATGATTGCAGCAGGCTTTAGCTACCAAGTTGTCACGGCTCACAATGGTTGCTTGCAAATGGAAGTGACTGTGCACGGCAAGATGGCGCATGCGGCGATTCCCGATACAGGGGTGGATGCGCTTCAAGCCGCCGTTCATATTTTGAACAGCTTGTATGCGCAAAACAAACTCTACAAACAAATCAGCTCCCAAGTAGAAGGCATCAATCATCCGTACTTGAATGTGGGCCGCATTGAAGGCGGCACCAACACCAATGTGGTGCCCGGCACGGTCAGTTTCAAACTAGATCGCCGCATGATTCCGGAAGAGAATCCCGATCAGGTTGAAGCCCATATTCGGCAGGTCATTGCTGATGCAGTGAACGACTTTAACCAAGGCCGGTCTTCTGATGCGCTGGTCAGCATTGACATCAAACGACTCCTCATGGCGCATGCGATGAAACCACTGGCTGGCAATGCGCCCTTGGTGCACGCCATTCAGAAGCACGGCAGCGAAATTTTTGGCGAACCCATTCCCGCTACGGGCACCCCTCTTTACACAGACGTGCGTTTGTACGTAGAAAAAGGTATTCCAGGGGTGATTTACGGTGCGGGCCCTCGCACAGTTTTGGAGTCTCACGCCAAACGTGCTGATGAACGACTTCGTTTAGAAGATTTGCGAAAAGCCACCAAAGTCATTTCACGCACCCTTTTGGATCTTCTGAACTGATTTCAGGCCATTTTGGGGCGAACAAGGGTTTTTACGAGGCACAAATTGGCTCAAATTGTATACACTTTATAAAACAAAGTGGCTTTTCACACACTTCATAATGGCATCGTAATTGCTTAGCTCAATTCATAAATCAATCTCATTTTTTATTCGGAGCCTCTATGAAAAAACGTATCCTTCTGAAGACCACAGCTGCTCTGTTGGCCACTTGCGCTTTTGGTTTGGCTCAAGCTCAAAATACCCCCATTAAATTTCAACTCGACTGGCGCTTTGAAGGCCCTGCTGCTCTCTTTCTCACCCCTGTTGCCAAAGGCTATTTCAAAGATGCCAAGTTAGACGTCACGGTTGACGCTGGCAATGGTTCTGGCGGCGCTGTCACACGCGTTGCTTCTGGCAGTTATGACATTGGTTTTGCCGACTTGGCAGCCCTCATGGAATTCCACGCCAACAACCCTGAAGTTCCTAACAAACCTGTGGCCATCATGATGGTCTACAACAACACGCCCGCTTCGGTCATGGCGCTCAAAAAATCAGGCATCAAAACTCCCGCCGATTTGGCAGGCAAGAAACTGGGTGCTCCAGTGTTTGACGCAGGCCGCCGCGCTTTCCCCATCTTCCAAAAAGCCAACAACATTGGCAATGTGGCTTGGACCGCCATGGACCCCCCACTGCGTGAAACCATGCTGGTTCGTGGCGATGTTGATGCCATCACAGGCTTCACATTCACATCGCTGCTGAACATCGAAGCCCGCGGTGTCAAAGCCGACGATGTGGTGGTCATGCAATACCCCGACTTTGGCGTGAAACTGTATGGCAACGCCATCATTGCGTCACCCAAAATCATCAAAGAAAATCCTGCTGCAGTCAAAGCTTTCTTGGCCGCCTTCACCAAAGGTGCTAAGGACGTCATCAACAACCCTGCAGCGGTCATTGCAGATGTCAAAGCACGCGACGGCATCATCAACGTTGAACTCGAAACACGCCGCTTGCAGTTGGCCATCGACACCGTCATCAACAGCGCTTCTGCGCGAGAAGAAGGCTTTGGTCAAATCAGAGGTCCTCGTTTGTCCTTGATGGCTTCTCAAGTGTCTGATGCGTTCAACACCAAAACCCGTGTGAAGGCCGATGACATTTGGAATGGCTCATTCTTGCCAAGCGCCAAAGAACTCGACATCTTGCCAAAACCCAAAAAGTAATTTTTCCGATTGAACGAGGCGGCCTGTTTTGACCACTGCAAATTTCGTTGATTTCCAAAATGTTTGGTTGGCCTACAACGACGAGTTGTTAGCGCAAAACCACTTTGCAGTTGAAGACATCAACTTGCAAGTCAAACAGGGCGAGTTCATTGCCATTGTGGGCCCTTCGGGTTGTGGCAAGTCCACCTTCATGAAGCTTACAACGGGCCTAAAAAAGCCTAGCAAAGGTCAGATTTTTGTAGATGGTCAACCTGTCACAGGCCCCCTGAAAATCAGCGGCATGGCGTTCCAAGCGCCATCGCTGTTGCCATGGCGTACCACCCTAGACAACGTATTGCTACCCCTTGAAATTGTTGAGCCCTATCGCTCCCAGTTCAAACAACGCAAAGCAGAATTTGCAGAGCGCGCCATCAAGTTGTTAAAGACGGTTGGCTTAGGTGGTTACGAAAACAAATTTCCATGGCAACTCTCTGGCGGTATGCAACAGCGCGCTAGCATTTGCCGCGCGCTCATTCACGAGCCCAAAATGCTGCTACTTGACGAGCCCTTTGGTGCGCTCGACGCCTTCACGCGTGAAGAGCTGTGGTGCATCCTGCGTGACCTTTGGACCGAACAAAAATTCAACGTCATATTGGTCACTCACGATTTGCGTGAATCCGTATTCTTGGCCGACACGGTGTATGTGATGAGCAAGAGTCCAGGCCGCTTTGTGGTGAAGAAAGAAATTGACTTGCCACGCCCTCGCGATTTGGAAGTCACTTACACGCCCGAGTTCACCCACATCGTTCAAGAGCTGCGTGGCCACATTGGTGCCATTCGCAAAGCCGGCGCTGTCATTAACCAATAAGCAGGTGATTTGTGAATAAAAAAACGCTAGAAGCAACCGCACCCTGGATTTTGTTGGTGCTCACGCTTGTCATTTGGCAAGCCATTTGCAGCCTCTTCAATGTTTCAGAATTCATTTTCCCCAGCCCCTATCGCATTGCCCAACAAACCGTTGAATTCAGCGGTGTCATTGCCGCACACGCTTGGCGCACTTATTGGGTCACCATGGCCGGTTTTGGCTTGGCCATTGTGGTGGGTGTTTTGTTGGGCTTTGTCATTGGTAGCTCGCGTTTGGCCTATGCCGCCGTCTACCCTCTCATGACAGCCTTCAACGCCTTACCCAAGGCAGCCTTTGTACCCATCTTGGTCGTCTGGTTTGGCATCGGTATTGGCCCGGCCATTCTGACTGCCTTTCTCATTAGCTTCTTCCCCATCATGGTCAACATTGCCACGGGCTTGGCGACGCTAGAGCCCGAGCTTGAAGACGTGCTGCGCGTTCTGGGTGCAAAGCGTTGGGATGTGTTGGTCAAAGTGGGCTTGCCCCGCTCCATGCCTTATTTCTATGGCTCACTCAAAGTGGCGATCACATTGGCCTTCGTTGGCACAACAGTTTCCGAAATGACCGCCGCCAATGAGGGCATCGGATATCTACTGATCTCTGCGGGCTCTGCCATGCAAATGGGCTTGGCTTTCTCTGGCCTGGTGGTGGTAGGCGCCATGGCCATGGTGATGTACGAACTATTTAGCTACATTGAAAAACACACAACCGCTTGGGCTCACCGAGGTACCAACAACGAATGATGTCAATTCATTCATTTTAAAGTAAGTGGTGCTCTCAAGGCTTGACCTTTCGAGCCGATTCCTTAGGATGCACTGTTGCATCGAAGTGCCTACTTGGCATTCACATGGTTTTTTTAACCCTAAGGGAGCGCGTTCTTATGACGGAAAAAGTTCAGTCTGTTGAAACTGCTCAGTCAGCACCTGCTCATTCGGGCGCGCCCACTGTTTGGGACATCGCATTTTTCATATTCCTTGCTTGCATGTTGGTTGGCGTTGCTTGGGTTGGCGTTTTATCGCATGAAGAGGGCTCGAAAAACGAGATCACCAAACGCAATGGAGAAGCTTGGGTTAAGTGGTTCAAAGACAACAGCGAAGCTCGAATGCAAGATGACTATGCCCTTGAATCTTGCGCAGTCAGCGGCATGGAAAGACGAAGATGGGGCGATTGTTTTCAAGAAATAATGGACAACGTGGCCGTCCTCCAAAAACTAAACAACCCTTTCAGCCTCAAACCACCTGTTTTCGTTGCCAAATGTGACCCCAAAGATCGTGAGTCCGTTGGCAACATCGTGTTAGAAAAAGTTGTCGCAACGCCTGCAGGTTCGGCCATACCCTCCGTTTCATCGCAATTGGTTGAAATAGATCCCATTGACACCAAAATGACTCTCAAGTTGACTGTTTGCGACAAAGGTGGCTATGCCATCAAAGTCGACGAGTTTGAGTTCTAAACAGGGGCTGATATGCAAGAAAAAGATTTAGATGAGCGATTACTCAGCCACCTCTCGGCCAACATTTCCAGTGATTTGCCCCTCAGAAAATGGTTACACGCGTGGTTACTCGACCCGCACATTGAAGGCAACCACCACAAGAGCGTTGACAAATGGATTGGATTGCTCATTGTTGCCAATTTATTTGCACTGATTTTTGAGCATGTTCCTGCCATTTATGAACCTTATGAAGCGTTCTTTCACTACTTTGACATCGTCTCGGTAGCCATCTTTTCCATTGAATATCTCCTTCGACTTTATCTGGCGCCAGAGGACGAAGAATTCAAAAAGAAACGCTTTGCTAGAACCAGTTATGTCACAAGTCCGTTTGCCATCATTGACTTGTTGTCTATCCTGCCATTCTTCCTCCAAGCATTCATTGCCATTGACTTGCGTTTCCTCAGACTGCTCAGACTTCTTCGCATCTTGAAGTTGTTCAGGGTTCTCATTCCAGCCATCAAAGAATTCATTGCGGTTAACCGAGGCAGAACATTTAGACAAAAGGTTCATGCGGTGGTGTTCCCCAGTGAATATGGCGGTGAACTGCATGCCATGTTTGATACGTTCATTGTCATCTGGGTCATCATCTCCGTACTGGCTGTCATATTGGAGTCCGTCCACAGTATTCACTATTTACTGAACCTTGAATTCCTTATTCTGGATGCTGTAGCTGTCAGTATTTTCACCGTCGAATACTGCTTAAGGCTTTACTGTTGTGTTGAGGAGCCTGGCTACCAAAAGGCCATCAGTGGTCGCCTGCGTCTGGCGAAATCGCCCTCGGCCATCATCGATCTGTTGGCCATTGCGCCCTTTTTCTTGGAAGTGTTTTTACATCACCTGTTTGACTTGCGCTTTATGCGAGTCTTCAGACTCTTGCGACTTTTAAAACTCACGCGTTACACGGGTGCCACAAAATCACTCTCGCAAGTGATTGTTCGAGAGTGGCCTGTGATGGCAGCTTCCGCTTTCATCATGTTGTTGTTGGTGGTCATGACGGCCAGCTTGGGCTATTTGTTTGAGCACGAGGCCCAGCCCGATAAATTTGAAAACATCCCTCAATCAATTTACTGGGCCGTCATTACGTTGGCTTCCGTCGGCTATGGTGACATTTCACCTGTGACCCCCGCAGGTCGGGCCATGACCATTGTGTTAGCTCTGATTGGCATTGGTATTTTTGCCATCCCGGCAGCGCTGTTATCGGCCGCATTTGCAGACCAGCTTAAATCTGACCGCGATGCGCTGGTCAATGCCATCTACGAAATGCTTGCCGATGGCTCTATCGATGACGAAGAGGCTGCATTTATCAAAGCTGAAAGCAAACGCTTGCACTTGTCAGACACAGATTTACAAAGGTTGATTCAAAAAGCAAAGAGAGAGCGGGAATTGATGGACGATGTGTCGGTGTTGCCTTTGCATAAAATTGCAGCCAACCCCTACCATGCCTTAGAGCACTACAAATATTTACTGGGTCAAGTGAGGCAACTTAATTTATTGAGCAATCAAGAAGCCTTGAATCAAGCGATGACCAAACCCGATCAGTTGACGGAATCAGAGAAACAATTGTGGCGATTGATCAACCGACAAGAAACACCTCCCACCTAAAGGCTCTCCACCATGGCATGGCGCGCTGAACTACAACTTGATTACACGCTAGAGACTCAGCGCACCGTAGCCAGATACACACACCAAGGTCCGCTGCGCATCTTAAAAAGCCTTTACCCCGAAGGCAATCAAATTTGTCACAATGTTTTGGTACATCCGCCCGGTGGTTTGGTGGGGGGTGACACGCTCGACATTCAAGTCAAGGTGGCAACGGGTGCGCATGGCTTGGTGAGCACGCCAGGTGCCACACGTTTTTACAAATCTGGTGGGTATCCGGCCATGCAGCAAGTGATGGCCGATGTAGCAGATCAAGCACGCCTTGAATGGCTCCCCTTAGAAGCCATTGCTTACAACGACTGCGAAGCCACCAATCGAGCCGTTTTTCATTTGGCACCGAAGGCGGAATTGATCACCTGGGATGTGACGGCACTGGGGCTGCCCTCCTCAGACCTGGCCTTCAGACAGGGCCACTTTCAACAGCACATCGAAATTCCAGGCGTCTGGTTAGAGCGCGGCAACATTCGAGGCAATGATGAACGTTGGCTTAACAGCCCATTGGGTTTGGCAGGCCAGAAATGTTTTGCCAGCTTGGTCTTCGCCTGCGGTTCTCCCATCGCCTCAGAACGCATAGAAAGCGCTTTAGAAACCGCCAGAAGCATCATTGAAGCCAACCCACTCCAACTGCAAGCAGGCATTACCTGCGTGCATCCACAGGTCATTGTGATGCGAGTTATGTCACCCTTGGTCGAACCGACCATGGATTTACTCAAGCAGGTTTGGGCAGCTTGGCGACATGCGCTCTGGCAGTTGCCAAGCGAGCCGCCTCGCATCTGGAGCGTTTAAATCGCAACCAATTGTCGAATGCCTTTGGACTGCATTTCGTGGCCTGGGCCTTTGGCAATCACTTCGCCGCGCTCCATGACCATGTAGGCATCAGCCAACTCTTCGGCAAAGTCGTAGTACTGCTCGCACAATAAAACGGCCATGCGTTGGCCTTGCATACCCTCATCGGCCAACTTTCGAATCACCCGACCAATGTCTTTGATGATGCTGGGCTGAATGCCTTCAGTAGGTTCGTCCAAAATGAGCAACTTGGGTTTGGCGGCAAGCGCACGCGCTATGGCCAATTGTTGCTGCTGTCCACCAGAGAGGTCTCCGCCACGGCGATGCAACATTTGTTTCAAGACCGGAAAAAGATCAAACAATTCGGCAGGGATGGGCGTGCTGCCAGGCTGAGTGGCCAAGCCCATTTGCAAATTTTCTTCAACTGTGAGCCGTGCAAAAATTTCACGGCCTTGGGGCACATAGCCCACACCGGCTCTGGCCCGTTCATAGGGCGTTGCATGGGTCAGGTCCTGCGTTCCCAAAATCACTGATCCGCTTCGGATGGGTACGACGCCCATCAAAGATTTCAACAAGGTGGTTTTGCCCACACCATTTCGGCCCAACAAGACCGTCACTTCACCCCGCTTGGCCTCTAGACTTACGTCACGCAAGATATGCGAGCCGCCGTAATACTGCTGAATATGTTGTACCGTTAAATTCATCGCATTGCCGCTCAACGGCCCAAATAAACTTCAATCACACGCTCATCAGCTTGAACTTGGTCCAGCGTGCCTTGCGCCAACACTGAGCCATCACACAAGACGGTCACGATGTCGGAAATGGTTTTGATAAAGCCCATGTCGTGCTCCACCACCATCAAAGAATGCTTGCCTTTGAGCGTTAAAAACAACTCTGCTGTGCGTTCTGTTTCGTGGTCTGTCATGCCGGCCACGGGTTCGTCCAACAACAAGAGCTTGGGGTCTTGCATAAGCAACATGCCAATTTCTAACCATTGCTTCTGGCCATGGCTCAAATTGCCAGCCTGGGTGAGCACACTGTCCGCCAGGTGAATGGTGTGAAGCACTTCGGCCAAACGATCTGATTGCAAAGAATCGAGTTTGAAGAACATCGAAGCCTTCACGCCCTTGGGTGTTTTGAGCGCCAACTCCAAGTTTTCAAATACAGTGAGTTGCTCAAACACAGTCGGCTTTTGAAATTTTCGACCAATGCCCAGTTGTGCAATTTCGGGCTCGGTGTGACGCAGTAAATCTAAGGTGCTGCCAAAGAACACTTGGCCTTCATCAGGGCGTGTTTTGCCGGTAATGATGTCCATCATCGTGGTCTTACCGGCACCGTTTGGGCCAATGATGCAGCGCAATTCACCTGGCGCAATGTCAAGCGAAAGTTTGTTGATGGCCTTGAACCCATCAAAACTCACGCTCACATCTTCTAAGTACAAAATGCGGCCATGCGATACGTCTACCTCGCCTGGCTTGTGAAGACGCCCGTAGCTGGCGTCTCGCCCACCCGACTCCGTTTGAGTGCTGTCTTTTTCCATGCGCTTGGCCACACGCTGTGCGCCTTGTTTTAGCAAGTCAGGGGTCATGACCGACCTCCCTTGAAGCGCTGCACCAAGCCCACCACGCCCTTCGGCAAAAACAAAGTAACAGCAATGAACAAGGCACCTAAGAAATACAACCAAAATTCTGGTGCTGTGACTGTCAACCAGCTCTTGGCACCGTTCACCAAGAACGCACCCACCACAGGGCCAATCAAACTGCCTCGGCCACCCACGGCAGCCCACACCGCAATTTCAATGGAGTTGGCTGGGCTCATCTCACCCGGGTTGATGATGCCCACTTGCGGTACATACAAAGCACCTGCTACACCACACATCATGGCAGAAATGACCCAGATGCTGAGTTTGTAAGGCAACGGCGAATAGCCAGAGAACATGACGCGCGACTCAGCATCTCGAATGGCTTGCAACACGCGACCGAACTTGCTGCGAATCAGCCAACGGGCCATGAGGAAAAATCCAAGCAAGGTCAGTCCAGTCAAGACAAACAAAATCATGCGCATGTTGGGTGTAGCCAACGGTAAATTCAAAATGCGTTTGAAGTCTGTGAAGCCATTGTTACCGCCAAAGCCAGTTTCATTGCGAAAGAACAACAACATTGCCGCAAAGGTCATGGCCTGCGTGATGATTGAAAAGTAGACCCCTTTGATGCGCGATCTGAAAGCAAAGTAGCCAAACACACCAGACACCACGGCAGGCACCAAAACAATCAAGAACAAGGTGGCCACAAAGCTGTCCGACAGCGTCCAATGCCATGGCAACTCTTTCCAATCAAGAAACACCATGAAGTCAGGCAAGTTGCTTTTGTAATTGCCATCGGTGCCAATTTGACGCATGAGGTACATGCCCATGACATAACCGCCAATAGCAAAGAACAAACCATGGCCTAGGGACAAAATGCCGGTGTAGCCCCAGATTAAATCCATGGCCAGCGCACAAATGGCGTAGCACATGATTTTGCCAATCAAGCTCACGGCGTAGTCGCTAAAGTGCAACCAATGGCCTTGCGGCACCACCAAATTCATCAGTGGTACGCAAAGGCTCACCAACACCAGCGCCACCAAAAAGGCCGTCCACCCCTTAGGAGTGAACAAGGGCTCAGGTTGGGGCAGTTCAATTTTGGAATGATTCAAAGTCGTCATCTCAAGCCTCCGCGCTCCGACCCTTCATGGCAAAAATACCTTGCGGTCTTTTTTGGATGAAGATGATGATGAACACGAGGACACAAATTTTGGCAAGCACGGCGCCTGTGATGCCCTCCAGTAATTTATTGACCAAGCCAAGCCCAAGGGCTGCATACACCGTACCGGCCAACTGACCCACGCCGCCTAAAACAACCACCATGAAAGCGTCAACAATGTAGTTTTGACCCAAATCAGGGCCCACATTGCCGACTTGGCTGAGGGCACAGCCCGCCAAGCCTGCAATGCCAGAACCCAAGGCAAATGCATAGGTGTCAATGCGTGCAGTATTGACGCCCATGCAAGAGGCCATTGATCGGTTTTGCGTCACACCACGAACAAACAAACCCAAGCGGGTCCTGCCAATGACCAAGGCCATGGCCAACAGCACAGCAGCCGCAAATGCAATGATGACCAAGCGGTTGTAAGGCAAACTTAAATTAGACATCACTTGAATACCGCCACTCATCCAAGAAGGGTTTTCAACACCCACGTTTTGAGCACCAAAGAGGGAACGCACGGTTTGCATCAAAATCAAGCTGATGCCCCATGTGGCCAGCAAAGACTCAAGAGGACGGCCGTACAAAAAGCGCAAAACAGTTCGTTCTAAAAATGCACCCACTAGAGCCGATGTCAAGAATGAGAGCGGTACAGCCAACAACAAATAAGCATCAAAATAAGCTGGGAAGTATTGCCGAAACACAATTTGAACCACGTAAGTGGCATAAGCGCCAATCATCATGAGCTCGCCATGGGCCATGTTGATCACACCCATGAGGCCATAGGTGATGGCCAAACCCAGGGCCACCAACAACAAAATAGAACCTAAGCTGGCGCCCGTGAACAAAGCGCCTAAACGTTCGCCAGTTTTCAAGGCGCTTTCAATGGCCGTGACCGATTTTTTGAGCTGAGCCTTCACTTGTGCATCGGTCTCTTCGGCCAAGCGCTGGTTCAAAAGCAATTGAGTGTCAGGGGTTTGGCTTTCAGCCAAACGCTGCGCAGCCTCTAATCGAACGGCCACATCTGCATCGCTCAGTTGGGCGGCTGCCTTGGCCAGCTGGAGAAGTTTGAGTGTCTTGTCATCCTTCTCTTGTGCAATGGCCTTGATCAGGATGGGGAGCTTGCTTGCGTCTGGCTCTTTCAGCAATGCTTTAACGGCCTGCTGTCGCAACTTCAAGTCACTGCTGAACAGTTTCAAAGCAGCCAAGGCTGTTTCAATTTCACTTCGAAAACGGTTGTTGCTGACGACGTCTTGTGCATCTGCAGGCAAATCTTGTTTCTGGCCCGTCAGTGGGTCAAGGGCTTTGCCTGCACCCAAACTGTCTCGAACAATCCAAATTTTGTCACCTGCAAGTTTGACGGCATCGTCGGCCAAAGCTTGCAGAAAAACCAAAGTATTTTCATCCCCCTGTGCAACAACTTTGTTCAGGGTCTCAATTCTTTGATCGGTTTCTCCTTCAACCAATCCCTTCATTTCTGCCAGGCTCATGGCCCTTGCAGGGCTGGCTAGAAAAGCCATTGCCAAGCAGGACACCAGTAGAAAAATCACTGGCCAAGTTCTTAATCGATTCATTTTTTCGTCTGTGAGACAACCAAAAAAAGAGGAAGGACGAAGTCGTCCTTCCTCTAGGACGAGCTTCAAAAATTACTTCTTAGCGGGTTCGTCAGGCTTCGTGTCATTGCCTGGAATGTAAGGGCTCCATGGCTTGGCTTTGACAGGACCTGGTGTTTTCCAAACCACATTGAACTGGCCGTCGGCTTTGATTTCGCCAATGAACACAGACTTGTGCAAGTGGTGGTTTTTCTCATCCATTTTGGATGTGATGCCGCTTGGCGCGGTGAAGGTTTGGCCGGCCATGGCTGCAATCACTTTGTCCGTATCGGTAGACTTTGCCTTCTCAACTGCTTGTTTCCACATGTTGATACCAATGTAGGTGGCTTCCATCGGGTCGTTGGTCAAAGGCTTGTCTTTGTGACCGGCAATGTTCTTGGCCTTGGCATAAGCAGCCCACTTCTTTGTGAACTCATCGTTGGCAGGGTTCTTGATGCTCATGAAGTAGTTCCATGCAGCCAAGTGACCGACCAATGGCTTGGTGTCCACGCCGCGAAGTTCTTCTTCACCCACAGAGAAAGCCACCACTGGCACGTCTTTGGCCTTCAAGCCAGCGTTGCCCAATTCTTTGTAGAAAGGCACGTTGGAGTCACCGTTGATGGTCGACACCACAGCGGTTTTACCACCTGCTGAGAATTTCTTGATGTCAGCCACAATGGTTTGATAGTCAGCGTGACCGAAGGGTGTGTATTTTTCGTCAATATCGGAATCTTTCACGCCTTTGCTTTTCAGGTAAGCACGCAAAATTTTGTTGGTGGTGCGGGGGTAGACATAGTCGGTACCGAGCAAGACCCAACGCTTGGCAGAGCCACCATCTTTGCTCATCAAATAGTCAACAGCGGGAATGGCTTGTTGGTTAGGTGCAGCACCTGTGTAGAACACGTTTTTGGAGAGTTCTTCACCTTCGTATTGCACGGGGTAGAACAACAAACCATTCATCTCTTCGACCACTGGCAATACAGACTTGCGTGACACAGAAGTCCAGCAACCGAAAATCACGGACACTTTGTCTTGACCCAAGAGTTGCTTGGTTTTTTCAGCAAACAAAGGCCAGTTGGAAGCGGGGTCAACCACCACGGGTTCGAGCTTCTTGCCCAACACACCGCCTTTGGCGTTGATCTCATCGATGGCCATCAACACGGTGTCTTTCAACACGGTTTCAGAAATAGCCATGGTGCCAGACAAACTGTGCAAGATGCCCACTTTGATGGTGTTAGAAGTTTGAGCTTGTACAGAAAAGGACAAGCCACCTGCAACCAGGGCAGATGCAAGGGCCAAGGCTTTGAGATTGCCACGACGATTCAACATAAGAGCACTCCAATCAAATTAAAGAAGGTTTGAAAACAAGCGAAGAACTGCAACGCTGCATCACCTTCTGCAAGGGCTGTGCCAACTCTTTGTCTTTCCCTTGGTTTCAGAGAGAACAAAAATAATTGGCTTCTAAATTTTTAAACTTAATACCTAGAGCACATCAAGTGACATGCACGGGACATCGCCCTGAGTGACCCAATTTTGTGCACACCCATGAGATTTGCACCAAAAACGACCCGCACAATTGCGGTGCGAGACTTAGCTTTCAGAATTTCTTGGGGCATGCTAGTTGCTTGAGTTAAGCTTGAATCTGATTTTCTAAAGAGTGCACCATGGAACTCACACCCCGCGAAAAAGACAAACTACTGATATTCACCGCTGGCCTGTTGGCTGAACGGCGAAAAGCCCGAGGCCTTAAGCTGAACTACCCCGAGGCTGTGGCCTACATCAGTGCCGCAGTCATGGAGGGCGCTCGCGATGGCAAAACGGTGGCGCAATTGATGAGTGAAGGGCGCTCCCTGCTCACGCGTGCAGATGTGATGGACGGCATCGCAGAAATGATTCCCGACATTCAAGTCGAGGCCACTTTTCCAGACGGCACCAAACTGGTCACCGTGCATCAACCCATTGTTTAAGGACGCTCATGATTCCCGGCGAACTCATCACAGACGAGGGCGTGCACACGCTCAACCCAGGCCGAAGAACCCTAAGCTTGGTGGTTCAAAACGGCGGCGATCGACCCATTCAAGTGGGCTCGCACTACCACTTTGCAGAGACCAACAGCGCCCTCTTGTTTGACCGAGAAGCCGCCAATGGCATGCGCTTGAACATTGCAGCAGGGACCGCTGTTCGATTCGAGCCTGGCCAGCAACGGACGGTTGAGTTGGTGGATTACAGCGGGAAGCGCGAAGTCTATGGGTTCAGAGCGCTCGTCAACGGCGCACTGCCAACACCCATCGCACAAGCGAAAGGAAACTGATCATGGCAACCATTGGCAAACGCGCTTATGCAGAGATGTTTGGCCCTACCGTGGGCGATCGTGTTCGATTGGCCGACACCGATTTGATTGTAGAAGTTGAGAAAGACTTCACGTTGTTAGCGGGTGGTTATGGTGAAGAAGCCAAGTTTGGCGGTGGCAAAACAATTCGCGACGGCATGTCGCAATCGCAGCGAACACGCGATGGCTCGGGCTCTGGCCCTCAAGGCGGAGGCGCAGTGGACACCGTGATGACCAACGCTTTGATCATCGATCACTGGGGCGTGGTGAAGGCCGACATTGGTTTGAAAGATGGCCGCATTGTGGCCATTGGCAAAGCGGGCAACCCCGATACACAACCTGGCATTGACATCGTCATTGGCCCCGGTACTGAGGTGATCAGTTGTGAAGGCAACATCGTGACTGCCGGTGGTATTGACACCCACATCCACTTCATTGCCCCCCAACAAATTGAAGAGGCTTTGGCCAGCGGTATCACCACCATGATTGGCGGCGGCACTGGGCCTGCAACGGGTACCTTTGCCACCACCTGCACGCCAGGTGCTTGGAACATTGAGCGCATGATGCAGGCGGCCGATGCCTTCCCCATGAACTTGGGTTTCTTAGGCAAGGGCAACGCCGCATTGCCAGGCGCTTTGCACGAGCAAATCAATGCTGGCGCCATTGGCCTGAAGCTTCACGAAGACTGGGGCACCACCCCAGCCGCCATCGACAATTGTTTGAACGTAGCGGAAGAAACAGACACACAAGTTGCCATTCACACAGACACCCTGAACGAGTCTGGTTTTGTGGAAGATACGGTGGCAGCCTTCAAAGGCCGCACCATTCACACCTTCCACACAGAAGGCGCAGGCGGCGGACATGCCCCAGACATTTTGAAGGTCGTGGGCGAAGCCAATGTGCTGCCGTCATCGACCAACCCCACCCGGCCCTACACCATCAACACGCTAGACGAACACGTTGACATGCTGATGGTGTGCCATCACCTTGACCCCTCCATTCCCGAGGACCTGGCCTTTGCGGAAAGCCGCATTCGCAAAGAAACCATTGCAGCCGAAGACATCTTGCATGACCTCGGTGCCATCAGCATGTTCAGCTCAGACAGCCAAGCCATGGGCCGCGTGGGTGAAGTGATATTGCGATGCTGGCAAACCGCACACAAAATGAAAGTACAGCGCGGCAAGTTGCCAGGCGACACCAATCGCAACGACAACGCCCGTGTCAAACGCTACATTGCCAAACTGTGTATCAACCCAGCCATTGCGCACGGTATCAGCCACGAAGTGGGTAGCATTGAAGTGGGCAAATGGGCCGACTTGGTCATTTGGAAACCCGCCTTCTTTGGCGTCAAGCCCGCCGTCATTTTGAAAGGTGGCTTTATTGCGATGGCTGCCATGGGCGACCCCAACGCATCTATTCCAACGCCCCAACCGGTGCACTACCGCCCCATGTTCGGAAGCTATGGCGGCGCATTGGCACGAGGCTCGCTCACCTTTGTCTCGCAAGCAGGACTTGCGGCAGGGATTGGTCAAAAGTATGGCTTGCAAAAAACATTGTCGGCTGTCAAAGGCATTCGCGGTGTGGGCAAGCGCCACATGATTCTCAATGACTACACCCCTAAAATGGAAGTGGATGCGCAAACCTATGCAGTGCGGGCCGACGGCTTGTTGTTAACTTGCGAACCTGCGGTGAGTTTGCCCATGACCCAACGTTACTTTTTGTTCTAAGCAACACACAATGAAATGTTTTTTGAATGTTTGAATGGCTGAATGCTCACTTGCACTAAATTAATTTCTGGTGGCCAAGGTCTGGCGCAAGCCTTGATCAAACGCGCTCCCTTTATTTCTTTGGATTGGGACGTGCGACAAAAAAGCCGTTTTCAAGTCACCGATTCAACGGGTCGCGTGTTGTCTGTGTTTTTGCAGCGCGGCCATGTGGTGCGCGGTGGCGATGTGTTGGTGGCGGACGATGGCAGCTTGGTCAAGGTGGAAGCAGCGAAGCAAACCCTTTTGCGAATTACCGCGTGTACAGCCCATGGCTCGCCTTTTGACCTGACACGGGCAGCTTATCACTTGGGTAATCGGCATGTGCCCATTGAACTCAAGCCAGATCATTTGAAGATTGAGCCCGATTCAGTACTGGCCGACATGCTCAGATCAATGCACCTTATTGTGAACACCGTAGATGAATCGTTTGAACCTGAAAGTGGCGCTTACGGTTCACACCATGGGGGCTCGGGGCATAGCCATGGCCACTGAGCTACTTCAACTCATTTGGTTAGCCTCGCCTGCTTTGCCAGTGGGCGGTTTTTCGTATTCCGAAGCCCTTGAAGCAGCCATTGACCATGAACTCGTTCATGATGAAGCTTCATGCGCAGAGTGGTTAGCAGATCAACTTCATTTGTCTCAAGCTCGGGGCGACATGGCGCTCATGGCGCAAGCCATTCCCGCTTGGCAAGCCATGCACACAGCGCGCTTGAAATATTTAAGCCAGTGGGTTCATACCACCCGCGAAACACACGAAATGCGCTTGCAAACAGAGCAAATGGGGCGCTCACTTTTAGATTGGTTGCGAATTCAAAACAAAGCCAGTCCTCAAGCCCTTGCACTTTGTAGCGAGCTCCGTCCCACCTACCCTGTTGCCATGTCCTTGGCTTTGTCTTTAGCCAATGCGCCGCTTCAAAGCGCACTTCAAGCCTATGCCTTCGGCTGGGCCGAAAACATGACGCAAGCTGCCCTCAAAGCTGTGCCCCTGGGCCAGGTGTCTGGTCAAAAAATACTGGCACGTTTAGCCCACGAAATTCCCCAAGCTGTGCAACACGCCATAGGCCTAAGCGATGAAGATCGTCAAGCTTTTTGCCCCATGCTGGCCGTCATGTCCGCCAGACACGAAACCCAATACTCTCGACTCTTTAGATCATGACCGTACTGCACCACATTCCCAACCGCACCAAAAAACTGCCACCTCTTCGCGTGGGCATTGGCGGCCCCGTGGGCTCTGGCAAAACCACTCTGCTTGAAATGCTGTGCAAAAGGATGCGCTCAAAATGGGACTTGGTGGCCATCACCAACGACATCTACACCAAAGAAGACCAGCGCTTGCTCACCGTCAGTGGCGCGCTGGATGCCGATCGCATCATGGGCGTCGAAACGGGTGGTTGCCCCCACACCGCCATTCGCGAAGATGCCTCCATCAACCTAGAAGCCATCGACCGCATGTTGGAAAAGTTTCCCAACGCCGATGTGGTGTTTGTCGAAAGCGGTGGCGACAACTTGGCTGCCACCTTCAGCCCCGAACTGTCCGACCTCACCATCTACGTGATTGACGTGGCAGCTGGTGAAAAAATACCCCGCAAAGGCGGCCCCGGCATCACCAAAAGTGACCTCTTCGTCATCAACAAAACCGACCTGGCCCCTTACGTAGGCGCCGACCTCGAAGTGATGCACGCCGACACCACCCGCATGCGCACCAATGCCAAGGGCCTCAAACCCTTCGTCATGACCAACCTCAAAACCCAAACCGGCCTGGCCGAAGTCATCGCCTACATCGAAACCCAAGGCATGCTCGTCAACTAAATTGGGGTCAGATCAACATTAATTTCGGCCGCTTCAGCCACGCGCCGCCTTTTTGGACTGAGAACAAGGTTACAATCCCCCCCGCAGGAAGTGTGGCAGAGTGGTCGATTGCACCGGTCTTGAAAACCGGCGACTCGAAAGGGTCCGTGAGTTCGAATCTCACCGCTTCCGCCAAATGCCCTAAAGCCGTTGATTTTCCAACGGCTTTTTTTATGTTTGGTGCTTCTAAAAGGATTTGACATGTTCTTCTCTTTATTCAGAAATTGCCTTCTGAGCGCACTCATTGCTTCTGCCAGTTCCCTTTGCATGGCCCAGCCTTCAACAAATTGGCCCACCAAACCCATCAAACTCATCGTGCCCTATGCAGCAGGCGGTCCTGCCGACGTGGTCGCGCGTGAATTGGCCTTGGTTCTGAGTGCTGATATCAAACAACCCGTGACAGTAGAAAACCAAGGCGGCGGCATGGGTGTTCCTGCTTTGGGTGTTGTGGCCCGAGCAGAGCCCGATGGCCATACCCTGCTCTTAGCGGCCTTTGGCAACATGGTGCTTCAACCCATGCTCAGCAAAAAGGGGGGAGCAGATTTGGTGGCCAAACTCAAGCCCGTGTCCACCATTTCAACAGGCCCTCACGTGTTGGTCGTTTCTGCCAAACTGCCGGTCAAAAATATTTCTGAGCTCATTGACTATGCGCGTGCCAATCCAGGCAAAGTGAGTTTTGCATCTGCTGGAACTGGCGGCACCGCGCACTTGGGCATGGAAATGTTCAAAGCACTTTCTAAAACAGAAGTAATTCACGTGCCCTACAAAGGCAGTGCAGGTGCTGTGAACGATTTAATTTCAGGCGAAGTCAGCGCCATGTTCAGCAGCTTGCCATCGCTCCAAGGTTTGGCCGACAAAGGCTTGGTCAAAGTGTTGGCGGCCACAGCACCCAGCAAGTCAGCGGCCACCAAATCATTGCCTTTGATTGGCTCGGCCCTGCCCGGCTTTGAATACACCACGTGGTATGCCATGTATGCACCGTTGGCCACGCCCAAGGCCACTGTAGACATCATCAATACAGCGCTAGGCAAAGCCTTGAAAAATCCGGCCATGGTGACCAAAATTGAAGCGGCTGGCACTGAGCTGCAAGCCGGCTCACCCGAGGAAGTTCTGGCATGGACCCAACGCGATTCAGACAAATGGTCGCGTGTCATCCGTGATGCCAAAATTTCTGTCGAATAAGCATGTCGAGCGCCATAGAAACCGACGTTCTCATTGCAGGAGGTGGGCCCTTTGGTCTCATGCTGGCCAACGAGTTGGGCAGAAGAAACATCCGCTGTCTGCTGGTCGATCCCAAACCCAGTACAGCTTTCAATCCGCAGGCCAATGCCACGCAAGCACGCACCATGGAG
>Ga0209088_10000778_pt1 | contig 21748 bp, 20 predicted proteins | sample S_140625_EF_Meta_FD_187324 | JGI IMG/M metagenome (GOLD analysis project Ga0209088, IMG submission 187324) | Freshwater microbial communities from Lake Simoncouche, Canada to study carbon cycling - S_140625_EF_MetaG (SPAdes) (version 2) | ecosystem: Environmental > Aquatic > Freshwater > Lake ... | reverse complement strand
AACTGTGTTAAAAAAACATAAACATCATCAAGTCAATTTCAGTATTGATGGATTAGAAGATACCAATCATATATATAGACAGGGTAGTACATGGTCTAAGATCATGGAAAATGCTCAAGCATTTATTGCCGAAGGTGGAAATGCAATTTGGCAATTTTTGATTTTTCCGTGGAATAAACATCAAGTAGAAACTGCTAAACAGCTCAGCGAAACTATGAAATTTGCAGAATTTCATCAAAGAATAGATAGGAGTGTGGCCACACAATTAGGTTTGGAAAAAATTAATATCATTAAACGACTGCCTGAATCTAAAAGTCGCAGTATTCTTAGCGTAGAACAAATTAATGAAAGTCTTAAGGACAAAGTCAACGATGCCATTGAATGTAATAATCAAACCAACGGAATGTATTTTGTCAGCAATGAAGGAAGACTATGGCCCTGTTGTTTTATGCAAAATGGTTTGCTATCTTCTGAGCAAGGACGTGCAGAGCTATTAAAGTCTAGAATTATAGATGCCTACGACGAAGATTGGAATAATTGTAATTTACACAGTATAGATGATATCATCAATCATCGCTTTTATACAGAAGATTTAATCGACAGTTGGGATAATAATACACACGGCAACAAACAAAAAGATCGCATTCATCGTTGCACTGAAGTATGTAGTAGAAAAAACATACAAAATTTACCAATAGGCAAACACAATATTAAATTAAATATTAAAAATGAATAAAAAACATATACATTTTTTTGGATGCAGTTATACAGTGGGACACGAACTCCCCGACGATGAATTAATTCCTTGGTCCAAGGATTGTAAAACAGCAGAAGAATATTATAGAATATTCACTGCACTTCGTAAAGATGATCTAGATTTATCTGAGTATATCAAAATTTGTAAATCCATGGCGTATCCAAGTATAGTAGAAAAAACTGATCCAAATTGGAAATGTATAAATCATGCTGAGCTAGGATCTAGTGTTAAGCAAGAAATTTATAAAATAATATCTCTAATAGAGAAAAAAGAAGAGACAATAGACTATATTGTTTTACAGATTCCACATTTTACACGTGAATTTGCTGTTAATAGTAATGAAGAATTTAAAAGTTACTCTATTAATTACCCAATAGTCAATGAAGTAACGTTTAACGAATATCTCGAAAAATCAGTTATGTTCCATTCCTTTGACCATTGGATATTGCATGGATTAATGGATCTTCGATTACTTCAAGGATATTTACTGTCTAAAAATATAAAGTTTTTGTTTATTGATGTAGAGGGATCAAATAGGGAACTTTACCATAGGATAAATTTTTGGACACCTGATGAAGAATTCTGTTTAAATTTACAATGGGATGCTATGGGACGTACAGTTGGAAAACATTTTAATCTACATTCACATCAAAATTTTGCACGGATTTTATCTGAAAAAATAAAAGAAACTATCTAAAAATATGTATTTAAAAGATCCTACTAGATTGCAATTTGAACTTAGCAATGTCTGCAATTTAAATTGTATTGGTTGCGTACGAACTGATGAAAACTTTATTGGTTCGAAAGTAAGCATAACTGATCCTGAATACATTAGTAAAGAAACATTTGAAAAGATCATACAAGCATCAGAGTTTAAAAATGTAGAATTCTTAGAATTTTGCGGCAGTATAGATGATCCAGCAGCACATCCTGAGTTTTTAGAATTGATAAAAATTGTTATCAATTCTGCAATCAAATTAAACAAGAGATTTCATATACAAATGCATACAAATGGAAGTTTGAGAAGTACAGCATTTTGGACAGAATTAGGCTTGTTGTTATATAAAAACGAAGACATAATTGATCATGTTGTTATGTTTAATATAGATGGTTTGGAAGACACTAACCATGTATATAGGCGCGGTAGTAATTGGCTTAAGATAATGGAGAATTCACAGGCAATTATAGATGCAGGCGGCAATGTGGCTTGGCAATATATTATATTTCCTTGGAATGAACATCAAGTAAAAGAAGCACATGAATTATCTATTAAAAAATCTTTTAGAGCTTTTTTTACTAGGCAAAATCGTTCAGAAGAAAAAGTAAAACAATGGGAATATAACTCAAAAATCAAAGTGAGTTTTGAACAACTAGTTGATATAAATGAAAATTTGAAACATATTTCAAAAGAAAATTCCTTGCAAATAGAATGTCCTACACAAAAAGATAACATGTATTTTATAGATTACAAATCTCGTTTATGGCCATGTTGTTTTATTCCTGGGGCATTTATTTTGGATCATGATAAAAATGAACATTTAAACAACAGATTATTCAACCGCTATGATGATTCTACATGGAACGATTGTAATAAACATTCAATTTCTGACATTATCAATCATAGATTTTACCAAAAAGATTTGGTTGACTCTTGGGATTCTAGCAATCACGGAATTGAAAATACAGATAGAATTTATGTATGTAGTGTAAACTGTAATAATTCAAGATTAAAAACAAATCCACTAGGAAATAAGACTCACAAGATAGTAAATAAGTATGTTGACATGAAAGAAAACAATGACTGAAAAAACAAAAGAACTCCCAAGTAAAACTTTTTGTATCCTGCCCTGGGTACATTTATCAACCAGACCAAATGGACATATGCGTGTATGCTGTACTGCCAATGCCAGTAGTGTAGGTCCAACCAATGATAAAGTGCATGGAGGAGAAGTTGGTGTACTTAAAAACGCAGACGGAAAGCCTGCTAACTTAAATCACACAGACTTTCTAAGTAGTTGGAATAATGACTACATGAAGAATAATCGTTTACATATGTTGGCTGGTACTGAGCCACCTAGCTGTGTTAAATGCTATAAAGAAGAACGTGAAGGTCATAAATCTAAACGTCAATGGGAAACTGCTTATTGGAGTCAACGTGTTGATCTAGACAAGTTAATTGCAGATACACAACCAGACGGCAGCGTACCTCCTCACATTGCTTATATTGACATGCGCTTTGGTACTAAATGTAATTTGGCCTGTGTAATGTGTAGCCCACATGATAGTAGCTTATGGGTACCGGAATGGCAAAAGATGTATCCAGAAGTACAAAATGCAACCCTTAAAGATACAATGCAATGGGGCAACAAGGGCAAAGAGAATGGTGCTAGCTATAATTGGCACAAGAACAATCCCAAGTTCTGGGAACAGCTATGGGAACAGATTCCTAACATGAAACAGTTATACTTTGCTGGTGGTGAACCTTTGATCATTGAAGAACATTATGCTATTTTAGAAGAATGTATCAAGCGTGGTTATGCCAAAGACATGGAAATCCGTTACAACAGCAATGGTGTTGAATGGAGAGAAGACTTGTTTGAATTGTGGAGTCACTTTAAACTAGTTCGTTATCACTATAGTGTTGATGCAATCGAAGAACGTAATGATTACATTCGTTATCCAAGTAAGTGGGAACGAAACTTAGAAGCATTTAGACAGCTAGATGAAGAAACCGGTGCTAACACCGAAGTTACTATTGCCTGTGCAGTACAGGCATTAAACATTTATTACATTCCAGAGTTCTTAAAATGGAAACTACAGCATGGCTTTAAGAAGATTAACATGTGGCCATTTGGTGCTGGCGGAGTTAACTATCACTTTGTCTACCATCCACCACATTTAAATGTTAAGATATTGCCAGCATGGTTCAAAGATGAAATAGAAGCCAAGTACGAAGAGTTCATTCCTTGGTGGAAAGAGAATTGGCGTTTAGGTGTTCCGGAATGGCACAAAGGTAACGTCACACAAGAAATGTTTGATACGGCTGATTACGGAATCGATCGTCTTCGCGGTATGGTTAAATTTGCCAAGAGTGAAGACTGGAGTCGACGTTTACCGGAAATGAAAGAATACCTAGAGCTATTGGACAAGCAACGTGGTACAAACTTTTATACTACGTTTCCGGAGATGAAAGATATCTTTAAGGATATATGAAAGACATACTAAGTTCTAAAAACTTTTGTATTCTTCCTTTTGTTCATGCACATATTTCGACTACAGGACAAAGTCAAGTATGTTGCATGAGCGAAGAAAGCTTTGGCAATGTTAAAGAACTTGGTATATCAAACGTTTATTCAAAGGACAATCAAAAATTAATATCGTTTAGAAGAAACATGTTAGACAATGGACTACCTGATAGTTGTATCAATTGCAGTCGTCCAGAATCCTATGGCAATACCAGTCATAGGATTACCAGCAATAAAATGTTTGGTCATTTGCTAAATGACATTGATGATTTAGTCAACAACGAAAAGATATTTCTTTGGGATGTCAGGTTTAGCAACTTATGTAATTTAAAGTGCCGTATGTGTGGACCACATGCCAGTACAAGAATTGCAGAAGAGCAAAAAACAGATAATATCTTAGTTAAACCATTCTACGAATACAATGAATTTTTTGAATTCTTTGTTAAAAATATAGATCATGTCACAGAGTTTTATTTCTGCGGTGGTGAACCGTTAATGATGGATGAACATTATAGAGTTTTGGATTTATTAATAGAACATAAGAAATTTGATGTTGCAATACGATACAATTCAAATTTAACTACATTGAAATTAAAAGATAAGAATGTTATTGATTATTGGCAGCAATTTAAAAACGTCAAAGTGTCTGCAAGCATAGATGCTGGATGGGAACAATTGAATTATATACGACATGGCGCCGATTGGGATACCATACTTGACAATCTATCAACTATACGTTATAATACTAGTCATGTTGATCTCATATTGGGCGTAGCGGTAAATATACTAAATGCTTTTCATATTTTTAGAATGTATAAGTATTTGGTTAATAGAAATTTAATAAAGCCCGACGAAATCTACTTTATCCCAGTGGGCGGTAATATGAGCTTATCATGTTTGCCAAAACTTATAAAAGAAAAAGTTAATGTTCATTGGCAGGAAGAATTGACAGAGATTAAAGAACAAAATGTTATTGATTCTGCCAGGGCTTTATTAAAGGAAATGAATTCAGCAGATAAACAGTATATGCTACCGAATTTTATTGCAGAAGTAAAAGATTTAGATAAGAAACGCAATGAAAACTTCGTAGAAGTTTTCCCTGAATTAAAGGAATTATTAAATGGCTAAAGATTTAGAATGGGTTCCAGGTGATCCCCTTGTAAAGGAATTTATACCTGTGGATAGCGCAGAGCACAATAGATGGAAATCTACATGGGGAGACAGCTACGCTGTTGATAATTTATTTGATGATGATGAATTAGATTGGTTAGAAGATCTAATGCATAGACAACATCGCAGTCGTAGAGTTAAACGTAACGGAACATTGCACTTTAATGTTGATAATCAACTTATACAAGATAAATTTTACACAAAACTTCAAAGTGTTATTCCTGAATTAACCAACGAAACAATATGGGAAGGTAATTTTTTAATTACAGCCACTCCTTATAATCTACACATTGATACTGGTAACCCTGCAACATTAAAAGACAGTGACAGTGTTCCTGGTAAACAGTTTATTATTCCATTATGGGTCTGTGATAAACATAAAGAAGAAGGTCTTGAACTAGACTGTGGTACTGCTATTTTTAAAAATCGTTTCTTAATGTATGGAACAAACTTTGCTAAAGGTGATGCCAAATATGATACAAATGTATTCTTCACAGTACGCAACTATGACAACTTAATCTGTTATCGTAAAGACGGATCAGTATGGGATGTAGACTGGAATAAACAAACAGTCAGTGATGAAGATTATAATAGATATTTTAGCCATTTTAATAAAAAGTGGCTGCAAGGATTCGAATTAGAAGCCGTTTATAATTGGAAGCGTAGTGGTATTATTGTATTTGATAGATGTCAAGCACACAGCGGTGTAAACTTTCCTGCAAGTGGTGTAACAATGAAATGTGGATTATCTATGATGTCTACGATTAAAAAATGATAGAAAAAGAAAATATACGCATAGTTCATGTAGAAGCAAGCAGTCGCTGTAATAGTCAGTGTCCAATGTGTAGCAGATATACTGGACATGGATTTGTACAACCTGATTTACTAGAAGGCGATTTATCAGCAGATGTCTTTTATAAGTTGTTTACTAAAGAATTTGCCAGTCAATTAGATCACGTATACTTTAGTGGAGTCTATGGAGATCCTTGCTTAAACAAATTGTTACCTGAGTTTGTCAATTACTTAATGGACAATGGCTGTAAAAGCATTAGCATAGACACTAATGGTGGATATCGTAATGAAGATTGGTGGGCAAGTTTTGCTCGCCCCAATGTATTGATTAACTTTGCATTAGATGGCACTGATAATGAAACATTAGACAAATATCGTATCGGAGTTAAGTATGATAAAGTCTATGCCAACGTAAAAGCATTTATGGCAGCGGGTGGAGTTGCACAATGGAACTTTATTGTATTCAAACACAACGAACATCAAGTCGAAACAGCTCAACAATTAGCCAAAGAACTTGGAATGAAGTTTAGACTTAAGGTTACTCAAAAGTTTAGAGGTAAAAAAGATTTTAAAGTTATGGTTGATGGTGACCATGTGTTTACATTAGAACCACCTGAGAAAGAACAATATAGACACTCTAATGTAGGGAAAGTGGAACATGTGCCAATTACAATGTTTAAATTTGAAATTAAAAACTTTTCAAAATTAAACAACAATAAAATATTATGTAAAAGTTTAGAACGTAAGGAAGTTTATCTTGCGGCAAATGGTAAGTTAATGCCATGTTGTTATCTAGGCACACATACGCATGACAGCCCAGGGGCATGGAATCTTAACGAAAATTATAATTTAAAAGATTTTGATTTGAATGTGTATTCAGTAGATGATGTACTTAAAAAACAATACGAAATAAGTTCTAAGTGGAATGATACAATAGAAAACGGAAACCTTATCACTTGTTTGCATACCTGCGGCAACGAAGAAAACACAACATTATATATTGATGATAAGTTGAAAAAAGAAAACATATTAAAATATTAAATGAATAAGTATTTTATATTAGGACAACAAGGTACAAGTCTACATTTCATTGGTTGTTTAATTAGATTATTATATGATAAAAATTATTATGATAATGAAATTATAACTAATGAAGTGGGAGTTTATGATACTATATTCGGTGCTCATGTTTTTTTTGAGTCTTTGCGCCATTCACCTTATAAGTTCCAACAGTACCCAGAAGAAACATGGGGTATACCTGCTTTAAATTGTTTAAATGAAATACTTACAAGCGGATATAGCCTTGGAAGACCTTATCCTGTTGAACATAATATTATTCCTGCACATTATGGAAATCAAAAAACAATCAATCATATATTAGAAACTTTTGAAAAACCTAAAATTGTTTTTATTAAATTTGATAACAATGATTTAAATCAAATTGCAATCAACATTTTTAATAAAGTGTATATGATGGGTTTGTTAAATTACTATAAAGACAACTTTAATGCAATCATGCGTATATATAAGTTGTACAATAAATTTCCTGATTGCATCATAGCTGATAAACATCGTTTTTTAAACATGAATCAATATGAATTAATGGATCTTTTAAATAAGATTGCACAAGTAGAAGTAATGGATGAAAAATTCATGTTCCATCCTGAAGAAAATGATAATACACAGGTAATTAACTTTGGAGAAATGAAAAACATAGATAAATTATTAAACAGTTTATCTGAGTTTACAAAACAACCAATTACGGAAGAATTATATAAATTTGCTAATACATTTTTACATAATCAACCAACAGTAGAGTTAGCTATGGACCTTGTTAAAAGAATGAAAAACACGGCATACACAGATTACTTTTATAAAGATATAGTGCCGTTATTTGATTGTGCCATATCAGAATTATATTTAAAATTAAAAAATGACTATCAACAGTAAAACATTTTGTATAATGCCATTTATACATCAAAACATCAAACATGAGGGCAAGGTTGGCGCTTGCTGGCGTTATCCAGATCGCATTGGCGATTACCGTAGTCAAACATTAACTGAAATTTGGAACAGTAATGAAACCAGGGAACTACGTCGAGCAGTATTAAACGATGAACGTCCAACAGGATGTCGCAGTTGCTGGGACTTTGAAGACAGCGGAGTAGCAAGTACACGTCAAACTTGCAATGAAACATATAAAGATAGTTATAAGATAGACTTTGACGAAGTTATTAGTAAAGTTAATACAGAAGACTATTCAATGCCCTATGAACCACAAAGCATTGAAATTCGATTTGACAATACTTGTAATCTACGTTGCAGACATTGTAGCCCTACTTACAGTAGTCAGTGGGAAGTCTTGGCATTTAAAGATCCCGAAGTAAAAACATTCTTTACTAAATGGGGTGCTGGTAGATTAGAAAAGAAACATATTAGTCTGCCTGAACGGAGTTTCATAGAATTTAAAAATTCTATTCCGCATTTGCGGGAAGTATTGATTGCTGGTGGCGAACCATTGCAACAAAAACGTCACTGGGAAATGATTGATGCAATGGCTGATTACGCACATAATATTACACTAAGTTATAACAGTAATTTAGTTGCGTTGGGTTTGGGCTACTACAATGTATTGGATCATTGGCCAAAGTTTAAAAAGATTATTCTACGTGTAAGTATTGATGGTGATGATAATACATTCAGTTATTTTAGAACCAATGGTGACATTCAAAAGGTAGTAGAGAATGTACAAAAGCTACATGCATTGCCTAACATTGAAATGAGTCTAACAACTACTGTTAGCATTTATAATATCAGTAGACTAGTTGACATTGTCAAGTTTGTTAATAATGCTGGTGGCTTGTTTCATACTAGCCTTGTACAGTATCCAAAGCCTATCAATCCCAAAGTGTTGCCTGCAGATATCAAAGCAAAGATCACAGAAGATTGGACAGCTTTTAAATTAACATTGAACGATGAATCATTGTGGACTCATAGTCAATGGAGTAATGCTAAACGTAGAGCACAGCAACAACGCAGGATAGTTCGTTATGGTGATTATGTAGTTAATTATATGAACGCAGAAGACTACTCCGCAGACCTTGCGGAAACTGCGGAGTATATCAATTTTATGGACAAGCACAATGCTACTAGTTTTGCTGAGGTGTATCCTGAGTTAGCAAGTATTCTTTAACTTTACCAAGCATAACAGGAATGGATTCTGATGCGCTATTTCCGCGTATCGAATCCATTTTTTCTAAGTACTCTATTAATAAACGAGCATTAGTGGGATTTCCAGTACAACGTTGAATAGTATTTCTTAGTTTAACCAAACTAGCGTGAATAGATTCTGGTATTATACTAAATTCAGGATATTTTGTTGTAAAAGATTGATCGTATTCATCACACCATTCTAATATATCGTTATAGTATTCTGCTGGTAAAATATTCATATTGATATATGATGGATCAACAGCCAGTTGTAGTTTAAAGAATCCGTCATGGTTACTGTTCATATCGACTACAATAGCATTGCCTGAATCTTTATATTTTTCTACCCATTGTGTCATTAAGTTAGGAACATCAAATACAGTTAATACGCTTAATGTGGAAGACATTATAATATGAATATTTTTATTATTTTTACCCTGCTCTAACCAAAAGTCTAGTGCATTGCTAACTGTTTGTTTTCCATCGCCATACCACTCACTGCCATAGCGTACATAATCATTAACAGGGCCATAAGCATCAATGCTTAAATTTAATTGTACTGTATTGAATCTAATTAGATTTTTTAATAGTTTTGGACTTGGTATATAACTACAATTAGTGTAAATTTCTAAACTAATATTTTCTGGGGTTCCTTTTTCGCAGATGAGATCAATGAATCTAATAAATTCTGGATTAATCATAGGTTCACCTCCGGTAAACTTAATTAGTTCCAAAGTCTTTAATGTTTCTTCATTGGGTTCAAATCTAATATTATCTAACTTAGGGAATATCAATCGTTGAAGTGATTTACCGGACATATTGTTTAATTTAACTTCGTCGTCATGCCAGGTAGTGCTTAATGTGCTGTTACAAGTTAGACATGCAAGATTACAGTAATTACCAAAGCCAACTTCTAAAAATGTTATTTTAGGCTTTTCATATTTAGGTTTTTTATGCAAATAGCCTTGATTGTAGAGAATACTAGATCCTGTTCGCATTGAAGTGGCTAACTCTCCTTGGACTTGTTCTTCATTATAACATTTTTGACAGCCAGAGATTTCTTTATTTTCTATTGTATATTGTCTAGCGGTAGCCCAGTAATTGCTATTAAAACTATCTTCCATAGATATTTTTTGTATAATTAAGTTTTCTTTTTCTCTATATAGGTGTGATAAATTTTCGTTAGGTATTGATGTTTTTTCCGAATCTAAACACTCGTTCATTTCTTTAATATTATCATATCTACAGCATAATTTACTCTGTCCACTGGGTTTGTATTGTATATGCATCCATGGTAATATACAAAATGTTGGATTTAACTTTGCATACAGTTTGCCAGCAAAGTCTTCGTAGGGTTGATTATTATCATCAGAAATTTCTACAACAGTTTGAAAATGTTTAAAACTTTTTAACCAATATGAATGTAGTATGTTATTAACAGAATCATTGTATAATTCTTTGTCGTGTCCAAGGCTATTAAAATCAAATTTAATAAATTGTCTATTTGTAGGATCGCTCATTGGCGGCAGATTATTTAGAAAATCTATAAAATTTTTATTTTCTTTTACAACATCAATATTAATAAATGTAAATTTACTATTTTTAAAATGGTTCCACGATGCTTCGAAATCAGCAAATCCTCGACGTGAAGCTTTACCAATAGTATGATCCATGTGAAAATCAACGATATCGATATCGAAATCTTTTTTTGCTTGTTCTAAAAATTCAGTAAACTTTTTCCATCCAAGCCCGTCAGCTTCTTGAGTTAAATTATTATTGCCATGTCCGTCCCATGTTAACATATGTTGAAAAAATTTAATGTGCTTTTCATTTTTATCATAAATGATAAAATCAAATGGAAGAGAATGTAGTTCGAGTAACGGGATATGTACTTTGTATCCGTATGATCGAAAAAACATCGAAAATATACTATCACCCGGACCAATAAATCGGGTAAATGTTTTGTTAAGAATTCCTTTTTCTTTTTTAACGATGTCTAAGTTTATTAAATTATATGGTTTCATGTGTGTATTTAACGTCTGTAAATTAAATTTCTGTTCGCTAAATACATGAGAATGATGATAATTCATTTATATAGAAGGAATTTTTATGAGCAGAGTTCATGAACTAATTAAGAATAGACATACTACTCGTTTGATGACTGATGCAATCAAGCCGGAAGATGCCCAAACTATTATAGAATCGGCTCGCCGTGCACCGAGTAAAAATAAGATTTACGGATATAAAGTAATAGCATTGACAAATAGCGAGCAAGGTAAAAAACTTAAACAGGTCCTGTGCGATGATATCACTTTGTATGAAGAAGACGACAGTCGTATCATTTACTTAAAGCAAACACTTGCACCGTTGGTTTTAGTTTATATTGCCAATCCTGCACCAGAGCATCAAATGGTAAATGTTAAAGAAGAACATGGTGAAGAAGTCTTTGATAGCTGTTACAGTGATGTTAAAGGACAAGCAGATCGTTATGCTATGATAAAAAGTAGTGTACGTGATGCTATGATCAGTGCCACTTATGCACAACTCACAGCAGAAGATTTAGGCTACGGCACCGCGTTTGTTGCTTGTGGAATAGAAAGCATCATGAATAACAAACAATTCCATGAAACTTGGGTCAAAGAATTTGGCGCTGATTATAGAACACAGCCTATTGAATCTGTAGTGTTGATGTGTATTGGCCCAAAACACGAAAAAATTAAAAACATATACAATGGCACAGACACTGAAAGAAAAGAACCTTACTTAAATGGCGAGACACATTATCGTCGTGCAGGTCGTGAAGAAAGTTTCTTTGTTAATAAAAAACAGGAATCAATGTTCACTACTATTTAAACTAAATGAACCTTTTGGTTTAATCAAAAGGTTCATTAATAAAACAATTGAAAACTATGATAGACCTTGACACAATGCCCTTAAGGATGTTACAATTAGAAGCGGCAAGAATTATCAGTAGCATGGAAGCTACTAACGATAACATATATAAGTTTAATAAAGAAAGCAGACATGATAGTACCGGTTGGTATAAGGCTGCTATTACTTGGTATGTGAAAGAATACGGTGGCTTACCTAGCGAAGTTGGCCCAGGCAAAGAAATAAAATTTATCTACGAAAAAAATGAGTGATTTAAAAACAAGCGAATATGACTTTACTAAAATTCCGTTTAGTGATTTAGTTAGAGTTGGACAACGAACAATGCTATATCGAGATCTGTTTACAGTATCTTGGCTGCTAGGACGTTACTGCAACTATCGTTGCTCCTATTGCTGGCCGTATGCCCGCAGTGATACAAAGGATCATCGCCCCACTCCTTTAATGCTACATACTGTGGATGAGATTAAACGTCAAGCTAGAGCTAATGGATTTAATAGTTTTCACTTTAGTCTAAGTGGAGGTGAACCTACATTCCATCCTGCATATATTGATATTTTAAATCACTTGAATGCTGATGCGGCTAATACAAACTATACTAGTGTACACATGACATCAAACATGAGTCGTCCTATTAAATGGTTTGAAGAAAAATATGTACCAGCAGTTAAGAACTTCCACCGTGCTAGTATCACAGCAAGTTGCCATCGTGAACACGTTGACACAGATAAGAAGATAGAAGAGTTTGCTGACAAATTAGTCTTATGTCAAGAGTATGATACGCAGATAACTATTAACATGGTTATGGTACCAGAGCAGTTTAATGAAATTTATGACTTGTCATTGTACTTTCATAACAGGGGTATTAATGTTACACTCAAGCCACAAAGCGATCCTACTGCTAGTCGTGTAGTAGATGGCTATACTCCTGAGATGTTAGCAAAGTTACATAACGGTATGCCCCAACGTGCTTACACTGAAGAAAAAGCATTGGCAGCAGGTCTTGTTCAACGACCTAAACCTACATATATGGTTGATAAGGCAGATCCAAGTCGTAAAAAACAAGTTGATATTGATCCTCATTATCAAATTGAGTTTATCGACAAAGAAGGAAATCCATGGTTCATGGATCAAGCTGAACGCTTTAACGCATTTAACTTTAACAACTTTAATAAGTGGGAATGTAGCAGTGGTTATCGTAGTATTATTATTCGTGAACCAGACGGCACAGTAAAACGCAGTTATAGTTGTAGCGAAGTTCCATTGGGACATATTGAAACTGGCTTTAAGTTATATGACAAGCCCATGCCCTGCGGAGGAACAAGTTGCGTAAGTAGTGCTGATAGTAAAATACCAAAACGAGCACCTGGTACAAAGTTACCTTTATTCCCAGGGGATAAATCATATGAGTAATACATTTTGTATTATTCCTTGGATACATACACAGACAAAACCTGATGGTCAAATAAAACCCTGCTGCCGCTTTGACATTAAACATCCAGACTACAAAACAGCAACTGGTTTTAAGTTCGATAAATTTAATGTTGATATGATATCGTTTACAGATACAATCAACTCGGCAGAATGGCAAGAAATTAGAAATACTATACTTGCCGGAGAACGTGTTCCGGGATGCAGAAAATGTTATCAAGAAGATGATTTTCAATTCAACTATCAAGATGATTCTAAGAAACGTCTTAAGAGTATGAGAGTCAAAGAGAATTGGTTTTGGAATAAAAATATTCAAACCGAACTAATAGAAGAAAATAAAGAGATTAAATTAAAATATTTAGAGCTAGCATTTGGCAATCATTGTAATCTAAAATGTAGAACTTGTAACGGTAGTCTAAGTACTGCTTGGTATGACGATGATAAAAAATTGGCACCTTACTATTCTGATAGAAAGTCACAGGAATCAGCAGTTAATGTAAAAAATGACTGGGATATTAATGACTTTAAATATGCAGAAGAAATAAAATTTACCGGTGGCGAACCAATGTTACATCCTAACTTTATTAAGACCATTGATATGATTATAGCAACAGGTCGCCAGCATTTAATTACATTAGACATCTTTACTAATGCTAGTTGGATTCCTCGAGAAAAAGTATTGGATAGACTTAAACAATTTAAACAAGTTACTATTAATTTAAGCGTAGACGGCATCGGTTATGTCAACGATTATATTAGATTTCCCAGTGAATGGACAACAGTAAACGACTCTGTTAAAGAATGGTTGCTAACCGAGAAACACAATCCTAATATATTTGTTATTAAATGGGCTCCAGTTATTAGTGTATTTAATGTATGGTTATTTCATAAAATGATCGAATGGTGGTTTGCTTTACAAAAAGAAGTTAAAGATATGGGATGGTGGGATAGTTTAGTAGCGATGGATGATAATAATCCATTTACAACAATGATTGTTAACATTGTATATGATCCTAACTATTTAAATCCATCATTATATCCTAATAAGAAATTGTTGATACATAAGTTATTAGCGCATAGAGATGAATGGATGACTAAAATGAATTCGGTAAGCGGTATAGATCCTCAACAGATGATATCAGCAGAGATGTCTCTGTTTGGCGTGTATAATAAAGTAGTAAGTTCGTTAAACTCAAAAGATGAAGAAATAGATATGGAACTTCTTAAAAAACTTATTGAATATACTGCTGACTTGGATAAAATAAGAGGGCAAGACGTGAGAGTAAATTTACCTGATTTATGGAAAAGATTTGAGAATATTATAGAATACAAAGGAAGAATTAATGAGTAATACATTTTGTCCGATACCTTGGAACTTCCAAGCTGTTCGTAATAATGGTGACATTCGTGTTTGCTGTCAAGCAAATGTAACTGAGAACCAAGGCGTGGTTAGACACGAAGATGGCAGTCCATTTAATGCTGGTAGAGACAATATGGAACTTGCTCGCAATGCTACATTAATGAAAGAAGTTCGTAAGAACATGCTAGTGGGAGAGTGGAGTAACGAGTGCGGACGTTGTCAACAAGAAGAAGCCAGTGGATTAAACAGTCGTAGACAATATGAACTAGACAACTGGAAGTTCAGTATAGATGATGCTCGTTATATTACAGAACCAGATGGTACAGTTAAAGATAGAAAATTAGAGTATTACGACCTGCGCTTTGGTAACTTATGCAACTTAGCTTGTCGTATGTGTGGCCCAACAGATAGTCATACTTGGTATGAACAGTGGACAGAATATCACGGTAATAATGAATATAAAGACACACATGGAACAGTTAAGTTGGAACGTAATGAAAATGGTAGATTATCTACCAAGGACTACGATTGGCATAATAGTGAAAGTTTCTGGACACAGATAGAAGCAAATATTCCAAACATTAAACATGTTTATATGGCAGGCGGTGAACCTATGATGATTGAACGTCATTATGAGTTTTTACAAAAATGTATTGATGCCGGTCAAAGTAAAAAGATGATCATCGAATACAATACCAATATGAGTAACTTGCCTAAGCGTGTATTAGATATGTGGACACAATTTAAACAAGTTCGCGTCGGAGCAAGCATGGATGGCATGGGAGAAACTGTAGAGTATCAGCGTTGGCCTTTAAAGTGGAGTCAAGCATATAAGAACTTGCAAAAGCTAGATGAATACGCAGAAAAGAATTCAAACATACTTGCTTGGCTAGCCTGTACTGTAACAGCATACAATATTTGGCATGTTCCCCGTTTTATGAAATGGAAGTTACAAAGCAGTGGTCTTACTAAGATTAACAGTACAAAGAAACGTCCTATCATAACACATCATGTGGCACATGGACCTAAACGTGTTAATGTACGTGTACTACCTGAGGATATGAAACAAGAAATAGTTGATTACTATGCAAAATGTATTGCTGAGTTTAAAGCAGAATATCCTGAAGACATTGCCAAGAACGCAGAAAACATACTAAACAGTATTACAAAATACATGCTAGGTGCAGACTATAGTGATAAGTTACCAGAGTTTATTAAGTTTACAAAGTATTTAGATCAAGCTCGAGGTCATAGCATACTAGACATTGCACCAGAATACGAAAGATTATTTAAATGAAAATTTTAGTATCGGGTAATCCCGCATTTGGACTAGCAGAGGCTTTGAATGCAGTATTGGAAGATCATGAACTGACATTTGTTAGTAGAACAACACATAAACTAGATTTAACTAAGGCAGAAAATCAACAAGCATTTGCCGACATGAGTGTGAACTATGATGTAGTTATTTTAAATAGCGCATTATGGAAATTCAATCAAACTCTGCTACTTGAATCGGTGTATAAGAAACTCAAGGCTGAAGGCAAACAAACACTGATCATTTGTATAGGTAGTACCACTGATAGAGTTATGAAAGCCACAGATTGGTTATATAACGCTGAAAAAAAAGCCCTTCGAGATTATTGTAATAGCTTGGGAATGACAGGAGTCTGGGCTAAAAATCCCAGAGTCACGTTAATTAGTTTTGGCAGTCTAAGCAATGTACAGGAAAAACATCCAGATAGGAAAACAATTCCTATCCAAAAAGCCGCAGTTTATGTTAAATGGATATTAGAGCAGCCAAAAGAATTTCACATCAATGAAATTAGCATAGACCCTTTACAAGCCTAAATCCCCAGTATAAGGTTGTTTTTAAACAACTAAATACTATATAAGAGGAATTTAACAAATGGCATACGATGTTACTAAAACAAACACCGAACGACTAGCAATAGTAGATGATAGAACTGTGGAAACTAGTTCTAGTTCAATTGGTTTGATTGGCAAAAACTACACCAATCACGGCGAAATAATCGCCGAAAATTTAGTACACATGTTGGAGAATTTCAACAGCTTTAATCCAACAAAACCAGAAGTAGAACCATTACCGCCAAAAAATCCTATCATTGGCCAATTATGGTATGAAAATTTTCCTAAAGCAGATCCTGTTGAAAATTTAAATGTTTACACTGGCTGCGATAAAACATGGCAACGTGTGAATCCTAATTTGACTAAAGTTGAAGATAAGTCGTCTGCTTATACAATATCAGAATTAGATCATGGAAGTTATTTGCGAATTGATAGTACAACTTTAAAAACAATTACGTTGCCTAATACAGCTTCTATACCAGTCGGTACTAGCGTTATTATAGTGCGAGTGGGCACTGGCGATGTTGTTATTTCCGCCGCAGACGGAGCAGTAGTAGAACCGCAGAACTTACCTAAAATGATTGCTAATCGATTTGGAAGAATCACAGCTATTAAAGTCATGCAATCAAGCGGAGTTTCAACATGGGAAATAGATGCTACTGCTGATAAATTATCGTCAGAGACATGGAACATAATCGCAAATCCATCAATGGTTGATGAAGGCGGAACAGTAACATGGACAATTACAAGTAACGCACTTCCTGGAACATATTATTGGTCAATTGAACAAACTGGAGGCATAAGTGGTGCAGACTTTACTAATACAGCAATGTCAGGAACATTTGCATTAGTCAATGGCACAGCAACGGTTACTAAGACATTATCTAATGATACTATAGTAGAAGGTTCAGAAACAATTACTTTTAATGTTGCTAAAACTCAAGGCGGTGTTGCTGTAAAAACTTCAACAGTAATTGTTGCTGACAAAACTCCATCCCCAGATGGTAGTACCACTGAGCCAACTCCAGCTCCGACTCCTGCACCAACACCAGAGCCAACTCCGGCTCCAACTCCTGCACCAGATGATGGTAGTGTTAATAATAATACAAGTGCAATTATGTTAGCTAACTATTTCTGGATTAATCGTTCTAGTTTAGTTAGATACGGCACTTCTGGCGATAGTTATCCAGGTGATAACTATTCTGTAAATAATCCTAACGCTCGATTTGTTACTTCTTTTAGAAACATGTGGACGTATTCAAATAGCGTATTACCAGGTAGTACTTACTTTACTGTTATTTCGTTGGCAACTGGTGCTATTGGTAATGGCGGCGGTATTACTACAACTGTAGTTGAAGGTGGAACATTGTCCTTGGACTTAGGTTCACGTACATATGTTGGTGATGGTCCTGATCCAACTAATACTGGTAATAATTATGGTATTTCTTATGATGTAAAGATTTATCAAGGATCTATTAATGAAATAATATCTAATTCTATAGTATCAAAACACGCAGGTGGAAATAAAGGTGCATGGACGTATTCGTATATACTTCCGCAAAGATGGAATTTTGTTTCATCCACAGTGAATTTTGAGCAATCGACTTATACTGCGACATTAAACCCTGGAGATATTCACTTTACATTAATTGAACGTGGTGGCGATTATGGATATAAGATAGTACAACCAAATGGCATATCAAACAACATGACGGTTGATAACTGGTGGTATAATGGCGGTGGTGTTCAATGTTCTGTTAATACAAGTTCATCGCCAGTAACTATTTCATATCCACCAACAGTGACTGAGCCAGTTAATGGAGAATTTGAAATTCCAGGATCAACTACTTACGATCTCAACGCATGGACTCCTAGAATTGCTGGTATATTAAGAAAGCTAGATTAATCTAGCTTATACTACAATCCTAGTTTTTCTTTGAATTCGCGTAGTTCACGAACTCCAAGCCCTGCGTCTTGTCCCAGGGCTTTTTCGTCATTACCATATTTTGTAACTAATGCAGACCATTTTTCTTGACTAATTAAATTCTTAACTAAGTCATATTCTCCGGCACTTAGCTTAACTGAATTAACAGCGTAATCTTCAAACGCACTACATGCTTCTGGAAATAATGGTTTAACTAAGTCATACATAGCACCTGCAAACTCACGGATCTCCCATTGGGCATGTGGATCCATACGCAAGCGAGCCATGTGCAAGAAGTTCTTCAAGTTGGCTTTCCAATACAATTCTGTATATCCGCCTACCGGAAGCACACTTCTAGCTAATTCACGTGCCAGCCCATTATCTTCCTTGCCCAGCAAACTTGCATATTCTTTGTATGCATTATGAAAGCTACGTTGGAAGGCATGCTGTACTCCACGCTTCTCGTCAAAACCCCATTCACTGTCTTCACGACCTTGTTTGTTAGTTGTGCTTTGCTTTTGAATTTGTTCTAGTTCAGGGATATAAAACTCATCAGTAAGCACACTATAGCGAGCACTATATTCGTTCATACTAGCAGTACGATGCCGTACAAGTTGTCGCATAACGAAGATAGGAAGTTTAATGTGAAACTTTACTTCGCACATTTCAAATGGTGTAGTATGTTCGTGACGCATTAAGTAACGGATTAAGTTACGGTCGTCTTGAACTTGTTTTGTGCCAGCACCATAGCTAACACGGGCGGCTTGAACGATGGCATTGTCACTGCCCATATGGTCAACGAGACCCACAAAACCATGATCCAGTACTGGAGTATAGTTTTTATCTTTTTCGAAATCAATTTCTGTTCTTAATGTCATCTTCTTCGCCAAATTGGCTGGTAAATATACCTCGTACATACCTAATTACACGAGATTTAATCTTACTGCTGTCAATAAAGACTTCGATATCAAGAATATTATCTCGAAGATGTTCTAAACCCTGGGCCTTAAGAACTTCACTAGCGTCATTCATACCGCTGAGTTCTTCACCTGAAAACTCTATGATATCACCGTCTATTAATTTTATTTGAATGTGTGTTATGTATTCTATAGGAACTTCTTCCATGACAACGTCTTTAAGGATCTCTTCAAAACTTCTATCCTTTTTCCTAATAGCCATGATTCGGGTTCCTTAATTACTTTTTTTTGGTGTATGCTCGCTTAGGCTTAGGAGCCTCGGCAACTGGTGAGGCTGTTACTGTTGCTGTCACAGGATCAAGAGCACTTGCTTCTTTAAGCAAACGTTCCGCTTCACTTCTAAAAAATGCAGCCTGACTACGCATTTGATTAGCAATATCTTTATCATCTAATACGCCTGCTGGCTTACTTTCTGATTGACTGATATCACCACTGGTAGTGCGTCCTGCATCGTTTTGATTTAATTGAGCATTGAGTTCACTTAAACCAATTTTAATATCAGGAGTAGGCATCATAATGATTTCACTGGTTGAAAACTTTTTCAACCAACCACTTACATGCATTGCTTCTAACATGTTTCTACCATCAAAGAATGTATTTCTTTGAGCGAACTTATAAAAGTCTATATCTTCTTGACCGCCAGGACTTTCGATAGCTTCTACCAAGTTATCATGATAGTTTGTACCTAGGACTTCAGTTTCAACCACAAGGCAAGAAGTTTCTTCGCCGGGTATTGTTCTAAATACCACAACACACTTCTTGCCTGTGCTTGCAACCTGCCCTACGTGTTTTAAGAATGTAGGCATGATTAATTCCTAGATTAGGCCTGCTCTACTGGTGCGTCCGGTGTAGCAGTAGCTTCTGTACCATCGGCAGCAACTTCAGCAGTAGCTTCTGCACCTTCAGCGGCAGCTTGAGCAGCCTGTGAAGCGGCAGTAGCTTCAGTTAAGAAGGCATTCAATTTTTCTGCAACTTCTCCTACTTGGCGAACTTCCAAAATGCTGTAAGTGCCACGCTTAACTGCGATGTCCACAGCGGCTAGCAAAGTCATTAGATCATTGATGTTAACGTTGTTCATGTAAAAACTCCTTTTGTTATGTTATATACACAGATTATTTATAGTGTGTATTCGTATATTATACACAAAAAAATAAGGAAGAGCAAGTGTCTTCCTTATTAATTTTAAGTTATTTACAACTTAAACAGTTTCATTATTAAATGAATAATGAGCAGTTACACCGAATGGTGCTTCAATTTGGTCATTACCGTGTACGACGAATAATGTGTCACAGTAGTTGGCATCACCCCAACTGTTATACGGATAACCATCCGTAAACATAATAAATTGTTTTGGAGTAATGTCATTGTCTTTCATATATCTCCAACAAGCATCAAAGTCGGTTCCACCACCGCCCACGGTTTGGTAAGTAGCAATGTCATCACCATAGTCATCGCTAAATGTTACTGGATTGTACACTTCTGTATCAAAACAGAATACATGGATTTTGTAAGTGGGATACAAATCCATCATACCCTTAACTTCTGATAAAAAGTCTTGTGCCATGTCGTTGCTAATACTACCCGACATGTCAATACCAATTACCACATCTAATTCTTCTGCTGGCAACATACCTGGAAGTACTGCACCAGTATGCCAACCCTTACGGCTTGGTCTCATAAAGCTATAGTTATTCTTCAAACTAGATTCTAATTGGATACGCAATAGGTCTTGCCAACGCATCTTAGGAGCGGTAAACTGATTGATAAGACGTTTGATACCAACTGGAACGTTGCCTGCACCTGCCGCTTGGGCACTTTGCAGGATAGCTTCCTTCATCTCGTCACGCATCTTCTTAGCAGTTTCTTCGTCAACTTTGATACCACTGGACTTACTCTTGCCGTCACTGCCCTTGCCATCTTCGCCTTCTTCACCACTGCCGTCCATGTGCATATCCAATGTCATTTGGATTTTGACAGCATTCTTAAACAAGTCGTCATAGACCTCTTCTGTGGTCATGTCACGGAATTTAGGATCCCAAAGGATTGGCACCTTAGTAATCTTCTTACCTACATTGTTTTGGATAAGCATGTCGTTGATAAGATAGTCACCAGCCATGTTCCATAACT
>Ga0209088_10000777_pt1 | contig 21761 bp, 43 predicted proteins | sample S_140625_EF_Meta_FD_187324 | JGI IMG/M metagenome (GOLD analysis project Ga0209088, IMG submission 187324) | Freshwater microbial communities from Lake Simoncouche, Canada to study carbon cycling - S_140625_EF_MetaG (SPAdes) (version 2) | ecosystem: Environmental > Aquatic > Freshwater > Lake ... | reverse complement strand
AGTGCCTCAATACTGCGTTTGAGTGCATCTGTATCGTCGCCACCAGTCACCGTAGGTTCCTGGATCACATCGTCAGTCATGAAATGCCCGTAGGGTGTTCACGTTCAGTGTATGACAGCTTTGCAGTCGTGGCCAAGCGCGAGTGGAACACACCGATTCGGGAGCCTTGGAACCCGGTGATCAAGGAAGCGCTTCATGGCGTGGACAACCATGTGCGGCTGTATCTAGCCACAGGTGACGTGTGGCACCTCAGGCAAGCAAGCTTGTTGCGTGGCTATGTGGTGGCGCTGAAGGAATGGATCAATGAACAAGAGATCACCACTTAACCTTGTTTGCCCAGTAAGCGGCTGACATTTTGCCTTTGGCAATGTTTTCGGCGTGGCGTGCCTTGAAAGCGTCGCGTCGTGCCTTATCAGCGTCTGATTCGTTCTTTTTTGCTGGGCTACCACTGACACCTTGCTGGCCGAAACGAATCAACTTGACGGTTTCACCATCCTTTGCCAGTACGGCATGGGACTTGTTCGGATGCTTAGGCGTCCGCTTGGGTTGGTTGTACCCGTCAAATTGCTCGCCGCGATAGGTGATCATTTTTTCTTCTTCGGCTTCCGTGGCTTGGCTGTTTTGGCAGCGGCCTTGAAGTCTGCTGCACTGGGGCGACCTTCTTCACCACGACGCGCCATGCGCTCATCGCTGCCAGCTTCGATCCGCTTGCGCTTTGCGTTGATATTGGCGTAAAGGCCAGGTTTCTTAGGCATCACTTCATTCCTTTTTTCTTGGCGGGCTTCTGTGTCTTACCTGCTTCGCTTAGTGCAATGGCGATTGCCTGCTTACGGCTTTTCACCTTGGGACCTTTGCCGGGGCCTGGCTTGCTGCTTTGCAGTGTTCCGCGTTTGAACTCCCCCATCACCTTTGCCACTTTTTTGTCGGCTTTCGTCGGTTTCTTGGCCATGGGTAAGAGATTCCGTGTGTCCTAATGGTAGGCCGGACTGATCAACCCATTGGATGGTGCCGTCTTCCACCTTCTGTAGCCGTGCGACTACAACAGCCTCGCCAACTGCGACCTCAACCCAGTCGGAATGAACGCGACCGTCGAGGTAGTAGCGGATCTTAGGGTTCGCCATATCGTTGCTGTAGCTGCTTCAACGTTACTTCGCTGCCGTCCTCGCGGACCATGCGTGCCAAGGCATCACGCGGGCCAACCTTCTCGGCAATCTTGTTGAAGTACGCGGCACGAGTTGTACCGAGCACTTCAGCTTGGTATGCCTTCGGTTGTTGCTTGAGCCACTCGCCGTAGTTCAGGCTGCCAGCTACTGGACCATCTGCTGATGCACGCTTGCTGGGACCAGTGCCCCAGTCCGGTGGTGGGATGCCAAGTGCCTGATAGTCAATGATCGGGATGGTGGTGCTGCGGCAGTTGAAGTGGACAGGTGGTGTGGGACCGTCGCCATACTTAAACTCTTGGCCGTCAAGTGAGCGGCAGATTGGTGAGGTGCGACCGTCAAGCGTGGCAACGTACCGATATTTGCCAGTGATGTCTGGGTTGGCGCGGTAGACCTGCTGACTGGCTTGGTTGCTTACGTCCTGCACACTGGTTCGCACGATGGTTAGCACTTGGTTGTTTGCCATCTTGGTCACCTCACCACCGGCCAGAGCACGTTGCCGGACTGACATGGCCTGTTGCCCAAAATCAAGGTTGCCGACCAGGCGTCGTGCGATCTGTGGCGTTGGTTCGCCGGTAAGGACGCCGTTACGCACCACAGTGTTGAACATCTGCGCCTGAGACTCGGCTAAACCACGGAATGCTTTCTCTACGATCTGGCCATTTGGCAGCGTGATGGCGGCACCTTGACCAGCGGTGAGGTTGAAAGCGCCAGTGCCGGGCAACGTGAAATTGATTGCGGTGGGATCGACGCTGACCACGGTGGCTGCAAAGTTGGGCGATACCTGCACCGTGCGCACCGCCTGCAAGGCATCCACCTGGGATGGCAACAGCTCACGCGTATCGGCCACACCACCACGGATGGCTAGCCGCATTTGATCGGTGATAAACTGCGTTTGTAGCTCGGCTAAGCCTTGCAGTTCACCCGATACCAATGCCGTGCTGGTGCCTGCCCAGGTGTCCAGTGATTCCCGCAGTTGGGCCAGGATCACCCGCAAGCGCTGTGCCTGGTAGCTGGCAGGGGACACGATGCCACCACCTGCTGTAGCTACACCCATGTCTATACGGCGCAGATCATCCACCGCGCTGAGGATCACGTCGTTATATGCCGTGACCACTTGGTTGGCTATAGCGTTGCTGTAGCGGTTCAGGTCAATCGCATTGCGGTAAATGTTCGCAACAGGATCGTTGTGGTTAATCCGCCGCTTGAACTGATCAATGTCAAGCAGCCGCTGGGTGACGCCGCCGCTATAGGTCATTGCGTGCTGAGATCCTCAGGAATTATCTGCTGATCTGGTTGTGATTGATCTGATTGCTGCTGCTGACCGCCAGCCATTTCGATAAGACCGCCGTTTTGCGTGGCCATCAGTTCTTCCTCAACCTCGAAGTCATCGCCAAGCACGTCACCGTTAGCTAGTTGCTCCAGCAGCGTCTTCTGGCTGATCACACCAGCGGTGTAAGTCTGGAGTAAGGCAAGCTGATCGGCTGGCTCAAGCCGCGCACCAACAAAGTCGCGGTTCACGATGCTGTTGCCCACTTGCGGGATGTTCAAGTATTCGGCATGGAACCGCAGGCAGTTGTCGATCGTGTCCTGCACCTGCTGGGCGATCACCATCATGGTGCTGTCACCCTGGCTGCGATCGATGCGCTTGGCCTCGGCAGTTTCAGCCGATAGCTTCTGGCCTAGGACAGCGGACAAACCCAACTCATTGATCTGTCCAGCAAGTTGTTCCAGCCGTTTGAACTGAGAATCGTAAGACTTGCCAGCCGGTTCGATGTACTCGGCGCGGCCATCAGCAGGGAACGCGATCGCTTCACCAGGGCCAGCGCTGACCTCTTCGGCAGATGTGGGGAAGCCATAGAACGCCAGCATCGGAACACCGCTGATGTGCAGCATGTTGTCCAGGTCGGACTGGATCTGGTACGTTTTAAGGTTCAGCTCGGCGATGTCTTCCATCGGCGGGCGTGATTCAAACATCCCAACGCGGTTGGAGTAGGCCACGCTGAACGGGATCTCGCTAAGGCTGGTGGTGCCTTCATCAACGATCTCCCAGCTTGCTTTCTCGTTGCGTTGGTGCAGTTCAAACGCACCAGGCGTCAACACGCGGATTTGTTCCACCTGTTTTTCGCCATACAGACCATCTGCAACCACGATGCGTTCCATCAGCCGCAACTGGGTCAGCTTCTGGGCACCTTCACTCATCTCGGTACGCCAGCCGAGGATGTCCCGTGGCGTGTAGGTCACCCAGTATGGTCGTCCATTTTCACCAGCAGCAGGAGCATCCACAAGGACGCCAGCGTGGCCATAACGAACCATTTTGCGTCCAAGTTCATAGGTCCAAATGTTGAGGTCGTTGCCTTGTAGGTCTACGTCAAACAGTTGCTCACGCACCACGTCGGACACCTCTTCAAGGCGTACCGGCTTGCGGGTCAACATGCCAGCCAGCATCCGCTCAAGGCGCTGGTAGTACGGCGGGCAAACGCTGCGTGCTAGCCGGTTGTCATATGACTCGTCTTCCTCGCGTGGTTCCTGTGGCAGGTATCGGCGATGCTTACGGCGCATCTCGTAGGTGCCACCCATCAGATCCTCGATCAGGATCCAGTGGGGCTCCATATTGGCCCAGGCACTGTTGGGATCGTTGACAACCGCAACTTTGCGGGTCAACTGCATGTTGTATGGGTTGAAGCCGGAATACACGATGCAGCGCCGCTACTTTCTTACAATCTACTGCGGGAGAACGCGGTCGATTGTAATTCGTGCCTGACCGGTTGAATCCACCTTGATCACTTGGTGCTTGCGTGGCTCGTCACCCTTGGGCTTGAGCGCACGACCGACAGCGGTAACGATGGGGCAGGTCATGCTGCTTCCTCTTCGTCTTCTTCGCCAACGGTCAGGATGTCCAAGGCGATGCGCTGTTGCGTGAGCTGCAACGCGCCAAGCAGTTCAATTGCAGTCAGTTCTTCGGCACTGTCAACGATCAAGTCGTCCAGCGCGTCTAGGAAGGCTTCCATTGGATTGGAGTTGGGCCTGGTCAGCTTACTTCTTTTTGGGCTTGCGCTTGGCGCGTGGGGATATATAACTTCCTGTAACGCCTTGCTGCCGTTGCTGGGACTTAACTGAAGGCAACCGTTCACCTGTTATCTCTCGGTATAGACCCATTACCTTGTTGTCATATTTCTTACCAAGAGACAATGCAGCTTTTGTCTCAGCAGTAAATTCTGCCGGACTAGTGCGTGCGTACTGACTTACACGCCTAGCCAGTCTTTGTGTGCCGACTATTTTGTCTGCATCTGCATAAAGTTGCCCTTTCTTCCGTAATTGCGTTTCAAAACTATTTGCCATTTTCATTGGACTGTGCCTGATGTGACCAAGCTCGTGTTGCACTGTGTGACCGGCTTTTGCTGTTGAAAAGAGATTGCGTCTTCTGTCTTTAATTGCGGACTGACGTGGGTTTGCCCACGAAGGATGCGAAGCATTGAAATCAACTTGATTTGGTGTTTTTGAACTTACACCAGCAACAACACTACTTCGTTTATTGCTTTTTACAGCTGTTTTTGCGCCAGCTGCTTCGGCAGTTTTTCTAGCATTTGCAACGTTTGCCTTTGCGTCGGTGCCATAACCCGGCGTTGATTTTGTTGCTCTTGAGAATAAATTTTCAGGTCTTGCATTTGCCTTGACCAATACGCGTTTGGATTTTGCGGGTTTTGCCGCATTAATTTTGCTAGCGGCTGTCGGATTCCGTTTTAGCTTTCCTGCCATCGTTCCAGATGGTTTGGCAGGGGCTGCCATAGTCGTTTGAGTCGCCCGCTTATTACCTGCTGCCGTACGAAGCCTGCCGCCACGAGCTGTAGCGCCAACCTTTCCACCGCCACCGCTGCTGCTACCACCACTTGCAAAGCGGCCTCGGTTGTCGCGGGAGTAGCGGCGGGCCATGTACTTACCAGATCATTCGCGCAGTCTAGTAGAGCCTGATACCCGTTCCTCTGCCAGCAGCAGCGTGTAGCGGGTTGAACTCACGCCAGATGAGATAACCCAGCGCGTCGTTCATGTGGTCGTAGCCAGCATCTTTATCGGGATCGCCTTTCTCGGTGTAACTCTGAAGCTCAAGGCACTCAATGGTTTTGACGCATGATGCAGCGATCTTGAGCCTTACTTCCCCTTTGCCATTTTCCAGCAAAGCCTGAACAGCAGCCACCCGATCCCGGACAGGAGGATTAGCCTTAGGTGACTGGTTAGACATGCCATAGCTTTCAAGAATAGCAATATCGGTTTGTGTTGCGTTTGTGCTGCGGTTGCCGCCGCTGGCGTCTGGGTAAACGTAGATCTTGTGATCTGGGTAGTGCGCCTTGATCTTCTGGGCCAGTGCGTCAGTGTCGTGGGCACCGCTGATCTCGTCCACGACGTAGAGGCTCTTGCCAACGCGGATGGCGATCACGGCGGACATGTTGCCCACGTTGAAGTCCACGCCGATCCGCAACGGCTCGCGGCTGATGTCTGGACATTGTCCTGACACATGCTTGGCACGATCAAAGCGGTCATATACCTGACCTGTTGTCAGGTTGACGAACTCGCCGTCGAGGTAAGCCTTAAGCAGTTGCGGGTCATAGTTGGCCTGCATCCGCTCGATGAAGTCAGGCGGTAGGTATGGGTTGTCCTGCGTCCGCATCCTGATCAGTCGCCGATCCTCACGGCCCTTGCCGTCTTCACTGGCGAAGGTCTGCCACATCCAGCGAAAGCCTTCTGGTGTCGAAGCGGCTGCAAACTGCCGCACATTGCCAGAACGCAAGCGGCCCAGGATCTTGGGAAATGCCTTGTTTGCAATCGCTGGGTTCACTGTGTCGATCTCGTCAGCCAGGATCCAGGCGCCGTTGATGCCGATGATCCGCTGCCAGTTCTCAAAGCTGCGGCACAGGATCTTGGTGTCGCCGCCGGGTAGGTGCAGGTTGTACTCCGGCAGTGGGGAGGCCCTGAAGGTGTACGGGATGTCGTACATCTCAAGAAAATCATCGAAGTCGCTCTGCCAGATGTCGCGGATCAGCGGACCCGTGGGCTCCATGACCACGCCAATGAAGCCTTGGTTGGCCATGGCAAGGTGCACAGCCTTGGCGCATAGTGCCCGCGTCTTACCGGCGCCGTAGCCAGCGGAGACTCCAAGGATGCTGGTGGTCTGGTCATCAACAAACGCAAGCTGCCCAGGGTGGAGGTCGCTGCGGATGCGTTGGAGCACGTCATCCATACCATCGCCAGCCTTTACGAGAAAGCCAAGCAAGGGTGACGACTCAACAATGCCGGTGAGCAGGCTCATCCGTTCAGGTCAAAGCGAAGCAGCCGGGCCTGAGTTTCAACGGCTTTGATGGCGACGCCGATGTTGCCCCGTTTCCGGGCTTCACGTTCGCAATCCTGCAAGCGGGAAAGGGCACTGACAAACCATTCATCGCGGTTTTGATCGGCCACCTCTTGCTGAAGTTTTCTAGCTCTCGCAATGTAATTTTCGGCCTGCCGCTCGCTTATATCCCACTGTTCCGCACAGTGACGCACAATTTGCGTGCGGTTGTATGCCTGCAAAAGAAGATCGTAGACCGCATTTACACGGCCATCGACTTCAACGTTGGTTCCTTTCTTTGCCATAGGTACAGGTTAAGGCATCGGTCTAGCAGCGTGGCCGGGATTTCCGGCTACTCCAGTGCTTGCAAGGCTTGTCACGTTTGTCACGCTGTGTCACGGTCCTTGTTACGCCGAGATCCCTTGCAGCGCAGCCATTGTCACGCTTGTTACTCTTTTTCTATAAATAAAGATATAGATAGAGAGGGGTGAGAGGGGGTAAGGGGGGTTCTCTGTCTATATGGGGTTATGTTTCCCCGGAAGCGTGACAAGCGTGACAAGCGTGACATCGGTTGCGGTGCAGGCGATCTCAGCGTTACGGTCGGCGTAACAAAATCAAAAAAGCGTGACACCTGAAAAAAAGCGTGACAAGCGTGACAAACGTTGCGGCGCAAGGGAAGTGAGCGTAACAGTGGATTTGTCACGCTAGGAGGTCGATGGGAATGAGGGTGCAGCGCATGGTGCCCATTTTTTCAAAGCGAATTGGGCTAGTTGTCACGGCGCCATCAATACGGCGTAACGCTTGGCGGTGAGCACCACCGCTCCATGGGGTGTCCCGGAGCAGGCTTTGCAGGTTGGATTGGGTGTTGGCGATGGCGATGCCACCATCGTGGTATTTGATGCCGTAGCGGGCAAGGATGGCGGCTGGTGATTCGTTGCCGAGTTGCAGGCTGGTGCGTGCAAGGGCAAATAGTTCGCGGATGGTGATGCGCTGGTTGTCGGCAAGGACCATGGTGTTGAGGATGTGGTTGAGGCACTTGACCTCATCGGCGTCGGATGGATCGGTTTGCTGGGATTCCCAGTTCATGGTTTTGATCCATGCGTGAGCCTGCTCAACGGTGAGTGGCTCACCACCGCCTGGGGATAGCGACCAAGCGCCAGCTAGGAGGGTGCCGTATTGATCGCCGTAGCGCTGGCCGAATTGGATGGCTAGGGCCTTGGCAAGGGTGTGGGCGTTCTTGCGGATGGTGGGGATGTTTTGGACCGTGCGGGCGATCAATTCACGACCACGTTCGGGCGTGACGGTTGCGAGGATGTCTTGCTCAAAGGCAGTCCATTCGTCTTTGTCAAGTGGATCCTTACGAAGACCCAGGACGCAAAAGCGATCGATGTCTGCCTTTTGAATGAGTGCAACGTTGATGGAAGAAACGCAGAACATGCTGCGAATTTCAAAGGCATTTGCGCCACCTGAGGTGGTGCCTTTGTAGATTTTGCCGCCTTCTGATGATGCAATTCGAGCAAGTGCAAGGACGTTTTGAACGATCTGTTTGTCGCGTTGTTCATTCTGCTCGAACTCATCAAAGACAACTGGGATTGCATCAGAGCGCAGAGTGCCGCGAAGGCCCGCTTCAGTTGTGCCACCTGTTGCGGCTTGATAGATCCCGCCAAGGAGAGGGCGCAGAAAGTGCTTGAGGATGGTGGTTTTGCCGGTGCCTGCACCACCTGTGATCCAAGCGTGCGGGCGCCAGTCCAGAGCACCGCAGACTGGGGCGAGGACGGTCCAGCCAAGAAGGAAGTAGGCGTTTACTGGCACCTCCCAGCGAAAACGTGTGGCGATGTTGCGGATCTTGATTGCCATTTCATCTGAAAGTGGCGTGGCTGCGGGTCCGGTTAGCTGCTTGGCGTGTTCGTAGAAAAAGTGGGTAAGCGGTGGGGAGGAGATGTCGTGCTCGATGCCATCAACGATGAGGCGATTACCAAGGTGAACGATGACGCGATCACGGTCGTACCAGGCACCACGACCACGGACGCGATCCGAGTCGTAGACGCCTTGGCCCAAACAGAGCGACATGAGGCTATCGGCTGCTTGATCCCAATTGGGACCAGTGCCTTTGTTGTAGGCAGCCAACCACCATTTGAGAGGCGCCAGATTCAGGAGGTTGAGTTTGGTGTGCTGGCTAGCTGTTAGCTCAATGACCTGACCACCAGCGGTTGGCAGATAGAAGTAGGAACCGCGATCAAAACCAAGGCAACGGAAAGGAAGCTCTGATGGCTCGGGTTCTGGTTCTGGATCGGCAGGCTCACCATCCTGCGGCGGTGGAGCAATGGGCTCCAGTGGTTGGGAGATGTTGGTCTTGATGTAGGCGGCTGCTTCCTCGATTGACCATTGAGCATCGGCTAAGTCCCAGCCTTCTGTGGCGTCTTGGGGTGGTGATGCAATTTGCAGGCGATCAACGCCAAGTTGCAGCAGCTTGCGCGATAGCCGATCCATAGCTTGACGGCCAGGTTGATCGGCATCAGGCCAAAGGATGATCCGCCGATTGGCTATGGGCGACCAGTCGGCTTTATCGATGGCCTTGCAACCTGATGGCCAGGTGGTGACCACTGCCTTTGGGTAAAGCTTGGCGGCTGCGTCAGCGGTCTTTTCGCCTTCAACAATCAGTACGGTTGCGTCGGGTTTGGTTGCTAGTGCATTAAGGTTGAGGAGTGGCCGAGGTGCAGGTGGTGCCTTCCAACACCATGTGGAACCATCCCAGCACAGAGGTCTGATCTGCTTATTAGGGAAGCGGCAAACGATGAAATCTTGGCTGTAGTGCCAGACGGACTCAGCGCCTTTAATCGGTGGCTGTGGGCGCTTCGGGGCGACGCCGAGGTGGTGTTCGATGCGAGTAGCTGCTTCTTTGAATGACCAGTTGTTGCGGCGCATCAGCAATGTCATGCCATTGCCAGCACCGCCGTTGCAGTTTGGGCCACCGCATTGATTGCAGAACCAAGTGCCGTTGCCTTCGCGGTCATCAAAACGGTAGCGGTCTTCGCCACCACAAAGGGGGCACGGTTGGTGTTTGTCGGTGAGCTGGTCGGCTGTGATGCCAGCAAGGGCGCCAAGAATTGACGGCCAATGGCCGTTGGCTAGATCTGTAATTTTGCTCATGCTGTGGGCTGTTGCTGCATTGCTGCGGCGATCATCTGTCGGACGAAAGCCGATCGGGACATCAACTGACCAGCCTGAAGATCAAGCCACGCAATTTGCTCTGGTGGCAGGTCAAGGGTGATGGTGCGGCGCTGGAGGCGCTGAGGTTGCATGGGTTGCGCTAGCGGATTGCTGGGGTTACTATAGCGTGAAATCTGCAACTGCCAACCCATGCCAGCTTTTCGGTCGCATCTTGAAGTGCTTGTCGCTCAGGAGCTTGATGAGCATGGAATCGACTGGGACTACGAAAAGCCAGTGATCTTGCCTAATGGACCAGCCGTGCGCTACCTACCAGACTTTACGATCAACAGCGCTGATCAGGCGCTCCACTTGCCTCGATGGGTCGAGGCCAAGCCACAGCAATTTTTGTATGACTTGCGAGACGTGCTAGGCGTAACGCGCAGGCATGGCGAGCGTTTTTCTGGTGAGATTCAACACGAGAACGTCAATTCCAAAGATTTGCAAAATCTTTTGGTGCAGGAACTTTGGAAGCCAAAACGTTTAGCAGAACTAACGGGTGAGTCGGTTTTAGTCGTTGGCACAGTTGGTGGCACTTCTTCTTTGTCTATTGAAATGTGCGCTGATTCGATCCGGTTTAGCAGAAATCATCCGTTTGTAAATTGGCTTGGTTTGCAAAAAGCTAAAGAGCGTCAGCGTAAGCAACTGCAATATGAGGCTGAGGCTGCTGAGCGACAGCGTGTGTGGAAGGAGCAGCAGGAACTAAACCGTCAGGCAATAAAACGCCAAGTGCGTGAGACATTGCAGTTCAAACATCTTGGGCCAACCAAGTGGAGCAAGGGTTGTTTTGGTTGCAATACTTTTGTGTACGCAAGCACAGGGTCATTGCGCAAAGTGGAATTTACTAACGGCAGTAATGAGTGGCGGGTGTTGTGCTCTAACTGTTGCCATCAACAACACTGAAGTCCGATTGTTCTGTCTGCAACAGAATCCGCTGGGCATCCTCCACTGACCTTGCAATGCCTGCCACACCACCTGCTGCTTGCACCGCGTTTAACCATTGCTGCTGCTCTGGTCGAACCCTGCCAGTTGGGCTCTTGACCTCGATGCTGGTGAAGACGGCCAGCTGGGTGCCAACCATGTCTGGCGTGATGGTGATGGTCCGCCAGCCAATTAGGTCAGCGCTGCCTTTGCATAATCCAAATTGCACTGGGCGACCGTTGGCATCCTTCAGCGTTCCCGTGTTGTTGCGAAACAGGCGACAGTTACCTTTGCCGCAAGCAAGTCGGATGTGCTGTTGGATCTGCTGCTCGCTCAAGCTGTGCCATGTCTTTTAGCCAACCTAGCCTGATGTACCCGTTCTGCCCAGCCTGGTTTGTAGCCGCGTTGATGCGCCAACTTCTTGAGATCCTCAAGGGACTGAGCGTTGCGTTGCTCACGTTTGAGCCTTGACTGAACAAACCATGACCCAGTTTGCAGTTCTTCCAACTGTCCTGGTATGACATCGATTTCACGCTCTTCTGCCTGAAATTGGTGACCACATTCAATACATTCCCGAGCAGCTGCATAGTTTGCGGCATAACAGGAGGGACAGACTTTTACGGGTGGCGCCTTGCCATCTTTCTTCTTAATTCCGTCTAATGTCCAGTCCCGATCTTCAAGGTGGTGGCCAAGTTTGAGCATGTTGCCGACGTGATCCAATACAACGGCACGCTTGCCATACATTGGCCTGAGACAGCGACCAATCATCTGGAGGTGCAAACCAACCGACTCGGTAGGGCGGAGCAGGATGCAACCGCCAACACTGGGAACATCTACACCTTCACCGATAAGGGCACAGCTGGTCAGCACCTTGATATCGCCAGACCCCAAGCGCCGCAACAGGTCTTGCCTGCAATCATTGCTCATCGTGCCATCAATGCTTTCTGCTTGTATCCCTGCCAAGTTGAATGATTTGGCAACCTCTTCTGCGTGCGCAACTGTGGCGCAAAATGCAATGGCTGTTTTTCCGTCCAAGTGTTGCCGATAGTGGCCTATGCAATCACCAACAATTGCCCTAAGACCTTCCTCGGCTTGCCGCAAGTCATAATCACCCATCCGTTTGCGCAGATTTGATGTATCAAAACCTGGAGGTACAAAAACTTGGGCTGGAGCAAGAAAACCATCATCAGTCAACTGTTTAATTGATGGACCTAAAACCATTGTTTGATACCACTCGCCAAGACCACGACCATCGCCGCGAATTGGGGTAGCTGTAACGCCTAGCAACTTGGCAGCGCTGAAATGCTCGACCACGTTCCGCCATGTTCCGGCATTGGTGTGGTGTGCTTCATCTACCACTAGCAGCTGAAAGAAGTCAGGCGGTATGAGGTGCAACCTGCGGGCAAGCGTCTGAACGCTGGCCACCTGCACTGAATGGGTAAGGTCCATTTTGCGGTTGGCACGGATGCAACCGTGTGGCACATCCATGGCTGTAAGGCTGCGGCTGGCTTGATCCAGCAGTTCGGCGCGATGGACAAGGATGCAGACGCGGTTGCCCTTGCGAGCAGCGGACTGGGCAATGTGACTGAATATGACGGTCTTGCCACCGCCGGTAGGAAGCACGGCCAGGACTGAGGAATGACCGAGCTGGTACTGGAATCTGATCTGCGCGACCAGAGCCTCTTGATATGGCCTGAGTTGCATGGGGTTGCATCGTGTGAGCTGATGCTATAGGATTCAGGAGTTCCACGCAACCCGCCATGGACAACGCCACCTATCACGCCCATTCAGCCGTCAGCAAAAGCCACCTTGACTTGGTGGCCAAAAGCCCGCTGCATTACTGGTCCCGGTATCTCGATCCCAACCGTGTGCCGCAGGAGCCTACTGCTGCCATGGCCATCGGATCTGCTGTGCATACGCACGTCTTAGAGCTTGACCAGTGGGATGCTCAATACGTTGTGGCACCCGCCGGAATTGATCGACGCACCAAGATTGGCAAGGCTGAATGGGACGTGTTTCAAACGGCCATTGGCACCCGGACGGTGATCAGCCGCGAGGATGCGGACCTTGTGATGCGCATTGGCCGATCAGTCCTGAGCCACCCGGCTGCGGCATATCTCCTTTCCTTACCCGGTAAGGCAGAGACCACCCACATGTGGATTGATGAGATCAGCGGCCTCCAGTGCAAGTGCCGCCCGGATTGGCTGCTCGATGATGGCAGCATGATCGTGGATCTCAAAACCACCGAGGATGCAAGTCCAAAGGAGTTCCAGCGGTCGATTGCAAAATGGCGCTACCAAGTGCAGGCAAGCTGGTATCTTGATGGCCTTGAGCAAGCAACGGGCAAACGCCCTGAGCAATTTGTGTTTATCGCAGTCGAGAAAAAGCCGCCGTACATTTGCGCCGTTTACGTTGCCGACCAGCAGATGATTGAGATTGGACGGGACACGGCACGCCGCGACCTTGACAAGCTCAACGTATGCAAAGCCGCCGATTATTGGCCTGGGTATAGCGACTGCATTGAGCAGATCAATCTGCCGCCGTGGATGCTGCCCAAACCTGATGGCACCATGCCCACACCTAATGAAATTGAAACGTTCTAATGACTGAAACCACAACACTGACCACGACCAACAACTCTGTTTTTTCGGGCATCCGGGCGTTCGAGGACGCCCAGCGCATTGCGAAAGCTTTGGCCAGTAGCACGCTGATTCCACCGCAGTTCCAAGGGCAAAACGGTTTTGCCAACTGCTTGGTTGCGCTGGAGATTGCAGGACGGATGAACATCAGTCCGTTTCTGTGTATGCAACATCTACACATCATCCACGGGCGCCCCAGCTGGAGCAGCGCTTTTATCATCGCCATGGTCAACGGCTGCGGCCGGTTTACGCCGTTGCGGTTTGAGGTCAGCGGCGAAGGTGACAGCCTTGCCTGCTATGCAGTTGCCACTGACATCAAAACGGACCAGGAGTTGAAGGGGCCGACCATCACGATGGCGATGGCCAAGAAGGAAGGATGGGCCACCAAAAGTGGATCCAAGTGGATCACGATGCCAGAGCTGATGATCAGGTACAGGGCAGCAGCTTTTTGGGGGCGTCTTTTTGCCGGTGACTTGCTGGTTGGCCTCCAGACGCAGGAGGAAGTGATCGACGTGGAATCCGTCAAGGTTTCCGTTGGGATTGACGAACTTAACGCAAAGGTTCAGGCTGCACCAGTTGTTGAACCTGAACCGGCCAAGCCGGTTGAGGAACCTGATGACCTCTTCTGAATTTCTGACTGATTTGCAACTTGCTGCGCGGTGGCATCTGCACCGCCAGACGTTGATTAGGTGGCGGTCCAGTAATACTGGCCCTGCCTTTACCAAGATCAACGGTCGCGTGCTCTATCCCCTGGCCGAGGTGGAGCAATACGAAAAGGCCAACACCATCACACCTGACAACCAATGACTTTCAAAGCAAACGGCGCACTGTTCAAGAACACACCTGAGAAGCTGCAAGAGCGCTTCAAGGATCGCTACGACCCCAGCCGCAACTACCCGGCATTTGATGGCGTGTTCAGCATCAAGGAAGATGACCGGATGGCGTTTGCCAGCTACGTCATGAACGCCAATCCCAATGATCGTGGCGAGATCCCCATCAAGATCAGTGGTTGGACCAAGCAAGCTGCTAGCGGCCAGAACTACCTGAGCCTTGCCTTTGAGCCTGACTACAAGACCATGAAGGCCATTGAGGAAAAGATGGCTGCGGCTGGTGCTGCTGACAGCTTGGCCAAAGCCACAGGCGGCACTGTAGTTGAAGTGAGCGAGGCTGACCTGTTCTAAGGCTTCATCAGTAGCAGTTCCAGCCGGGCGATCTCATTGGTCGCCTGCTGGAGCAATGCCTGTTGAAGATTCCAAGAGCGGTAAAGCGTTGCCGCAAGTGGTCCGACGTTTTGAGTGATCTCAAGGCGCCGGGCCATTACCTCAATCTTGAGTTGATCCTCGGTCGCCACCTTGGGGATCATCCACTGTCCAAATTGTTCCACTTTTGAGGAGCAGATTGCTCCCATGATGCCCGATGAATTGCCCGAATTGCCGTAGCAAGAACCACCGGACACCAGTGACCAACGGGCACCTGCCTGATGAGGTGGTCCGCAAACGGGTCTGTGGGTCTTGCGGCCATACGTGGTTTACGGTCGAGGTGCGTGTGCCGGACTACGCCATTGGCTGGTCTGATCGGCACCAGCACAAGCCGGTGCTGCGGACTCCGATCACGCTGGAGCCAAGCTTTGTCGAGGCTGCTGACGTGATGGAAAACCTTGCCAAGGCCAATGCTGCGATCCAGAAAAAAACAGCGCTCAAGTACGACGAAGATTTGTAACGCACCATTGACCCACGCCGCAGGTGGTGTATAGTACCAAGACAGGGGCAACGCTCCTGCATCCAATCAAATCCAATCCAATGATCAACAATCCATTTGTCAACCGCCTTGCCGTCATTGCTTTGATGTTTGCGGTCTATGCCGCAGGCATCAGCAATGGACGTGAACAAACCGTGCTTACCGCCCAAAGCGAACCCGTTTGCCAGCAGGTACTCAAGCCATGACCCTACGCAATTTTTACTTTCGCATTCCTGAAGCAAACGTTTACGAGTGCATCAAAGCCACCAGCTGGCTAGAGGCTAAAGCCATTGCTACTCAAGAATGGCTGCCCTACTGGAACCAGATTGAATGGCTTACACCTACTGACCACCATCAAGTAAAACTTCCCAATGTCTAACATCCAAGGCGCACTACTTCTGTGGCGCGAAGAAGACCAAAGCCGCCACGGAGAAGGAATCAGCCGCCCCGTTGCTAAGGCCAAAACCAAGCTTTACACCTTAATCGTCTACAAGTCCGGCTCAATGCCAATGACCATGACGATGCGTGCCGAAAACAAAGCGGCGGCTATTACCTACGCCCAAAACCGCTGGCCCAACGCAACAGTAGAAGCGATGCGATGACCAAAATCTCCCCGGAGGCTGTCCGCGACATCCTTCTGTCGCCTGAGACCCACAAGATCATGGCTGAGCGGCATGGTGTTTCTCGCCAAACCGTTGAGCAAATACGTTTTGGCGTAGGTCATAAAAAGTTATTCCCTGAGATTCCTCGGCGAAATTCCTTTGCCGAGCACTCCTGCGAATGCTGTGGCCTATGGCTCAAAGGTAAATGCTCGCTTGATTTCCCCGAGCCAGCACAGAACCTTTTCTTTGCTGGGGAATGCAACATCTTTACCAAAGCATCCAATGATTGATCCACTTCAGCGTCTACAAGCACTGGTAAGCGATTCCGGCCTGTTCAAGGCTGGCCGCGATCATGAGCGCGAACACGTCAAGGCTTTGATCCGCGTCCGCATGGATCAACTGCACCACAATTCGATAGCGTGGCAGGAGTGCCGCAACCTGTACAACATCATCAAATGAAGCAAGCCGACCCAGACAACCGCCGCCACCAAATGATGGAAGCGCTCTATGCACGCAGTGGTCGCACTTGTAACACCTACACAGGGCTGTGGGACGAGTTTGCCCACGACCTTGCGGGTAACACGCGGGATGTCGAGTATGAGGAGCTTTTCAATGCTGTGTGCCTTGCCATGAGCGACACCCAGTCGGTGCTGGTCGAGAAGCACGCTCAGCAGGCTATCCAGGTTGTCCGCCGCTACATCCTGGGCAAATGGGCCTAGTACACTGCTTCAGGTATCCACAAAATCAACATGAATGAACCGTTTTTTAAGTCCTATCTTCTTGGCCGCAACTTCCTGCTTGAGGACATCAAAACCCTTAGCAACGCAGAGCTAGATACTCTGAACATTGAGACCATGGCTGCCCTTGAGGAAGCGCGGTATCAGTACGCACGGGTTGAAGATAAAACCACCGCAGATGGCGGCACTGTGTTTGCTCGGATGAAGATTGCCGGTTATTTCCAAGCTGCGATCAAGTTGGAGCTAGACGCTAATGACTGATCAGATCAACCCTGATTACTATCAACACGGGCTGGTGGAAGCCATCGACGTGATTGAGGCCGCCATCTTGCGTGCGCCTGACCCAGTGTTGGGCAACTGCCAAGGTCACATCCTGCGTTACATTTTGCGCATGTGGGACAAGGGCGATTCAGTCGTCAATGCAGCCAAAGCACAGTGGTATCTCGATCGACTTATTACCAAACTGAAACCATGAGCGCACCATTCCTGAACTGGCTTGAAAATTGCGCCGTGCGTTTTCTACTGTCTAGTCCACGGGTTGGCTTTGTTGCGGTCAAGCACCACAGCTTTAACCACATGTACGTTGTGCAAGACGCAACGGACAAGCAGGTTGACGCAATCATGCAGGAGCTGGCCGAGGAACCAGAACCGCTGTCGATGCAACTGGAGCGGCTTTACCACGAGCCAGCGTATGGAGAAAGCGAATGATCGTTCTCTACAGCGGCAGGGTAATTGTTGAACGCTTGAGGTTGTCCGACAACTGGCGTGCCAAAATTCGCCTGCCAGGCCGCGCTGAAACAATTATTGATCTCTGTACGCCAGACGTGCGAGAGGCGTACATCCGTGCGCAGTACCACTATTTGGCGTTACGCAAAAACCAACCAATTGAAGAAATTGAATCCGAATTTCATGGAAAAGCTAAGTGCTGGTCTTGTATCCATTGGTTACCACGCGGCAACGAATGCAGTCTTGGGTTCCCCGAGGCACGGCAGAATGGGGGGCGCTTTGCCGCACGCTGCGGGTTGTACGACGATGGAAAGGAAAGTGCTAGATCGGATGGATCGCGGTCCTGGTCGCTGGATTGAACTGTTAGACCACAGTTTTGGCGAAGAGCCTGTGTATCGGGCCTGCGGCCAGAACGGTGCGCTTTGCCGGTACACCAACGACCTGTGGCAGGCCGAGATTTACGTGCAGTATTACTGAGTAAGCCAAGAGTCAATAGCTTCTTCGCGGGTCAAGTTGTAGAACGGTTGAGCACGGAACCAGTCGCGCCAATCACGGTGCCCCTTGCTGCCATTGCATGTAATGCAGGCACCGCAGAGGTTTTCTGGTACGGTTAACCCACCAAGCACCTTGGGGATGATGTGGTCAAGCGTGGCGCTACGAGGTCCTAGCTGCTCGTTGCAGTACGAGCAACAGTAATCACTTCGTAATAACACTGCATCACGCCACCGCCGCTTCGCCTCCTTCCTCGGTATCAGCGTCGTTCCATCGATCTGATGATCCACTGTTGGCATCTGGTAGGGGGAACATTTCGATGTCAAGCGACAGCAGATCCTCTTCGTTCCCTATGAACTCAGAGATTCGTGCGTACACGTCCGCTGGCAACTCCTCCGGTTCGCTATCCGAGCGAATCACCACCTTGGCAGTGATCTCGAATAGGTATGGCTGCACGGAGCAGTTGCCGCTGCTACCAGCCTAGCTAGCGCGGGCAAACGTAAAGAAATGCAACAGCATTGCCAGACGCACCGTCTGCGGTGTATTCTGTTCCTACGGGAGGCAACTCCCGCAATCAAATCAAATCAAATCCAATGAACATCACACACGCTTCCACCAAGGCCGACATCATCGACGCATCCTGCGAGATGATCGACACCCAAGCCGAGCAGATCAACGATCTCAAGGAACGCCAGTTGATCCTCTGGACCATCGTTGGCATCCTCACCGTGCTGCTTGCATTTGGCGCCTAACAACCACGGGGCACTTCGGTGCCCTTTTCATTACCACCTAATCAAATGACCTACTACCGCTGCGAATGCCTCGCTGAGGATCTAATCAATCGCTACATCGCACCAAAAACTGGCTGGGACAAGATCAAAGAAGAAGACTTCCAGCGCCTTGCTGACCTAATCTCAGACAAAGGCGCATGGGCAGGCTTCTGCATGGTCAAAGCAATCAGCAGCTGGATCGACTAACCATGACCTACGCACTTTTGATCGATGCCATCCAGGTAGGTCCATTTACGACCCACATTGCCGCCACGGTCTTTGCTGAACAAAACGGCTTTGACAACTACTCAATGATTGAGTTGTACGACCCCGCAGAAGCGCCTGGTTTGATCTATAGGCAATTCGCAAATAGCAAATGACTAACCTCTCCCCCACCGCGCGGGCAGTGCGTAAGGCGTATTACAGCACTGACGATGACCTAATTGGTCCAGTACTTGCCGCCGTTCTTCGTGCTGCTGCTGATGAAGTCGCGCCAGAAGCTCCCGAGTCAGAGCAAGACGATCCCGACATGCTTAAGGGCATCTGGAGTGAGCGCCGCACCATCCGCGAAGAGCTTTTAGCCATCGCCGACGAGCTGGATGCGCAATGATTTACTTCAACCTTTGCTCGCCGTGACGCCGAGATCAGCGTTGTAGCGGCCAGTTTGGGCGTATGTGCGTTCTGGTGTGCCTGACACCAAGATGAATTTCATCTGTCCAATCCGCATCCCAGGCCAGATTGGCAGCGCATTCAATCGCCTGCTGTTCTTCAGTTCCATGGTCAGCCGTGACCCATACCAACCTGGATCACACCAGCCAGCCTCGGCGTGGTCCCAACCATCACGGGCGCGGCTCGACTTCAATACAAACTGGGCACCGACGTAATCAGGCAGGTGGAAGATTTCCCTGGTTTCAGCAAGGAAGAATTCACCCGGCTTGATCCAGTACGGCTGCTCCTCGCTGTAGTTATGGATGCCGGTAATCTCCAGCTCACGGGTGCCGGTGACTTCAATCATGATTCGATCACCCAGCGTTACATCCAGTGATGCTGGGTTCAGGTGCGCCTCAACGTAAGGTGACACCATTTCCCGCATTTGGCAGAGGCGGCGGATCTCGTGGTCAGGAATCAGCACTGATAAAAATTAAGCGCACCGCAGCCTAAGCCACGATGCACCATCCTGAGCTGGGTCCATCGACCATCCAACGTGGCTCGAAGGTCTTGTAGTCGTAGTGCTGCTTGGCACCAAAAGTGCTGCCGTACTCGCCGGTTGCAACGTTCATAGCGCCCCATGGGTCGTGGACGATGTAGCCAGTGGCGTCGTACCCAATGATGCAAAGCCAGTGGCCGCCACCGGATGGTGCGTTGGCCGTGCCATGGTGCAGGAAACCCACCGGCACCGGCTTACCTGCGTCAATCTGCTGCTGTACTAAGGCACGATTGCCATTGGTCTTGAAACGCGCTGAAACACCGTAATGCTGTAACGCCTTGATCTGCACCGTTGAGTTGGTCGTGTCCCCGATGGTGAACACGGTCTTGATGTACTCATCATCTGAGTGGATTACACCCGGTTTGAGCGTCATCAGCAACATGGCGCAGCTTGAGCTGAAGCATGTCCGCCATGCGTCGCGGTAGTTGTCCCGCTGGCTCTGGTACGGCGTAGGCAGTGGGTTGGCTGATGCCTGCTTACCAACCTGGCTCCAGGTCTTGAACCACGCTTGCTCGCGGCCAAGGATGTGCGGGTTGGCCTTGTTGATGGCCTCTTCCAGTTCGGAGATTGCCGCCATCTGGTACGGCAGACCCTTGTAATGCTTACAAAGGTCAAGCAGCTTAATGCCAGTCATTTATTGTCCAGGGTGATTGGATGCGCATCTCACCGCCAAGGTCGCGGCTGTCGCCTGTTTGCAGCTCGTCGTTAACCGGCTGCTCGGTGTAAATCGGCTTTGGCTTCTGGCGTTCAATCTCGCGATCAATGACGGCTGCGGCCTCAGCTACAGCAACATCAATCTTGGCGGGCAAGGTGGTTTCAAACTTCTTGCGTTCGATGTACCGTTGTGCCCGCTCAAAATCTGATCGCGTATCAAACTGCCAGATCAGCCCTTTTTTGGCTTCAGCGTCCCCAGGATCTGGAACACAAGCTGAACAATGCTGTTAGCTTTCCACTTGGGATTGAGACCGATAATCTCAGATGCAGCTGCAACAGCGATCCAAAAGATTGGATTAGCAAGGATGGCTTCCATGACTGGGAAGGTGGTTTTGCCCAGCTTAGCGCCGTAGTTCCAGCTTGATCAAGCGGACATCATGATCCATAACCTTGTCTTCAACGTCACCAAGCTTTTTCTGGATCAACTGCTGGTTGCTTAGCACGTCGTCTAGCTTGGTTGGGACGGTGTAGCAGAGGTAGAAAATACCAGCGCCAGCACTGCCGACTGCAAGCACGACAATGCCAGCCAATGCTTCCTGCCGCACGCCGCGCCAAAACCCTGGTTGTGGCTCAGGGGTTGACACGGCAGGCTATTAGGTGCCCTTATTTTAGCAAGGTTCAGCCTTTGCCTTGGCCACGGCGCTTCTTTCGGCCGTGGTTTGGCCGTGATCTTTTGCCTTGACCTTGGTTGGTCAGCTTCGGCGCCCCCGGCTGGTGGGTGATGTGTGATGCACCAGCCTTTGCACGTACTGCCATGGCTTACCAGGGGACGCCAGCGGCTTTGGTGGGAGCGCGTTGCTCGTCAAGTTGTGATTGAAGTGCCTCTTCAATTTCGGCAACCTTCTCAACGCCAAAGGATTCTTTGACCCAATCAACAATTTGATCTTCGGTCAGCTCAGCGTAAGGAGTGGTCACATCGCCATCCAAACCGAGACTGCCGTATGCACTTGCGGCGTAGGTGTCATCAGTGGCGGCCACTGTGTAATGAACCGTTACCACCTTCCCGTCTTGGGTATTTCGTTCCAAATTTGCCACCTTCCAAATGCAGGCGACGACTGGTGCTTTAAGGGTTGCCATTGGATCTTGGTTTGTTTTTAGAGTGTACTGTAATTTTTGGTAGCGGCCAAGTTCGGGATTTACGGTTTATTACAGTTCGGGCATCTCGTATTCCTGGGTCGTGTTGCAGTAGTGCTTAAAGATGACTTCAGCTGTATTGCCAGCCCATGCTGCGACTTGCGGCACTGGTATTCCTGCTTCGATCCAGCGACTGATGGCAGTGTGGCGGCAGTCATAAGGTCGGTACGCATGGGACAAAATGCCCACGTCAGCCAGTGGCTTGAGCTTTTTTCGGAAATAACTCTGGAACGCCACACGGTCCCATGGGAACACGTACTGATCGTCTTGCGGTAGTACGTTCAGGATTGCTTGGCATTTGCCATTTAAAGGAACCCATCGTTTTTTATTTGTTTTGGTGCTGTTCTTGATTCCGTGGGTCAACGTAAAATTGCTGTGAATCAAAACTTTGC
>Ga0209088_10000776_pt1 | contig 21800 bp, 14 predicted proteins | sample S_140625_EF_Meta_FD_187324 | JGI IMG/M metagenome (GOLD analysis project Ga0209088, IMG submission 187324) | Freshwater microbial communities from Lake Simoncouche, Canada to study carbon cycling - S_140625_EF_MetaG (SPAdes) (version 2) | ecosystem: Environmental > Aquatic > Freshwater > Lake ... | reverse complement strand
CATTAAAAAAACAATATAAAGAATGGTCTGCTGATCAATTATCTAAAGTGGAGTTAACTGCAGATGATATGCAAGAGTTTTCTGCTTCATTTGGTCAACCACAACTTGTTACAACTAAAAATGTTGCAGAAGAAGATGTTACAAATAAAGCAGCAAGAACTTCTGCACAAGCTGCAGGTCTTGTAACTCAATCAGGATTAAGAAAATCTCCTGTAGTTGAGGTGGCTACAACAGGTGAATCTGTATCTGAAGGATCTGTAACTTTTGGAACTCCTACTGGTAGAGTGTTCTTAAGAATACCTGGAAGAGGACTAGCTAAATTATTCAATAGAAAATTCACTGACCAAGAAGCTAAAACAATATTTGATGTAATGCATCAGATTACAAAGAATGCTTTAAGAGATGGTGAGATAAATGAGAGCTCTAAAGACTTATTCAATTGGTTAAAATCTGTAACCTACTGGGGTATAGCTAAATATCAAAATGGAAAAAGAAAACCTGGAGGATATAATAACATCTGGTTCGAAACAGTTAAAGATGATAATGGTGAACCAGTTGTAAAATTATTTATGTCTGGACTTGCTAAAGATTCAAAAGAATATTTTGACTTTACACCTACAGGATTACAAGATAGTAAAGATGCTATCATTGCATTACTTAAAGAGATGTATAATAATACAGACTCTTTAAAAGTTAATGGTGATGGTTGGAACAATCCATATTATGAAATCACAGGTATTGATAGTGAAGGAAATCCTATAAATAGAGAATGGCCTAACTACCAAACTTATTTGTTATCAGATAAAGCTCCTGGTGCTGATGGTAAATTAACTGTAACTAGAGAGAATAAAGAACTTCCTTTAGCTACACAATTTAGACCTATTACAGAAAGTCAACCTACTAATAGAGATGGAATCTATTTCACATTGAATAGTACAGGTAGAACATATGTTAAACCAGAACCAGCTGTAGTTGCTGTTCAACCAGTTTCTAAAGAGACTGTTAAAGAACAAGTTAAAAAAGAAGAAGCTAAAACTAATACACCTGTTGATCAATTTGAATATATTGATGATGATGAAACTCCTAATGTACTATCTACTCCATGGGGAGATGTAATGTTTTTTGCTAATGAAGAAGGAACAGTGGATATCAATATAGATGAGTCTGCAGATGCTATTATTAACTTAGCTAAAGAAAAAAATATTGATCAAAACAAAGCAGGAAATGTAATTATTAAATCTATTGAAGATAAAATAGCTGCACAAAAAATATATAATTCAATATTTAAAGATATTTTTCCAGATAACTTTGAAGATGAAAACGAAAAAGAACTTGCTGAAAAATATTTTGAAGACATCAATGAGGCAAAAAAATTAAACAAACCTAAAAAAATACTTGAGTTAAAACAAGAATTTGATTTAGAGTTAGGTAAATTAAGAAATGATGAATCTGTTGAGAAGAAAATAGCTCCACAACTTGTACAACAACAAATACCAAATCTTCCTCCAGTTGCTGATCCAGCTCCTGTAGTAGAAGCAGAAGTTTCTGATATAGAAGCTAAAGAAGAAATAATTTCTGAACAAACAACAAACGATGATGATGATGTTAGTTGGAATGAACCTGTTAAACCTACATCAAGTGGATCTAGAAAACTATATAGATTAGCTATTAGAAACAAAATGCAAGATATTGTTCCAGAGAACTGGAAACAAGTGGAAGCTTTTATTAAGAAAGTGATGCCAAATGTTCCTATTTATAGAGTGAAGAATATTATTGGTGCTACTAATGGTAGACAAGCTTGGGGTATGTTTCATCAAGGTGCTATCTATATATATGATAATGCTGAGATAGGTACTGCTTATCATGAGGTGTTTGAAGCTGTATGGAAAATGTTTGCTGGTGCTGAAGAGAAACAAGCTATTTTTAATGAGTTCAGAAATAGAAAAGGAAGTTTCTATGATGTATTTCAAGATAGAGAAATAAATTATGCTGATGCTACTAATGAAGAAGTTAAAGAAAAGCTTGCTGAGGAATTCAGAGATGCTGTTCTTGCTGATAAGTTAGGTAAACCATTAGCATCAAAAGGAATGATTGGTAAATTGTTCTCTGAATTAATTGACTTTATTAAAGGTTTCTTTACAGGAGAAAAAGCTCAAACAAATACAAAAGAGTTATTTGCTAAGATAGGTAATGGATTCTATTCACAATACAATCCATTTGAAACAAAACTATCTTATGCTAATAAAGGAATACAAGAAATAGAATCTGCTGAAGGTGATGAAACATCTGAGTTTAGACTTAAAGTGAAAAATATCCCTGCTACACAATTGCATGATATTATTCAACACATGACATATAGTACATTATCTTATCTATCTCAAACAAATCAAAGTCTTTTTGAAGTGGAGAAACCTAAGAAAAGTGATTTGTATGCTAGACTTAGAAAAGAGATTTTAAGAAACTGTGTTCTTGAACTTAGAGCTCAATTAGTTAATGATAAAAAAATATCAGACGAAGAAAGAACTGCACAAGAAAATAAATTAAAAGATCTTTTTGATAAGATTAAAGAAGAATGGCCTGCTATTGTTGAGAAACATGAAGAGCATCTTAAATCTTATGCTATTGAGTTTGATGAGAACGATGAGCTTAATATAAACGATGAAGATAATTCTGGTAAATCAGATTACATGGATGCTAGAAAGATTGATTCTTTTAGAAAAGCAAATCGTGTAGTAAAACTTTTATTAGCTACACTTCCTAAAACTAAAATAGTTAGTGGTGAAGTGATTTCTGATATCTCTACAATAGGTGGTGTTGTATTAATGCCTGCAGATCAAGCATTTGTTACATTAATGAATGCATTGCATGATTCTGTAAATGTTGATGAGATGTTCAATAGACTTAGAATAATGGCTAAAGCTAATCCAAACTTTGAAGTTTTATACAGACGTTTAACAGGAGGAAGATCTATTAAAGAAAAAATTAATTGGGATTCATTGAAACAACATGATCTTCAATTGATTACAGCTTTCTGGAACTCAATGAAGAAACAGAATGCAGATGTTGTTACAGTGTTTGTTCTTCCTTCAGGTGAAATAGTTATTGGTAATTCTGTATTAAGTGGAGCTGCTAGACAAGCTAAACGTGAGATGATTAATAACATTATTGAAGCAACTAGAACAGATAACAATGATTATTTATTCTACAACACTAAAACGCAAAAATACAATCCTAAAACAATTACTAAAAACATTAAATTTAATTCAGGTCAATTAGATCAATACCTTGCATTCTTACAAGGTATGGGAATAAACTTTACTATAGGAGATTCTAAAAAACCAATGACAGGAGATCAAATTAAAAATAGTTTAAATTCTGATCAACTTAGAATGTTTAGAAAAGCTGTAGAAGGAATTCAAAAAAGTTTAGCTGGATTAGAAGATGTTGCTACACTTAGTGCTAAAACATTGGATATAGATAAACGTCTTACTCAATTAGGAACTATAAAAGCTATTCTTGAAAACCCTGATTTCGAAAGTACATATTTCAATATCAATGGAGAGCGTACACAATCATTTATTGGAACTAATGCTATTAGTTCTATTCATGATGTACTTTCTAAATTGACTAACATTAGACAGTTAAGTGATGCAACTAAAGGATTTTCTTCATACAAATATTTATTAACAGACGTATTTACTAAAGATAGTAGTGTGATGTTAAGTAAGATGTTTGACTTAGCAGAAGATGGTGATGGTGGACGTATTGCTGGTACAGAAGATCTTATGAAACCTGTATTCATTGATGGAACAGTTAATGAACAAACTGGTGTTAAGAAAGAGAGCTCTAAGCTTTCTGCTAAACAAAGATTTTTACAAGCAATCAATCTTAATCTAGGAGGTATATATGAAAACCTTGTACCAGGAGATGCTTCTATTGAGCATGCTATTAAGATGCATAATGAAGATGATCCATTTGTTACAGAGGAAGCATTTAAAAATGGTAAGCACTTAGAGATTTTTAGAAATTATTTCATGGCTGAAGTGGCACTTGCTAGAGATGGAAGAAAAGTTGTTGGTGATAGAAAGTCAACAGACTTACGTTTCTTCAAATCTATTCTAGGAGATACATTGCATAATCAGATTATGTCTAAATCTAATTCTAAAAAATCTGCAGAGAAGTTATATGAAGATAATAAGAAAGAAATAAACGCTGCTGTTAATAGTTTTATAGCTGAAGATGCATCAACTACAGATAAAGTGCTTAGAGGATTTGGTGCTGTATATACCACTGCTGAAGGAGTAGAAACTGAAGGAGTAGCATTCTCTGAAGATGATGTTTTATCAAAAGAAGGATATGAGAACAAGTTGAAATTGTTATCTACTAACTATATGATAGCTAACATTGAGATGCATAAACTTGTTTATTCAGATCCTTACCAATACAATGATGAGTTGAAACGTATTAAAAACTTTAACTCACCTAGACAAGCATTATTATACGGTTCTAATAAAGTTAATGCTGCATTAAATGAACAATACAATAAAGGATTTGATCCTGAAGATATAGGATATACAGATATGAACATAAATCATTTTGTATCTACAGTGATCGATGATGTATTCTCTACTGCAGACTTTGAAGAATACATGAAAGCATATGAAGAAACAGATGGTGGTGGATTGATTTCATTGAAAGCAACTCGTATATTCCTTCTTCGTACAGGTCAATGGAATGATTCTAAAGAGAAACAATACAGATATGATGTTGCATATGAGAAAGTTGTTAAAGGTGAAGGCTTAACAGAAGCAGAGAAAAAGGCACAAGGACTTGTTCTTACAGATGAAGAGAAAGCATTTAACATTAAAAAAACAACTAATTCATCTGATGAAGTTAGATATGTAGGAAAAAATCCTAATGTAAGAAGTCTTTACACTGCTATTAAACCTATTGTATCAGGAAATAAAGTGGATGGACAAAACTACAATGATGTTGTATTAGATAAATTCGCTTTGGTTCCATTATCATTTAGAATAATGCATGAATTAAATCCTGATTCAAATGCAATCAAGATGTATAATAAAATGCAAAGAGAGAATACAGATTATGCTGTATATGCATCAGGTAGAAAAGTGGGAATTGGTGAAGTTACTCCTCTTTATCTTCCTTCAGGAGAATTTAATGAAGCTTCTTTTGCAGAAATAAATAACATTCCATTCTCTATTATGGGATTACAAACTGAGGTGCCTTCTAAAGATAATCCAATAGTAACTCAAGGATCTCAAATTACAAAACTTGTAACCATGGATTTCATGGATGCTGGTGTACCAATTGACTTTGAATTAAAAGATAAAAAAGGAAATATTATTGAAGATATCAATGAACGTTTTGTTGCATGGAATGATCTTACAACAGAAGTAGCAAAAGAAAAAGCTTCTCCATTATACAAAGAGATAACAAATAATCAAAAACTTCTTGAAGCTAAGATAGAACAAGGATATAAAACTCTATTGAAAAAACTTGGTATTACACAAGGAGTTGATAAAAATGGTAAAGCTACATTCACTATATTAGATAAAGACAAATTGATCAAAACATTAAGTGATGAGATATTGAAGAGAGAGGTGAATAACAATATCACTGATGCTCTTGAAGGATTTAAATCTGGTGATGTTGTATTAGAAGCTACTCCTGCATACCAACAAATTAGAAACATTCTTTATTCTATTGCTGATAAGAATGTTGTATCTCCTAAGATATCTGGAGGTATGAAGGTACAGATTCCTTCTACACTTCTTGAGTCTAATCGTGTTAAAGGAAAAGAATTTAAAGACAAAAAAGGAAATGTTAAATATAGTTATACATCTGACATACTTAAGTTTTATAAAAATGCAGATGGTGAGCGTGTATGTGAGATAATGATATCTAGATGGTTTGATAATGCTCAAACTAAAAACATGTCAGATAAAGAGCTTCTTGACTATCTAAACACTACAGATGAAGGTAAAGCTATATTAGCTGGTATTGGATATCGTATTCCTACACAGAAACAAAACTCTATTGATAGCTTTGTTATCAAACAATTCTTACCAAAAGACTTTGGTGATAACGTTGTTGTTCCTTCAGCTTTAGTTAAGAAGGTGGGATCGGATTTTGATATTGATAAATTATCGATCTACTTAAAGAATGTATATTCTGATGCTGCAGGAAAATTAAGAATGGTTCCTTTCTTAGGATATGGTCAACAAGCTATTGATAAATTCAAAGCTATGGCTATTGAAAATAATAATGCAGAAATCTACAGACAAGCAAAATCTGTAAACTCATCTAAAGGTACTTATGAAATATTCCAAAGTATTATAGATGGTACAGCTGATGATTACACTAGAAACAAATGGTTACCTATCATTGCTGATTGGTTCCCAGAACAAGTTCAAGATGGTTCATTAGATGCTGATGAGGTACAAGCTCAATTAATTAAAACTATCCAAGAGAAACAAGGAAAATTAGATAAGCTTACAGATGAAGCATTAACTGAAATTTGGGCACAAGAGCAATCAGAGATATGGTATAAACAATCTCTTGAGAATGCATATATCCAATCATTACAAAACTTGGTTAGTCATGAGTCAAACTTTGAGAACTTAATTAAACCTAACTCTGCAGATGAGATGAAACAATTATCTATAGACATTAATGCACAGATGGGTAATCCAGAGATTGACTATAGTAATGTAGGTAACATGTTAAGTAGAACATTTATGTCTTCTTTAAGACAAGCGTTTGTATCTGGTAAATATGCAATTGGTATTGCTGCTACTGGTCAAACTAATAATGCTGATAATCAACGTGTTGCAACATATATTGATCTTGATAAACTAAATGAAGTTGATCCTGTAGATAGAGAAGTATTAGGTGGTAATCCTAATTCAAATACATTTGCTACTGATCCAAATATTAACTTCGAAGAGTATAATACAATTACAGTTGATGGTAAAATAAGACCTACTCTATCATTAATTAAGAACAAAGCTGGTAAATATATATCTGATATCATTGGACAATTTATTGATGGATATGTAGATATCTCTAAAGGTCCATGGATCATGAGACTTGGTGCTACACAAAACGTAGCTTCCACTTGGTTATTCTTAATTAAAGTTGGTGTACCTGCAAATACTGTTGCATATTTTATGAACCAACCTATCATTAGAGACTACTTAAAATCTTTAGATAATAAAGGATACTCATGGTTATTTAATGATGGTATAATGAATTCTACATTAGACTTATATGAACCAAACATCACTGCTTTAAAAAATACTAAAGTGTCTGGAATTCCATCAGAGACTGAGCTATTTAAAATGCTTAAGTATAATAAAGAAGGAATGAAAGAGAAGATGGATGATGTACAAAAACTACAACAACAATACATGTTGAAAGAGTTTATCAAGTATTCTAAAATGGGATCTCAGTTGTTTGATGTAGTACAAGGATCTAACTTTGATACAGCTACAATCAATGACCCATATTTAGTATTCAAGAAAAGACTTCAATTAGAGAAAGCTAGAAAATCTATCATCTCTTCTGTAGATAAACTATTAAACAGTTCATTTAAAGGAGTTCTTAAGAACACTATATTTGATGTAAGAGATGCATTTGCTGAAATTCTTATATCTGATAAAGCTAATGTAAGATCTGTAATGGAAGAAGTGTTAACTCCTTATATAAAACTAAGTGATAGAGAGTTTGTTAAAGTGAGTCAGAAAGCAGTGAATGATCTTTTTGACTGGGCTGTACAAACTAATAGAAGCATTAATGTTAATGTTGCAAACATATTATTAGGAACCAGTACAAAAGAAAGTGCTGCTCAACAGATCATTAACTTTAGAGATTCTATATTAGGAAATAAACATAAAGGAATTGCTCCTAAAACTGATCATCCATTATTCAATAACATCATTCTTAACTCTATTAAGATGGAAGCTGGTACTAAAGAAGGTAAAGCTGATAATCTATATATTGCAGGAAGAGATAATAAAGTGTATGATCAAAATCTTACTATATATGGATTTGAAGAATTGAAAAAGCATTTAGATAGTGAAGATAAAGATCTTTATGGAAAACTTGTAAGACTTGCTGTAATTCAATCAGGACTTACTAATTCTCCTATTGCTTTCACTAACCTTCTTCCTTATAATGATTTCAAAGAAATATACAATCAAACATTGTCTAATTTAGAAAATATGCCTAACTTAGCTGACTTCCAAAAGCTACGTGTTTTTGAAAGAAATAACTGGAATAATTATAACATCATTTCATTTATGAGAGCTAAGATGCTATTGAATAAATCTAATTATGGAAGAGGTGCTAACTTATATGATCCTAATCAGTATTTTACACCTGGACAATTGAAGAAAGCTATGACTAATGGTACTCTTCCAATGGTAATAGGTATTAGTCCTTTTGGTGATGGAAGAAATGATTTCATTACATATAGCTGGGAAGAAGATATTCCTTATGCAGAAAGAATGAAAAGAAAGAAAAATGGAGATTACTCTCACATACATAAAGTGTTATTACAAAAAGTGTATACAAAAGATGAGAAAGGTAATCCAATTCCATTGGTTGATGTAAGTGAAAAAAATGGAAAGGTGTATGTAAAACATATATTCAAAGCTATCAACGCATGGGGAGATTCATTCAGAGCTCAAGAGTATTATGATTATAAAAGATCATCTGTATTAGATAATGGATATGAGAAGGTAGAAAGAGTTACAGATGCTCAAGGTAAACAAATCAAATCAGGTGAAGTGAGTGATGATGATGTTGTAAAAATCTATCAAGGTGGTGGTGTAACATCTACAGCTGCTGTTGCTGTTACAGAACCTACAAGTGAAAAAACTAAAAATAACATGATAGATTTCCAAGAAGAACAATCAAGTGGTTATAGAGAACGTACAATTAAAAATGCTAGTGCAGATGCAACAATTGCAATAGCTTCTGATTTTAATACTGCTGGAGAAAAACTTACTAAATCTGCTGTATTAAATCAAAAAAAATTATATCTTCCTGTAAGTACAGATACATTTTCTTCTTCTAATGATGTAGATATAATGGCTGGTAAAATTGTAACTGAGATAAAAAAATTAAATAAAAATATTATTTCATTGAATATTGCTGGTAATGGTATTTACTCATTAAAAGAAACATTTCCTGGAGGACAGAAATCAGTTGATAATTTTACTTTAGAACTTCTTACTAATATTAAAAATAGATTAGAAAAAGAAAACATTGTTATAGATTTATTAAGAACTGGAGGACAAACAGGTTTTGATGAAGCTGGTGCTAAAGCTGGAATTAGTTTAGGAATAAAAACATTGGTGTTGGCACCAAAAGGTTGGGTTTTTAGAAATGAAAACAGTAAAGATATTTATAATGAAGAACAGTTCAAAGCAAGGTTTAACCAGTCTATAATTAATAAACCTGATGATATATCGCAAGAAGTATGGGATAGCTTATCTCAAGAAGAGAAAAATAAAATAATAGAATGTTTTTAATATGGCACATTGTGTAAACAGAAGTTCTCAAGAGTTCAAAGCATTAGCTGAACAATCTAATATCAATCCAATAGTTCTTGCTGCAAAGGTTTCTTTGTGGCAGGAATCTAATGGTTTGGATAACTTTCCTAAGCTATCAGATATTGTCAAAGAAGATAAATCATCAAAGCAAACGCTAGATGTTTTAAAAGCTTCTGCTAAAGAAATGGGGATAGACTTTGTATCATTAGAAGATTATGCTAAACATAATCCAGATATAAATTTAAAAGGTGTAACTGGGCTTTCTGATCTTGTTAAAGGAGTGATAGCTGTTGCACAAGGAGTGGAAGATGTAGTTGTATCACAAGAGATCATTCATGTTGCTACAGCTATTCTAGAACAAACTAATCCAAGACTTATAACAGAACTTATTAGTAAGATAGATAGATTTAAAATCTACAAACAAGTTTTTGAAAAGTATAAAGGAAGAAAAGAATATCAACTACCTGATGGTAAGCCAGACATTCGTAAGATTAAAAAAGAAGCTGTTGACCAACTTATAGCTCAAGTACTTGATTATACTCCTGGAGATCCAAATACTTCTTCAGATTTAATGCAAGAAGAAACTAGATCAATGATTAAAAAATGGTGGGAAACTATTCTTGATTATATTAGAGGAGTGTATAGCAAATCTAATATTGATATATTCAACACTGCAGCTTATACAATTGTAGATGGTAAAGTGATTGGTACATTTGCTGATATAAAAGAAAAAGGAATATTCTTTAACATAGAGGATGATGTTAAGAAGAGAATGGATAATTATGTTAATACAGTTAATGAACATAATGATAGTCTTGAGTTATTTCCTGATTCAGTTGAAGATAAACGACACTACAAATATCAAGGAACAAGAGTTGCTCAATCTGTAACAGAGAAAGTTAAAGCTTTATTCAATAAGAAGTTTGAAAGAACAGATGCTGAGAAACTTGTAGATGAACAAAAAAGAGATTGGGGATCAGAAGGACATAGATTTATAGAACAATATATTCTTACCAATCTTATAGATAAAGATGGATATATAAGAGATGAATTCGGTAGCACTCCTATATCATCTAAACTTAGTGCAGGTCTTCAAGTTAAACTTGGAGAGTTTGCTCAAACGTTAATTAACTCTTATCCAGAAGGAACTAGATTCCTTATAGAGAAGAAAGTGGTTAATACTAAAGTGAAAGGTATGATTGCTTCTGCAGTGGATTTCAAAGCTGTATATCCTGTTAAAAAGAATGATGGTACACAAGATTTCAAAGTGGATAACCTTGACTGGAAATTCACCACTATAGATAAGAGTAAAGAGAATGCTGATCTATCTTGGTTTAAGATTAGAGAATGGGTTCCTCAAATGTCTGAGTACACCACTATTGATCAAAACTATGGACTTAGAAGAGATCAAATAGGTAAAGCTAGAATGATTCCTTTTATATTGAATTATGAGAACTCTGTACCATCAGATAAAAAATCTCCACTTATTCCAACAAGTATTGAGATAGGTAAACTTGATGCTGTAAAAGAAACAAACATGTATTTGCTTCCTGTTCCTTCATTAGCTGAGAGTACAGGTAATTCACAAGTGGATAGTCTTGTAAATTCATTACAAACACACTATGAAAAATTATATAAGAAAGGTGGAGCAGAAGAAAAAGAGTTTGCTAGAAGACAACAGCTTGAACAACTTAGTAGAGCTATACGTAACTTACATGTTAAGTTAAACTTCGAACCTTTATATAATGTTGCAAAGACATTCTTGGAGAATGCTAAGACTACTATTGCTGATTTTGAAAAACTAGATTATAATAACTTAGATGAAGCAGCTCTTAAACAAGGATTAAAAGAACTATTAGAATACCAAAAGAGTGCAAACAAGTTTGCTTCTATGGATGATGTATTCCTTTCTCAATATCCTAAAACTGGTATGACAGAAGAGAATAAAAAAGTACTTGCAGGACTTGAAGATATTACTAAGAGTACACAAAGAATGCAAGAGAAAATACTTGATTTAATGAAAATCTATACAGCTAATCTTGCTGTTAAACAAGGTATTGTTTCTGAAGCAAATAAAATGAGTGTTACAGAAGCTGAAGCACAAATAAGTAGTTGGGCTAAAACATGGGCTGAGGGAACAAAGCTTTCTGCTAAACTAGTTAAACTTGCATCTAACTTATTGATGAATGCTGCATCTATGGTTAATAGAGAAGCATCTAAACAGATAAAATCATTTGGTGATTTACTTATTCCATTAGAACAATCAGCAAGTCAACAAGGTAAAAAAGCATTTGACTTAATAGGTAAAATGACACCATCTGGACCTGAGTTAATTAAGAAGATAGATAAAGACTTCTTAGATAAAGTGAAAGAAGCTAATACAGATAAAGATAAAGGTTTTCTTATGTCTGTAATGGACATGGATAAATTCAATACATTAGCAAAAGAATATATTGATAAAAACTTAGAGGTAATAAACAACACTGTATACTCTTTAGACAATGAACAGAACATTCGTTTAAAAGAAATGCATAAAACAAATCTTAGAAACTCTATTGATATTAATAGAGAAAAGTTCAATGGATATAATGATTACAATTTTAGTAGATTGTTTAACCAAACAATGATTGAAGAAGGACATTATTCTAAAGAATACCAAAACATGGCTAAGAATGAATCTGCATTAAATATGTGGAAGTTCTTAACAGCATTGAATGAGAAAGGTAAACAATTAGGTTATCTTCAAAACAAATCTATATCATTCTTTCCATTAATAGAAGCTACTACATTACAAAAGTTTGGACAGACATCTGATGTTCTTGGTGAAGCAGGAGATTTCTTTAAAGGATTGTATTCATCAAGAATCAATGAACAACAAAACATGTCTAAGATTGATCCTGAGACAGGTAAAGTGAAGAAACAAATACCTAAGTATTTCACTAAGACAGATAAAGCTGTAAACCAATTGTCTACAGATCTTAACAAGGTGGGTACATTATGGATAAAAGCTTTATTAGATTATGAAAGTTCTCTTAATATGGAAGACACTCTTCAAACTCTTCTTGCTGTAGAGAATGCTAAAGGATCATTAGTGTTAGATGAAAATGGAAGTGTTCAATTTGATTCTTCTAACAGACCAATAGTACAACAAGAAAATAGAAACTATGCTATTTTAGAAGCTGTTGTAGATGATGGACTATATAAGTTAGAACAAGATCTTGGATCTATGGGTAACATAGGTATAGCTAACATTGCAGGTAAGTTTAGTAAGACAGAAGAAGGAAAACAAAAATCTACTGTCAATCTTAAAAAAGGATTGAGAAATGCTGATACATTAGTTAGAGCTCTTGGTGTAGGTCTTAAACCTCTTATTGCTACAGCTAACTACTTTGGTGGTAATTTCCAAGCATATATTAATGCTGGTGGATTATATAATTACTTTGGAGACTTCACTCCAAACAATATAAAGGTTACAAGTAATCGTCTATCATTAATAGAAAAAGGACTATTGCATATGATGGTGCCTTTGAATGAAGATGTAGTGACAGAAGAAAGAAGAAAGATTGCTAAGAAACAAGGACTTCTTAACTACTTATCTACATGGTCATTCAGTGATATAATGATGGCAACCAATGCTTTCCCTGAGAAGAAGTTACAACTTGCTAATGCATTAAGTATTATTGATAACTCAATGGTAAAAAATGGTAAGATTGTAAACATAAGACAATACTTAGCTGAACAAGATAGACAAGTTAAATATGATATGTCTGAATCAGAAAGAAGAGACTTAGAAAAAACATTTGAAACCAGAGTGAAAGAACTTAAAGAATCTTCTTCTTTAGTTAAGACAGCTAAGATAGAAGATGATGAAGTGGTGATTCCTGGTGTATCTGAAGAAGAACTTGCTAAGTTCAGAACTAAGATAGTTGAATATGGTAGAAAGCTTAATGGTCAGATGAATCGTGATAATAAAGCTGGCTATAGAAGAGATGCTATATTTAGTTCATTCATGATGTTTAAAACATGGATTCCTAAATTAGTTTCTGAGCACATTGGTGAGATGAGTATGAATGTTGAGGTGGGTAACTGGGAGTATGGTAGAACAAGAGCATTCATTAAAACTTGGGCATATTTAGGAAAGACAAACATCTTCAAGATAAGAGAAATCATTAATGGTTCAGAAGAAGGATTAAAAATCCTAGATGAGATGTTACAAGAAAAAAGAGATGAGTATTTCAGAAAGACTGGTCAAGAGTTAGACATAACTAAAGAAGAATTCTACGATCTTATGAGAAAAGAATTAACTAGTCAAATGAAAGAGTTAAAACTTCTACTTATATTAATGGCTGCATTAATGGCTGCTAAAGCTGCTCAACCACCAGATGATGCTTCTCTTCTTGAAAAAAACAGATATAAATGGTGGGCTAAAATGTTGAATAAAATATCTGATGAGGTGACATTCTATTATAACCCTCTATCGTTCGAAGGAATGACTAAAGGATCTGTACTTCCATCTCTTACATTACTTACTAAAGTGGAGAGAGTGTTCATTCAATTCAACAAAGAGTTTGGTGATGACTCAGATAAAGCACATCCTGGAAAAGCTATATTTAACTTGATTCCTGGTCTTTCACAATGGCAAACAGAAGTTTGGCCATTCGTTGATCCTGAAGGAGCTAAAGCATGGGGAATCAGAGTTAGTGGAGAATCTAGAACACAGTAAAAAATATATTTCTCTTATGCTATATTATGCTATAAATCTATTTTAACAATTTCATTATTCCAAATATAAATTTTATATTTGCTAGATATAATGGTATAATCATTGCATCGTTACGTTCTTTGTATGCGTATGCTATATTAACTCCCCTCACCCAATATGGAAAACGCATTTGAAAAACAAGTGGAAAAAGAATTGAAAAGCATGGACCAAAGACTGTATGATCTAGAAGAGAAAATGACCTCTATAGATAGTAAACTAACGCAAGTTGTAGATGCAATATTAGGTAATTCACTAACAAAAACTGGTGGTTTTGTTACTGATATAGCTGAATTAAAAGAAAAAATAAAAGACTTAGAAGCTAAACTTCAGAAACAAGAAGAGTTTAAGAAAAGATTTACATGGACAATAGGTATCATTGTAACAGTGGGGGCTGTAATACAATACATATATACAGTGTATAAAAACATTAAACCATAATGAAAAGTTGGAAAACCACTTTAGTAGGACTTGCATTAGCTTCAATGATAGCTATACAACCTTTAACAACAGATGAATTAGATCTAAAGAAAGACTGGTTTAAATTTGTTGTAGCTATTGGTATTGCAGTGTTTGGATATTTTTCTAAAGATCATGACGTAACAGGTGTATAAAATGATACTAAATAAGTTTCTTGATAGTCTTGAAAAACAATGGCTTGCTGTGGTTATTGCTGCAATATGGTTATTTAGTTACACTGTTTCCCAAGAAAAGAACTCTAATCTAATTCAACAAACAAAAGAATTAGAAACCAAAGTGCTTGAGCTTGAGAAGAAAGACCAAAGATCTATTAAAATAATTGATAGTCTTTCTAAGATAGATACAGTGATTGTCAACAAGATTAAAACCATTAAACAAAAAGAATATGTACAAGTTAAAGTTATTGATAGTCTTCCTATTAGTGGGCTTCAAAAGTTTTTCTCAGATCGTTACGAAAGATAGTGTAGTTGTTCTAACAGAGAAACAAGCTAGAGCTGTAGCTAAAGATATTGTACATTTAGATGCTGCTAATAAAATTATAGAAGAACAAGAATCTAGAATCAAAAACTTTGAGAAGAAGGAGATTCAATTCAAGAATCAATTAGATATAAAAGATTCTATTATAACATACCAAAAGGAGATTATAGATATTAATAAAGAGATTATTAAGAACAAAAAACCTTTTGAGGTGCATGGATATGTTGGTGTTCAATCAACACAGTTTACATTAAACACTCCTACATTGTATACAAACCTAATGCTTGAATTCACAAGATTCAATATAGGAGCTCAATACTTTGTTCAACCTAGTAACCCACCAGGATATAGTGTGGTGTTAGAATATAACTTATTTTAATATGTTTAGTACTACAAATCATTATATAACAATATTCGCTGTAATAATGGCAATGTCATTCATAGTAGGTGCTATCTATTATGTAAACAAAATATTTTCAAACAATACACAAGAGATCTTAGTTAGATTCATACTATTGGTATTTACAGCTTTGGTTGGTGTATTTGTAGTTGATAAAGTGATAGCATTTGGCCTTCCTTTATTATCTGATCATCAGAATGATCAACTATTCGACTTAATAAAAACCCTCACCTTAATGATATTTAGTTATTATTTTGGTACTAAAAAAGAAAAAGATGCAACTGAGTAAACACTTATCTCTTGCTGAAGTTACAAGAAGTGAATCAGCAAAACGAAATGGTATCAGCAATGAACCAACAGCAGAACATTTAGAGAATTTCAAAAAGTTAGCTGAAAAAGTATTTGAACCTATAAGAGAACATTTCAATGCTCCTATTCATATATCTAGTGGATATAGAAGTGCAGCTTTAAATAAGAAAATAGGTGGAGCATCAAGCTCACAACATTGTTCTGGTGAAGCTATTGATATTGATATGGATGGAACAGCTATTACTAATAAGCAAGTTTTTGATTTCATTAAGCAACATTTAGAATTTGATCAGCTTATCTGGGAATTTGGTACAACATCTAACCCTGACTGGGTTCATGTATCATTTGAATCAACTGGTAAACAACGTAAGCAAGTTTTAAGAGCAATTAAGCAAGGTGGAAAAACTACTTACACTCCTTATAAATAACAATGGCAAAGATAACCAACACAGTAGAAAAATTAGCTAAACGTAAAATTAAAAGACCTGGAGTTCATAGTAAATCCAAGACTTCTAAATTAAAAACTAGCAAGTTATATAAAAAAGCTTATAATTCTCAAGGTAGATAATGGAAGTAATATTTCAAGGACATGTAGCAACAGATGGTAGTACTAGGATAACTTGTACCACCACTTCTTTAGTTATAGAAAATATTATAATTAACAATATAGATACAGGATATATTTTTACATTAAGTAGATTTATGACTGGCCCTGGTATACATGAAGTTCCTATATATAAATTTACATTAGACCAAGGAGATACAATAAGAGATATTGAAACATATTCTTTAGCTAAAGGAAATTATTTAGAATTAAATTCTAATGTTGTTGGTACAACATTCTACATTAAAGCTATACAAACTTAATGGTACAAGTATTTGATAAATATGGTAGATTAAAAGTTATCTCTCCTTCATCTGGTGGTGGTGGTGGAGTTTCTTCTGTTTCAGCTATATTACCAATCACTTCAACAGGTGGAACAACTCCTTTCATTAGCACATCAATGGCTACTAATAAGTTAATTGGTAGAAGTACAGCAGGTGTAGGTGTAATGGAAGAAATAACTATTGGATCTGGACTATCTCTTTCTGCAGGAACACTTACTGCTTCAGGTGCAGTTACTCCTAATGCTTTAACAAGAACAAATGATACAAATGTCACTCTTACATTAGGAGGAACACCAAACACTGCTTTGTTACAAGCTACATCTTTAACATTAGGATGGACTGGTACATTAGCAGATTCAAGAATAACAAGTGCATCTAATTGGAATACTGCTTATACAAATAGAATAACATCTCTTACAACAACAGGTTCAGGTGCAGCTACATTAATATCTAATGTATTAAATATACCTACTCCTGCTTTAACTAATTTTGTACCTTATACAGGTGCAACTTCAGATGTTAATATAGGAACAAATACAATATCAGGAACAGATTCAATAATACTTACTGGATTTAATTATGATAATTTTTTTACTAGTAATAATTCAACTCTTAAAGCAGTTAATATTTTTCCTGATAAAATATCTTTATCAACTAATGGATTAGGAATTAAGGGACTAATTAAATCAGATTTACTAACTACATCAGATAAAACCTATCAACTTCCTAACGCATCAGGTACAATAGCTTTAACTAGCAATATAGGAACTTGGGGAGCATTGAACTATCCAACATGGACTACAGGAACACCATTTGTTAAAATGACTGCTGCTGGTACATTTGCTTTGGATACAAACACATACACTCCTACAAGTAGAAATCTTACTATTAATGGTGTAACATATGATCTTAGTGCAGATAGAACTTGGACTGTATCTGGTACATCTCCTCTTACTACTAAAGGAGATTTATTTACATATAGTACAACTAATGCAAGACTACCAGTAGGTTTAAATACTCAAGTTTTAATTGCTGATAGTACAACTGCAACAGGATTAAAATGGGGAACTAATACTGCTGCAACACCAACTGGTTATTACTTAGCAATATCAGATAGTACAACACAAGATAACCCAACTGCAAATATACCAAGAGCTGTAAAATTTAATACTATAGATTTATCTAATGGATTTTCATTACAAACACAAACTGCTGTATTTACAGGAACTATAAATAATGGTGGTGTTGGTGCAGGAACTATATTAAATGTTACAGGTATTACATCAGGAACATTAAAGGTGGGAATGGTATTAACAGGAGATAGCATAACTGCTGGTACATTTATATCTGCATTTACAAGTGGCACAGGAGGAATAGGTACTTATGTAGTTTCAGTCTCTCAACTTAAAACATCTGCTACATATACAGGAACAATGACTTCTCAAATTGTAGTTTCTAATACAGGAATTTACAATTTACAGTTTTCTTCTCAAATGGATAAGAGTGATGCAGGAGTTGATTATGTACACTTTTGGTTAAGAAGAAATGGAGTTGATATAACTGCAAGTGCAGGTATTATTTCATTACAAGGTAATGCTCCTGCCTATATGATGGCTGCTTGGAATTATCTTATAGAACTAATAGCAGGTGATATAATAGAATTATATTGGGCAAGTGCAGATATTAATATGTCTATTATAAATGAAACTGCTCAAACAAGTCCATTTGCACATCCTGCTGTTCAATCTACTATATTAAGTATTACACAACAGAGTGGTATTATGGCTGGAACAGGTCTTACAGCAATTAATAGCCTTACAGGAGCTGTTCAAACATTAACTACAGGAACAACAGGTAATGATTTTGCAATAGTTGATAGTGGTACAGACCATAAATTTAATTTACCAACTGCAAGTGCATCTAATAGAGGTGCATTAAGTTCAGCTGATTGGACTACTTTTAATAGTAAACAAAATGCTACATCATCAGATATATTAACTACTTTAGGTTATTATAATTATAAAAATACCACCTCAAGTTCATTAACAGGAACTTTAAATGAAACACAATTACTTAGAGTTACTATTCCTGCCAATACATTTTCCGCAACTGATTTTTTAAAATTTACTGCTACTTTTTTTAAAGTTGGATCAATTGCAAGTGGTACTTTAAAGTTTAAATTAAGTACTTCCTCAACTATGCCATTAAATACAGTTGATCAAATAGCACAATCTAATATTGGATCAACTAATCTATTTGCATCAGTAGATAGAAGACTTGCTTTAAAATCGGGTAATATTACTGGTTATTCATTTACTACAAGTTCATATAATGATTTTGCAAACACTGGAGTTGCTATAAGTTCAGCTACATTTAATACAACAGTAACTCAATACTTTTATGTTACAGGAACATTAACCTCAATATTATCAAGTGAAATCTTGACTTTAAATTCGCTTCAAATAACTAATATATAAAAATGAAAATACAAAATTACATAGAAGACAATACAATATCATTAAATGATAAATTAATCGGAACAGATTCTGAAGGAAACAATACAAGAAATTATACATTAGAAAGTATATCAGATCTTTTTGGTGTTACCCCTAAATATAAAGTGTTTTCAGCTTTATTAACTCAGAGTGGTGGTGATGACACTCAATATCAACAAAGTGGACTATTAACAATTGGTGTTACTTATTATATAGATGATAATGCAAGTAATCCTGATTTTACAAATGTAGGAGCACCTAACAATAATGTAGGAACTTATTTTGTAGCAACAGGTACTACTCCAAATAGTTGGGGTGAAGCTGGTTTAGCTTACAACCCAGGCGCTCCAGTAGTAACTATATTAGAAAATACATTAGGATTTAATCCTTATTTTAGATATGATTCAGTTGGTATATACTATTCTGAAAATATTGATTGGCAGCAATATTCAATAAATTCAATACCTGTACAGACATTTATAAATTGTGGAAATTCTTCTGCTAATCCTCAATTTACTGCAAAAGCAAATTATTCTTACGAGGAGTCTATATTTTATATTAATTCATTTAATAATGGTATAGCAGCAGATGATGTATTATCAGATAGTGATGGTTTTTATAAAACAAGTATAGAAATAAGAGTTTATAATTAATATTGTGATATTAATATACAAAAATGCCATTGATATATCTTTGGCATTTTTTGCATAAATTTGCCAAAAGTTAAATTAAATAAAATGAAAAATGAAATCAGAAAAATAACTATTGGTCTTGATTATAAAAATTCAATGCACTATATAGTTGGACAAGAAGTATTAGGAGGCTCTAATACAATACATGCTATTACAGATAATGGTAATGAATACTTTGTGTGGATAGAAAATAAAAGCAAGGAAATAAGAGCTTGGAAAAGTCCAAATAAAAACCTACCAATCCTTGTAGAATTTAATATCAACTACTAATGAAGAGTCCATATAACTTTGTGGTTTCTCCATATGGAGATAAATACACTAATACTAAAACAATTAATGGAGAAGAATTTGTAATCAATACTTCTTTAGAGATAGCTAAATATGTTAATAGGTTTGCTATTGTAGATGAACTTCCAATATATTACGAGGGAGATATTTCTGTAGGAGATATAGTTATTTTACACCATAATATTTTTAGAATTTATTTTGATATGCAAGGAAGACAAACAAACTCTCCAGAGTATTTTAGAGATGGTGTTTTCATAGTTAGTCCTGAAAGAATATATATGTATAAGAAAAATAATGAAAAAGAAGAGTGGCATCCTCATTTAAACTTTTGTTTTGTAAAATCTATAGAAACAATTCAAGATGAACTATTGCATAATACAGATAAAGAAGAGAAGCATACAGGTTATTTAGTTTATCCAAATAAAAAACTTATTGAAGATGGTTTTTCTAAAGGTGATTTAATAGCTTTTAAAAAAAATAGTGAGTATGCTTTTGAAGTAGATGATGAAAAACTATATAGAATGTATGACAGAGATATACTATTAAAATTAAATTAAATGTACAACCATAAAGAATTAAAAGAGCAGATTATTCAAGCTGCTTATAAATCAGTTACAGAGCTTATAAAAGTTCTTGCTGATGAGATTATATCTGAAAATAATGATGAGGATATTACTGCTGATAAAATGCGTAATGCTGTACTAGCAAAGAAACAAGCTCTTGATGATGCTTTTTATATTTTAGACAAGATACAGAGAGAACAAGATATTCTAGAAGAAAACCCTAACACTAAAAAAGATGAGCCAAAATTTGAAAGCTTTGCTGAAAAACGAAGCAACAAAGGAAAATAGTCTTTACCAAGTATTAGATTTTATTCCAAAAAAAGAAGTAGATAAAAGAAACAAAAAGAAGGAATGGGTATATGGTTATAATCAAGAGTTTGATATAGTTGTAATATCTAAAGATGGAACTATAGGAGAGTTATATAATATACAAGGATTAAAAGTTGCACTACCTTCTGTCTCAAATAAAGTGAAAATTAAGGACAAGAAACCTGAAGAACAATACTGGGAAGCTGATGAATATCCTAAAGAACTATCAAGAATTAAAAGTATATTCCAGTGGAATGATATGCCTAAAGATTTTAAAGGTAAATGGGTAGACTATATAGAAGAAGAGTTTAATAAACGAGATGAGGGAATGTTTTTTATGAATAATGGAACTCCTTCATATATAACTGGAAGCCACTATATGTATCTTCAATGGACTAAGATTGATATTGGTCTTCCTGAATTTAGAGAGAGTAATAGAATTTATTGGATATTTTGGGAAGCTTGTAAAGCTGATGATAGAAGTTTTGGTATTTGTTATTTAAAGAATAGACGTTCTGGGTTTTCTTTTATGGGTAGTTCTGAACTTGTAAATACAGCA
>Ga0209088_10000775_pt1 | contig 21820 bp, 18 predicted proteins | sample S_140625_EF_Meta_FD_187324 | JGI IMG/M metagenome (GOLD analysis project Ga0209088, IMG submission 187324) | Freshwater microbial communities from Lake Simoncouche, Canada to study carbon cycling - S_140625_EF_MetaG (SPAdes) (version 2) | ecosystem: Environmental > Aquatic > Freshwater > Lake ... | reverse complement strand
TTCTGCCACTTATTCCACTTTATCCACTTTATCCACTTTTAAAAAAAGTGGAGCAAAAATATCTGCCACTTTATCTATCCTTTCATCTATAATTTTTTGCTCCACTTTTTCTAAAAGTGGATAAAATAGTATATATTTTTGCTCCACTTTTTCTAAAAGTGGATCTAAAAGTGGATAAAATAGTATATATTTTTGCTCCACTTTTTCTAAAAGTGGATCTAAAAGTGGATAAAAATAGCAGAAATTTTTGCTCCACTTTTTCTAAAAGTGGATCTAAAAGTGGATCATTTCCAGATCTTTCAAGTTCCAATATTCGCAACCTCCACCTGGAATTGGACGCTTAATAATAAAAGGAATTTTTTTCTCTTTCAATTCCAATTCGGCAATAATATAACCATCAATAATATTTTCAGGGACTTTTACAAATGGTTTAGATCCGGTCTCAATTTGTTTGGCTCGCTGGCCAAGAATACGCGCTCTTTCATATTTTGTCAAATATGGTATGGTTTTATGTAATGGATCGATAACAATTCCTTCACTATTTCTTACTATATGAGTGAGTTTTGTAATTTCATCATAATTATGACTTACACATTCTGGATGAAATTCTTCAACGTAATTTTTTACTAAATCAGCATTAAATTTCTCCATATAATTGTCGTTGTATTCCTCATCTTCATTGTCATCATCATCATCTAAAATCATGAGTTGTTTTTTTTGACTCTTTTTTTTTATAGATTTATTAGGAGCTTGTTTTTCTTCTACTTCTTCTGCTTCTGCTTCTGCTTCTTCTTCTTCTGCTTCTGCTTCTACATCAGAATCATCTTCCTCTTCTTCTGGTTCGCTACCTATTTCTGATTCGTCTACTATAGAATTTTCATCTATTTCTTCGTCTGATATATCCGCATCATCTGGCTCAGCAATATTTTCAACTTCTTCCTTTTTTTCAGAAATAACGGATTCAACATCACTATCCTTTTCGCTATCACTCGAATAAAATTCTTCGTCGCTCATACTATATAATAATTAGACATACTTTTAAATAATTTATCTCAATTTTCTTTAAAAAAGAAATTAAATAAAGACATATAAAAATGCAAAAAAACCCGCAATATGAAGTAATCCATGATTCAATAAATGATCATTGCAACACCATTCTCTGCTAGAAAAAAAATGACTTCTATAAAAAGCACATAACGCCAATAAACCCAACAAAAAATAAAATACTAAAGATGTCATAGATAACTTTTTATAAAAAAGAGTATACAATGCAAACAACAAAATGGTAATTTTAGCAATCAATGCATCCACTTTATGAATCAAAGAATGTTGTATAGGATGATACCAAAATAGTTGCGAAAAAATAAAACACAATAACAAAATAAAAGCCAACAAATGTTGGCCTATTTTTTTATGGTGTTTCAATGAATAAATACATAATGGTATAAGAAATAATCCACTGGTAAGGCATAAATAACAATGTTTTTTCATACTATATTCTTATAAAAGATTTCTATTATGCATTCTCATTTGTTTTCCATATTGTATCACATTCAGAACACAAATAAATATACTTCATATTTGCATCATCATAACGAATATAAATAATTTCGCGCTCTTTATCCTCGGTATTTGTCAAACATTCCGAATTTGGACACAATACAGAATTAATACGAGGTAATGTTGGATCCAATTTCGTATATGCGTTGACAATATGACTAAAGGTTTGCTCTGATTTCTTTACTTGTGTTTTTGATACGCAAACATTTTCAATGGCCAATAATTTATCTTCGTGACCACATTTGCGACAATAATACACCAATTGATTTGGATCATCACTATTTATTTGAATATAATACATATTGGAGCAATTAGAACAAAAATGCATGCTTACTATAATATAAATACAATATATTTATATTCTTTTTTATTCAATTTTTTAATAAAAAGAATCTAGAAAAAGAGAGAAGGAACTTTAAGAAAGTGCCATTTTTAACTGAGACAATTGTTCTAAAATTTTATTATAATCTACATTTACATTCATGCTGTAAAATCCAGTTTTAAAATTTACTATTTGCTGTTTAAAATCCGTATTTTTTCGACTAGCAAATTCAATCAAAGCATCCATGTTTTTTATAAAATTTTCGTTTATAAAAGATCTAAAATTCTCAAAAAATGGCAAATAAATATCTTCTTTTCTAGAAAGAATATCACACACCGCGGTTTGTAAATTCGAATATTCTATAATTTCATTATAAAATTGCATATCTTTGTGCCCATTGGATACACCAGGCTCGTTTAAAAGAGGATCTTTACAAAGCAACGTACACAACGTTAAAAGAATAGTAGAAATCGTTTGACAAGATGTCCATTGTTCTCCTCTCCAAGTATTCAAGAGAGAAACACACACTTTACCACAAATATATAAATTTGGATTCATTCGAATATTGTATCCATTGGTACAATATTTTACCTTTGGCGGACTATGAGGATAATCGGTCGGATAGTTCAACTGAAAAAAATAATTTCCGCCAAAATAAGGTGTATCTTTTGGTCCAACAATCATTGCATACCCTTTTAACAAGTCAGTATCATCGTGAATATAATAAATACCTTGCTCAGTGAGAGGATTTTTTATGATTTGTTTCACATCCTTTAACAAACGAGTAATGGTTTCTTTGGATATAAATGTGGTACTAGACATTCAATACTATTATACTAGTAAAATTTTTAAACCAATTTTAAATATATATATTATCAATCTAATGTATAAAAATTGCAATATAAAGAACTCAAATAAATAGAAAAAAATGAAATAGAAAAATATCATTATATTATATTATATAATGACATCCAACTGCATGGAAACCACAAGATTTAAAGATTTAAACGAGTTCTTAGCAAAGCATAGTGCTAAGAATAATTCTGGGGAAAATTCACAACCATATACACATACTAGAATCCCCGACAAAGAATTAAACATACATGCAGGTTGTTATATTATTCCAAAAGTAGAATTACACATTTTCTATGCTTTATACCATGAAAAAATATTTGAAAAAGGCCACAAGGAGTATTTAACAGAAAAACAATTGGACTCCAATGGACCTTTAGTAGTTGATTTCGATTTCCGATATAAATATGACGTAGATTGTAGACAGCATACAAGCGATCATATAAATGACATGATTTGTGAATATTCTGCGATCCTTCAGGAATGTTATTTAGTCCAACCAGATGTGCCCTTTCCTGTATATATTTTCGAAAAGCCGCATGTAAATAGATTATCAGACGGATCTTTGACAAAAGATGGTATTCATATGATAATTGGTGTACAAACGGACCATACTATGCAACTCATTATTCGTGAGAAAATGCTTGCAAAATTGCCAGAAATTTGGGATTTACCATTTATTAATGATTGGGATTCAATATTAGACATGGGAATTAGCTCAGGTAAAATAGGCTGGCAGTTATTTGGGTCGAGAAAACCGGGAAATGAAGCCTATGAATTAACACATCATTATGTAATGACCCTAGATGGCGCAGATAATAATTTCTCTATGGACGAACGCGACGTGAATAAATTTGATTTGAAGAACAATTTTGAAAAGCTATCCGTGCGTTACGAAGGAAACCCGAAATTTGAATTGAATCCTAAAATCTTAGATCTATACAATAGCAGATTACAAACAAAAGGATCCGGTAAAATGGTAAAGAAAGCTTCTAGTCGAACGAAAATGAATTTAATTATAGAAGAAGAAGAGGAAGAAGAAAATAGTATATCTATTCATGATATTAAAGACAAAGAGACCTTAGAAAAGGCAATGAATCTAATTCTAAAAGATTTTGTAGAAAAAACCCAATATGAAGTTGTAGAAACACATCATTTTGCTCAAGCGCTGACTGCAAAATATTACGAGCCTGGTTCGCATGTATTGAATCGACAAGTTGCTTTTGCGTTAAAACATACAGACGAAAAATTATTCTTATCATGGGTGCTATTAAGGAGCAAAGCATCCGATTTCGATTACAATACTATTCCAGAATTGTATAATTTATGGAAGAAATTCGGCAAATCAAATCATTGTGGGTCTAAAGTAACGCGCAAATCTATCATGTATTGGTTGAGAAAAGAAAATTTTGAAGCTTATGAAAAAATCAAGGAAAGTACTATTGACTATTATTTGGAAATCGCTTTTGAGACAGGTACAGAATATGATATTGCAAAGGTATTGAGGCAAATGTTTAAGGATAAATATGTTTGTGTCAGTTATGATAAAAAAGGAATATGGTATAGATTTTGTAATCATCGTTGGATTCCGGACAAAGGGTTATTGCTACGTAATAAAATATCCGAAGATTTGTACAATTTAGTAAACGATAAGGCAACGCGTTTAGGCGAACAAATGAATGAATTTCAAGAAGACGATGAACGCCGCGAATTCTTAAAGAAAAAAATTAAAATAATGATGGAAATCCGTATTCGATTAAGACGCACAAATGACAAAAACAACATTATGCGTGAAGCCGCGGAGATCTTTTATGACGGCGAGTTTGTGCGCAATATGGACACTAATAAATATTTAATGTGTTTTGACAATGGTGTCGTGGATTTTGCAAACAAGGTTTTTCGCGAAGGATATCCAGAAGATTACATTACAAAAACTACTCATATTCATTATATTTCATATGATGAAGATAGCGTGTCTGAATCGTTTCAACAAACAAGGGAACAAATCATTGAATTTATGAATAAATTATTTCCAATTCCTGATGTAAATAGATACATGTGGGACCATTTAGCTTCTTGTTTAATTGGCTCCAATAAGAATCAAACATTCAATGTGTATCATGGTTCTGGTAGCAATGGTAAATCTATATTGGCCGATCTTATGTCTGTAACATTAGGCGAATACAAGGGTACGATTCCCATCACTTTAGTAACCGATGCTCGTGGCAAAATTGGTGGTACATCCGATGAAGTTCTAAAACTGAAAGGTGTGCGTTATGCGGTCATGCAAGAGCCACAAAAGGGGATGAAACTGAATGAAGGTATTATGAAAGAACTCACTGGTGGTGATCCATTGCAAGCCAGAGGTTTGTATTCGGAATCGGAAATTTTCGAACCTCAATTCAGTTTAGTTGTTTGTACAAATAATTTGTTTGATATTGAGAGCAATGATGATGGTACTTGGAGAAGAATCCGCAAATGTGATTTCAAGTCCAAGTTTATTGACGAAGGAGAAAGTTATAATGATGAAACACCTTATGTATTTATTAAGGACAAGAGCTTGAAAGATAAGCTACCTACATTTGCACCAATATTTGCCAGTTTGCTAGTAAAGCGTGCGTTCGAAACTGGTGGTGTTGTGCTAGATTGCGAAACCATATTACAGGCTTCTAATTCATACAGAAATGGTCAGGACCATATTAATGCATACATTAAGGAAATGATTATTCGAACAAATGATAAAAAGGATAAAATTGGCAAAGGAGGATTAATGCAGTCGTTTAAGCAATGGTTTGAACAATCACAAGGCACTAGAAAAGTCCCTAAGGGCGATGAATTGTATGAAGCCATGAATAAGAAATTTGATAATCCAAGCAAAGACGGCAAATGGCATGGTGTTAAATTTTACGAACCTGAAGAAGAGGAAGAAGATATGTAGAAATAAAAAGAAATACCTATACTTGTTAAAAATGTTATAAACAGAAGAACTTTTTATAACATTATTTTTTACATATTTTTGAATTCATTATAACCAATATGTTCATCAATATCTTTTTTATACACGTTTTTAGGTAATAAATTATACACCTCATATAAAATGTATACAAATAATCCAAGTAACCAAGTGGAAAAGAATGGCAACAAAATAAGCCCAATAAAAGTAGCTGCAGTTATTTTCCAATCTGTCTTAGAAGGATACATCAGAGAGAAAAATCCATAACATAATACAGATATAATATAAACAATCAAAATAATATAATAATAATAATATTTCAATGTATCTACTTCTTGATCTTGATAATAAGTTTTGCGCTCATTTGTGAGTATATCATTTGTAGAATCTCTTAGATGTTTGGTCATTTCCGCATTTTCCCTTTTATATTTTTTATAAAGATCCACTACATTTCTAAAATTAACAAGAATACCAGTATAACTACCTAATTTTGTTTGAATATCTTCTCTCGTTTCTCGGACTTTTGATTGAAACCTTTGAATGGTTTCATTTGCCCTTCTTTCAAGTTGTTTTTCCTGAAATTTATTATATGCTTGTTCGCCTGATGTATGAATTATAAATTGTCTTTGTGCACTTTGTATTCTAGATGGGGCCGATAATAAATTCGATTTTGCGTTTGCTAACCTTTGTCTCAAATTTTGAGTTTCTCTACTTCGTTGACATCTTGCATCACATGTTATTGATTGTTGAAAATTAGAAAATAAAGAATTTATAGTATCAAAATCTATGTTAGTATCCATTCCTATATTATAGTACTATAAGAATTTAAGATTTTTTAGCTTAAAAATTATATGGTTTCAAATTAGTTCTTAAATCTACATCTGCTTTATATTTTCCTGGTTGCATTTTTTCTAAAACATCAAAGCTTTCTGTTGTCTTTATAATACAAATATTTTTAGAATCATCATACACTTGTCCCTCGGAGCAACATGCTTCTCCAACACAAATACCTACATTTCCAATTTTACCCCATGGATCTGAATCGTCATTTGTTGCAGTAGGTGCTGTACTAGGATTAAATGACCAATTGTAGGATTCATAATTCATATTGTCGCGACTCATAATAGAAGCATATGTTTTCCAGAAATTCATAGCTCCAATGACGCCAATAATAATAAATAAAATAAAATAAACCACCTTGGGTAGGAGTCCGCGATTATAAGCAAAAGTTATAATAATTATAGGGATCAATGTAAAGATGACGATTTTCATCAAATTAGCATGTTCAGCGTATTTATCTCCATAATATTGATTTATTTCTACCAATCGTATTTTGTTATTTTTCTCCATTTGCAAATATTGCAAACGTCTTTTTGCTCGGTTCAATTCATTTTCTACAATATTGATTGCCGCGGTTTGTTGTTTTAATGTTCCTGTGGATGATTGTAACGCATTACCAAAAAAATTATTCATATTGCTTAATGTTGTGTATAAATTTACTCTAGTTCCAGAAAGTTGATTCATGTTATCCACCATTTTTGTAATTTCTTCATGTGATAAATTACCTCGTGTTTCTAAAGTTTGTAAAATTTTATTTTCCATTTGTTGCAAATTTTGAATATCTCCTAGAATCTTCTTATTATTTTCAGAAACATTAGGTAAATCATTTTTTGAATTTTCAGACATATTATATAAATTATAATAAGATAATTAAATAATATTTTTTAATTATTATGCATTATTTTTTTTTTAAATGCATTGCTACTAATACAGAGCCTGCTGCTAATATAGACCATAATAAATAATCCGCATTCTTTTGCAACACATTTATATCGCTATCTTCTAATATTTTACTAATATTGTTATTCATCGTAAAACCTTCACTTGTATAATTGGTTACTTGTTCATTTACATCATCATATTCTTTTTGATATTCGTTTACTCCCAAGACATTTTTGGATGCCTGAGCTTGACTTATTCTTGTTCCATTGCTAGATTTATTTATTATGGATGTAATTTCAGTAGATAAACGTTTTAAATTTTCTTCAATAGCACCTAGCTCTTTTTGTTGTGATTCCAAAACAACTGGCAAACCATATTTGGCAGCAACTCCGTTTCGTTTATTATACATCTGCCATTGAACAGAGTCGACACCGATGGTTTTTTCATTTACACCCATTGGTAATGAAGATGGTGTTTTTCCTCGAATATAAATATCTGTATTTTCTAATACTCTAAGAGAGTTTCCATAAGGCCACATACCAGATCCTTTTGGATAACAAACATTGTTTTCATTATCATATACAAAACCATAACATTGGTCATTATCATTACAAGAAGTTTGACATTTTTCTATCGTGGCATTTCCATAAGCTGCATTTGGCAAATCATTTCCATAAGCATCCAATTTCTCTACTTTTCTATAAGCATTTGTAAATTTAAAATTATTATTTGGATATGTGTGCAATATACTATTTTCATCTACAAAACCGAGTTTTCCTATATTGTTTTTAAAAGCCGGTGCTAAAAATTGATAAATCGCATTTATCCAGCTTCCTCCTGCCATTTTGCCATTTGCATTTACGGAACATCCTTGTATTTCTTGATTTGTATAGAGCACTAAATTGCCATCTGTTTGCATCAATAAATAAATCGACCCATCATTGGATCCAATAAAATCACCAGGGGAAAGTGTGGTGCCATTGGGTACCCAATTTTTACCAAATTTGCCTTTTTCTGCGCTAAAACTAGGATTCGCTTTTTGTTGTTTTTCATTTGTTCCAGTTCCCCATATATATCCTTGATTGTCTTCTGGTCCAGTCCCTTTATAGATACACATATTTCCGTCATCTTGTAATATTAAAAAGTAAAATTGATTCGGGTCTAAACTATACACCGCATTGGACCAGCCTCCGCCACTATAAGTGCCGTTAGCTAATTTTGTACAATTTGTTCTTACGCCTAATCTAAATACATTTGCTTCATCATTGGAAAGGCCGCATTGTGCATTATTTCCAGTGCTGCTATTTTGTAGACCAAAGTATTTGTAGTTTTTATCTACTGCTTCCTTTTGACATGACTCGAAATTAAAAGCCTGTCTACCTCTTGATAATAAATTCATTGTTCTTCTTCGATCATCACCATAACATCCAACATAATCAGATGCTATTTTTCCTCCTGGAGAAGCATATACTGCTCTACCACTCGAATTATTTATAACAATAGATCCTTGACCATTTAAAAGAGCAGTAAATCCAGGACCTCCTCGGGTTTTTGATTCCCATAATGAAATTGGTTTGAAAGAATCGCCTTTTCCATACATAGAAATTCTGGTACCTGAATTACTCACCAAACATGCAGCAGTTCCATCTGGTTTTGAGTCTTGTAATGCAAAATATCGGTACCCGCTTTCCTCCGCATATTTTTTACATGTGTCGTAATCTGTATAACCAATGTCAGCTGGATTCCATATCATCGCTCGTTTATCATCACTAACGCCTCTTACTCCAGTGTATAAATTCCATTCCGATATTTGCACAGTATTTCGTTGACGAGATCTATTGTCTGGATTTCCGCATCTAGTAGTGATGATTAAATAAGATGTACATTTTACGCTGCTATGAACAATATAAGTATTACCTCTTCTGGGTTCTAATCTTTGATTGGTTTGATGATCTATTTCTACCCATCCATTACTATTATTACCACAAATGTACCAATCACATGGATCTCTCCCATTTGGATTTCCGCAACAACCTTGACGACCTTTTACATCATATCTAGTAATAACATAACTTTCTGGCAAGACAATTTGCAAGAATTCACCTCTGATATTTGCACGTGTATTATTTTTTAAAAGAACATTATTTAAACTAACTTGACCTAAATAATTACCATTGTTTGCATCATACACATGATTACGATTCTCTATGGAATGCCAAAATGAGTTGTCTCTTCGATTAAACGCCGCCCAAGGACCAAACCGATTGTTGTCATTATTAAAAACACTGGATGCCATCGACGTAAAACCACTTGCTCTATTTGAAGAATTCAACACAGGCACCAACAATGTTTCTGTAGCAGGAGGAGCATCATTGAAACATCCTACATATTCATCCTTAGGATTATCCATCATGCTGTCTACATAAATATTTGTTCCTTCATTACCACAACTTTGTTGAAATCTCATGGGTCTACCACTGATTAAATTTAACGTCTCGATAGGTGTACCTGGAATGCGATATTTTCGTTCCCAAGCGACATCTACATTAGTAAATGTTTTGTCAGGGCATCCATTTTTTCCTGCTATGCTGTCCCAAATGAACCCCATTATAGGTCTTGCAACTCCTTGATTCGTTACATAACATGTAACATTATTTGTGAACCTAATATTTTTTCCCAATAAAGGATTATTGGGATTGGTTCGTTTTGAATAATGGTCAGTAGATAACATCAACTGATTCATTAAATCTTGGTACCTTGTCAATTCTTTATGGTATTCCTCTTTTAACATGTTCAAATGTTTCACTTCTTCAGAAATGGCATCGTTGTTTTCTATTATTTGATTGGATTCTGTTGTTAATTTATTTTCTTCTGGATTATCTACATAATAAGGACTATCACTATCTATAGTATTTTTTATAGATTCTTGATTTTGAAATCCTTCTCTACTTTTTCTCTCTAAAGAATTGGAAAATTTATTTTGATATTTATTAAATTGAACTCCTTGTTGTAAAGATGGTTGAGACATAGATATATTAGTTATTTCATCTAAAGCATTACAATTATTTAAGTTGCTTGTCATATTAATATATTCAAATACAAAAATATATTTATATTTCCAAAATAGAACCTTATTCCTCTTCTTCCTCCTCGTCATCTTCCTCTTCCTCATCTTCCTCGTCACTATCACTTTCATTTTGGTATTGGTTTTCGTTATTTTGCTGAGTTATAATTACTAAAAGAATGAAAATAAGAAATAACAATATACAAATCAAAATCATATATATGGTTATATTTTGTTTTACTTTTCCTCCAACACCTCCTCCAGATTGAGGTCCAGAAATAACATATCTCATAAGCAAAAGAATCAAAAATATACCAACAAATAGTAAAACAATATAATTACTATAATTCGCATTTAATATTATAGTTTTATCATTATATGCTGCATTTAGTGTTTGAAATTCTCGAGACATTTTTTTTATTTCAGCTCTATCTTTTAATAATATTTCATTATTTTGTATTAAAATATTTTCTTGTTCTTCGATATTTTCATTTGTTTGTAAAGATTGTTTATCTACATTTTTAAATAAAACCATAATTTGTTGATTCAAATCTGTCATTTCGGTATTTAAAACATGTAAGCGTTTTTTATAATACAATACTTGATATGTAATTGCAGTCATATTGTTTGCAGGTATAATAGACCCTTCGCCGCTAGATAATGTACAATCATTCGATGGTGAAATAAATGTAGCTCCGGTACAAGTTGTATTTGAAATACATGAAGATTGGCAATCCGAAATAGTAGAATTTGCTAAAACTTTTAAATTATGTTCACCAACAAAAGAACTATCTGGAATTTGCATAAAACTTCTATCATTTGCATGTAATAAATTCACATATCTATCATAAATTTCTTTATATTCTGTAAGTTTATTATTGAATTGATTTTTTAAATCTTGAATAGAGCTAGGCATATTATATAAATACATAGAAAATAAAGAATTTTATAAACTATAACTATGTATTTATTTATTCATATTGGGTACATTTATATTGGGTACATTCATATTAGGTACATTCATATTGGGTACATTCATTGTTTTATTTTTAGATAAATAATTATATCCTACAAATCCAAAAAATAATCCAAACAAAAGATAAATGATAATTGTTCTCACAGAAGGCATACTATTATACACAGCATTCACATATTGATTGTATAAATGAAACCCAGATACCATTAAAATAATTGCAAACAACACATAATAAGGATTAATCGCACTTACACCCGAAATACCCCCTTTTATTGCTGGCTGAATTGCAAAACTTATTTTTTCACTAGTAGCTTTGTCTATTGAAAAACTAGCTAAAACAAGGATGAATATGAACGCCAAAAAACATAATATATAAAATACATAATAACTTTGGGTACTATACAAACTAGATTTGTATTGTGATTGCTCTAAAGTTTGATACTTATTAATCAATGCATCTATTTTCTTTCGCTTATCTTTTAATCCATTGTATTCATCAATAAGATTGAAGCCCCTTAATTTTCTCATCTTTTCAGATACAATAGTCCCCACTTCTGCTATTTTTTTCTGTATTTTTTGATTTACACTATTCAATTCTGAATTAATCGAATCCACTATACTCAACAAATGCGCGCTTTCTGGTATAATGGCTCGATCATTTTCATCTGCTGGAATGGGGGACCCCGGTCCGCTTCTTAAATAACACGTATTATTCCCCGCATTAAAAGTAGCTCCCGAGCAGTTAATATCATTTGCACAAGATGCTTTACATTCATCAATTGTAACATCAACAGATTCACTTAAAGGTGATTCCCCCCAAAATGCTTGACTTTCTATTTGGGTATAATTTGGCGCATTGATTACATAATTTGGTTTTTCCGCAGTACTAAATGTTTGAGTACCATATTTTTCATTTATAACACAAGTAATACTTCTTATGCAACAACTATCCTTATAAGGTCCATTCCAGGGAGTCGATAAATCTTTATAATTGTCTTTTGTATATATTTGATGATTTGTTCCAATACCAATAAAGGTACCATCTGGCGCAATAGTAATCGATATGACACTACGAGTTCCATCTCCCATATATTGCCAAGATTGACTAGCTAAGTTTAAATAACTATTTTTTTTAAATACACCTTGATTACGACCAATACAAAAAACAGATCCATCTGGAGCAATACAAACTGCGCTTACCCATTCTCCACGAGATGCGGTTTTTCTCCATCGTCCATTTAAATCTGGCTTTGTCCATAATTGATGATCTGTGCCAATCCCTATAAGTGTCCCATCTTGTCCCATAGCAATATCTAATTTACAACAATCATTTTGCGTCGCATTTATTTCAGTCGATTCCCAATTTGGTTTAGTAAAAATTCTTCTATGTGCACACCAAATAAGCATATGTCCATCTGTACCGGTGCAAATTCCTGAAATAGAATTAGCGTCTCCTGGTGTTTTTTCCCAGTGTGCATCCAGACCATTTCTTCTATATAATCTACCATCTGTACCAACACCAATTATAGTATATGGATTTTCTATATGTCCATAACATCCTCTTCTATGTTTGATATCCTTACTCGTTGCCCATATAAAAGAATCCTCAATGAGTTCATTTAATGTTCTTTTTTTTGCCCAGCTATTATTTGCATCTACCATTCCAGTAGTAGTACAACCCGCTTTTTTCCATATTTCATCATAACATTGTTGATCAATTCCTTTGTCTGTTGCGTCATATTTTCCACATGGAGTCAACGAATGTGCTTTTATATTATCTATATAATCCAAAACGGCTTGATTATACCTTACTAAAAGAGTTTTATAAGTAGAATTCAAACTTTCTAAATCTAAAGCTAGTGAAGAAGTTTTTTCGTCATCATTATTATTATTATTATTATTATTTTTATTCATATATATTTATAAAACATTTAATTTTTTATAGATGGACAAATTGTTTTAGGTTTATAAAGAAAGAAACATGTTATAGAGAGAAAAAATACCATTAAATAAGGATTCCATTGTATAGGCGGATCTATTGGATCATTAAATAGAGATGCAAATTTATTTTTATTTTTATCTTTATATTTTTCTTGTATAGATAAAAAATTTGGTTTTATATACAAGTATGGATTACAATATTTTTTTTTTGAAAAAATAGTCAACATTTATTTTTTTTGATATTTTAAAAAATAAATTTAAACGTTTATTTGGGTTTAACAAAATTGCTGGTTAAATTTTTAATACCACTAGACATATCACCACTACTATTGCTATAAGTATTTTTAATTAAAACACCAACAATCATAATGCTAAATATCAAAGCCCAATTTCGTAAATAACCTTCTTCATATATATTTTTATAATCATAAATCAACTCACTCGAAGCATTGTTTTTATTTTCTTCAATTGAAAAACGACGTTTTAATCTTCTATTTTTTTGCCTTTCACGAAAAATCATTCTATTTAAGCAAACCATTGCGTTGTTTATTTTTTCCGTATTTACTTCTATATCATTCAATAATTCAAACAATTGAGTGCCAAAACTACCAATATTGTTTTGTAAATTGGAAAAAATTTGTTGATATTCTGCGTATTCTGGATTTTTATGGTAAAACACAAAATAGGTTCTAAATTCATTTAAAACAGGTGGCATTCTTTGTAATATAGTTTGTAATCTTTGTCTTGCTTGATTTGGTCGTAAAAAATCGTCTAATTCTATGTCTTTTTCTGAAAATTTGCAAAAATTGGAAGGTCGTTGTCTATTCATTTGATTGCTATATTAAAAGGATATATTTTCTTCAGAAAATATCTTCATTTTTTCAATTTCTTTTATTGTATCCTGATAATTGCCAATAAATTTTTCATCTAAAAATACCATGGGAAATACTTTACATTCTTTTCCAATGAGTGATTGAATATATGCTAAGAATTCATCTCTTTTTTCGATTAAATATTCATCACAATCAATTACTTGAAATGTTATTTTTTCATTTTTTAATAGTTCCTTTACTTTGCTACAATTGGGGCAACCTGATTTACTATAAATAGTAAAGCCGTTTTTTGAAGGATTTTCAAACTCTTCCACTTTTTCCACTTTTAGAAAAAGTGGAGCAAAAAAAAATAATTTTTGAACCAAATTTTTCTAATATATTGAAGATATTTTTGCTCCACTTTTTTTAAAAGTGGAAAAGTGGAACTATGTACATATTCTATAATATTTGCTAGTAATGGATGTTTTACTTGCTCGAATAATTTCACACACTTGACCAGGTCTTAATCCTATCACTCTTGCAACTGGATCGAACCTAGAAATATCTGGGAATTGCACTTTGTTTGTAACATTGTAACGCTTCATAATTTCATCTACATCAGAATCCTTTAACACACGATGAGGCGGAACCAATGTATGATTTAATATATTAAATTGAAGTCTTTTAATGCTTTCAATGACAATAAATATACCATCTGCTTCCCAAATATGCTTGATTTCGTTGATAAGTGTTTCATTTGGCTCATCTTTAATAATGATAAACAATGTATCCTTTTTTTGCAGCGTTTCTGTCAAAACAAACAAATCGTCAATCATTTCCTGAATATTTTTAGGCGCTGGTCTTGACGCTAAATAATAGCGAATATAGATTTTTTTCTTGTCATTTTCATCCTTTGTTTCCAAAAGCATATCCAATTGATTGTTTAACTTCATCGAATTGACTTCATTCACACTAAAATTAGCATAATCATTAATAAGATACCCTTGTTTTTCCATCAATTCTAAAATTATTTTCCTAGAATTGAAAATATGTGAAATGAGTAAACTTGAATTCTGGCTGGTCATAATATTATAATATAAATATATTGATTTATTTTTAATTCAATTTTATTATATGTTTATTTTTCGCGTTTCATTAGAAGAAGATTCTGTTTTTTCTTCAGTAGATTCTGTTTTTTCTTCAGGAGATTCTGGTGTTTCTATTTCTAAAATAGATGGTTCTTCACTTTTACCATATTCTTGAACAATAGGAGTAAACGGAATTGTTTCTTCTTGTGGCGGTACTTCTTGTTGTTGCATTTGTTGTGGTTGTTGTATTTGCATTTGTTGTTGCATTTGTTGTTGCTCTTGTTGTTGCTGTGGCGCTTGTACTAAATTTTGTATAGACGCTAATCCTTGGGAAGTCAAATTTTGGATGGTTTCAATTCCTTTACTAGCTAAATCTTCTATAGTAGTAGTAACAGGAGGTGTCGTCTCTACCATTGTCTCCTCTGAAGGATATGCAGGGGACTCTACCATTGTCTGCTCTGCAGGATATTCAGGAGAAAGAGGAGGTGTTGCTGGAACAAATTCCTCTTCTACAACTCGAGCAATAGGCTTCTTTTGTTTCAATTCACTATTCATAGAAGCATTCATATTTTTCAACAAAGTTTCAATAGGTTCATTCGATTTTGTCAAGCGATGTATGTTGTCTGAATAAGACATATTCAAAAGTTGATCTACATTGTCTTCCGTTATAATGCGCATTTGCACATTCATTACTTGTAATTCTTGTATCAACAATTTCAATGAATAAGGCACACGTATAATGCTAAATGATCTTCCAAATCTACTCAAATTCTTTATATTTTGCGAGCCATCTGGATTTGTAAAAAATTCAATAGGTCCATCTGCATAAGGACTTAAAAATAAGTTTTGCGATTCATTATAAATAGCAACCGCACCCGTTTTATTACAAATACCAACATAATATTCATCTCCTCTTACCATAAAAGATTCGTTCAAAAATTTAGCCATTCCGTGTGCAGCTACACCATCACGTTCCATTTCTCCAATACGTAAACCACCATCATTTGCGCGTCCTTGAACAGGTTGTCTTGTTAACATTGTATTGGGTCCTCGTGCTCTAAAATTAATTTTATCTTTCACCATGTGTTTTAATCGCATATAATAAGTAGGACCAATATAGATGTCCGCGGATATTTGATCACCTGTCATACCATTGTATAATACTTGATTACCAGTAGCATTGAATCCTGCTTCCACAAGCATAGGAGCATAGGTAGAGTAATTTGAACCTTTGCTTTGAAATGCGGTACAATCGCCAAATGCACCATAACTAGCACATAGTTTTCCAAATAGCGTTTCTGCAATTTGACCTATTGTCATTCGACTCGGAATAGCATGAGGATTTATAATTAAATCAGGTCGAATACCATCTTCAGTAAATGGCATATTTTCTTCCGGAATAATCAGTCCTAGCGTGCCTTTCTGACCGGCGCGACTAGCCATTTTATCCCCTAGAGCAGGTAAGCGTTCTTCTCGCACACGAACTTTTGCAATATTGAAACCTTCTTCTCCAAGAGTAATAAAGGATTTATCTACATAACCAAGCTGCCCTTTTTTGGGTTTTACTGAATCGTCAATCCATACATCTTTATTTTCCATATTTGTATTAACTTTTCCAATAAGAACCATTTTATCATTCAATTCAACATTCTCTCGAATCATACCATGTTCATCCAATTGACTATAATCACAATCGCGCTTCTTTTTGATCACATTGTTTTTCTCAATATTTGCAAATTTTGAACTTGTACTTCCGGTAATTTTGGCACTTTCTTCTCTCGATTCATACATAGAATAATAAGTGGTTCTAAAAATTCCTCGTTGAATTGCGCCCTCATTGATCAAAATAGCATCTTCAACATTGTAACCAGTATAACACATAATAGCTACTATAGCATTTACACCATAAGGTTGTTCTTCGTTGTTAATGTATTCCAAATATTTCGATTTAATAAGAGGCACTTGTCCATAATTCAAAATCACACCCATTTTATCCATACGCATTTGAAAGTTACTATGATATACCGAAACGGCTTGTTTGCTTTGACCACATGAAAAGGCATTACGTGTTACAGGATTGTTTTCGGGATAAATAACTAAATTTCCCATGACACCCAGTATCAACGAAGCATCTATTTCTAAATGTGTATACCATTTGCTCTTTTTAAAATCTTCGAGAGAATTGGCAATAAGAGCAGTTTCTTCTTCAGAAGTATCCAGAAAATCCAATATGGATTTGGATTTTTCCAATTTATCTATTATAGCTCCTTTTTCAGAACCAATACCAGAATACAATTCACTGATTTCATACAATCTATTTTTTTTTATCGAAAATTGTGGATCTATTTTTTCCAAAAAACCAGATACTAAATGTTGCCAGCTAATTTTACCACTATCTAATTCTTCTAGCAAGTCTTTTCTACGAAAACTTATTTTTTGATTTTGCACATAATATACAGGTCTTGTTAATCTACCTCCATCAGTATATATATAAATTTCATTTCTTTTGTAATCGAAAGATATACTTGTAAATACTGGAAGAATACCATTTCTTCTATATAATTTTAATAGATTTGTCAGTTCAATAGGACTATCTATGGTACCAATCCAGCTACCATTTACAATAATTTTAGTACTGAATCCTAATTGCTCGGCATTGCATTCCAATAGAAGTCGCATAGGTGTATTCCTTCTTAACCATTGAATAATAGGGTTACCAGAAAAACCACTAGTAATATGAGTGCAAATAGACATATGTTTATGTAGACCAATATTTGCTCCATCTGGCGTATCAATTGGATCAATAAATCCCCATTGTGATGAATTTAGCAAACGAGGACCCACTACTTTAGCACTAGAATCCATAGGCAAATTAATTTTTCGCAAATGTGATATAAATGAATACCAACTAAGACGATTTAAATCTTGAACAACTCCAATGCGTTTTGTATGCGATTCTGACCCCCAATTTCCTTTAAATGCTTTTTTAAACCCTTGTTCGACAATTCTATCTTTAAAAAAAGATTTAAAATTGGCTTCAATCAACCCGATAAAATTGTCTTTGTATTTGTTTCCCTCTTTTTCCCTTTTTTCCTCCTTTTCTCCTCTTTCCCCTCTTTCCCCTTTTTTAAATTGTTTTTTTTCTTTTCTAGAAAATGTTTCATCTTCTTTATATTCACCTTTGTGATAATAATATTCTTCGTCAATTTTTCGTGTAATATCTTTTTTTTGTATTAAATAATACTCTCTAAAAAGATCATAAAGGAGAGAACCAGAAAGTTCAACACGTTTAAAACGGAAATTATCACGATCTGTGGGTTTTTCTTCTTTTGTATAGACTTTTAATAATCGATTTACCATGTATCCTAAAAAATAGGCTTTTTCTAGAAAATTAAGCTCGCCAATATGTGGTAAAAAATAATCAGAGAGAATTTCAATGACACCAGAAATTGTACCTCGTTTTGTTAATTCGGCAATAAATTCTAATGCGTTTTGCTGATTAAAAAATTTGTTTGCATCATGAACAGAAGGAATAAATAAATCCACATATGCATTTTCTTCTTCTTTTGAAAGATTTGTAAGAAGACATGTTTGTATAATATCTTTATCCGAAATGACTCCAAGAGCACGCATTAAAATAAACAGAGGAACTGGTTTTTTAACATTTGGTATTGCAACTACAATTTGATTGTTACTTAAAATGGAAGAAGGTGCTACTATTTTTACGGAAGTCGTTCTAATGGGCTTGGAAGAGTCTTCCGATACAGAACGAATTTCCGCGGAATGACTATATATTTCATCTGGGTCTTTGTATGCTCGAATATACAACAAATTATCCGCAAATTTTTCTTGGGATATGATGACTTTTTCTTTTCCCTCAATAATAAAATATCCACCATAATCATTGCGACATTCCCCCATATTAAATCGGACTTCTTTGTTTAAACTATTTAAAATACATAAATCTGATTGAAGCATAATAGGAAAACGACCCAAAAATATTTTTGGTAAGAGTAAACTATGATTTTTAACTTCGTCGCCACTATAATAAATAAATTCTACTTCTACATCATAATGTATGGTTATTCCGTATGTCATATTTCTTAATCGCGCATCGTTTGGAAACATATAATGCGAATGGTTGTCGTCATAAATTACAGGCTTACCATAATAAACTTTGGATCCATCTTTGCCGCCTAAATAAAGTAAACATTCATTTCTTTTCTCTGGATCTGATCCTTCTTCTTCCCTCTCAATGAATCGAATAGGATTGTTTTCGTGTATGATACGTCCAATACCATTCTTGAAAAAATCATTATAAGATTCTAAATGATGAGACACTAAACAAGATGGATTGTCTTTAAAGTATCTGTCAATTAGTTTCCAAGAAATACTATCTTTGTCTATTTCTTTAGGGCTTTCTTCTTTTTGCATATTATATAATAATCATATTTTTTTATACCTTTTCCAAATTTATATTCCTTTTTCAAAGTTTTTTCTTTTTTACAGATTTTCTAGACTTTTTAGATTTTCTAGATTTTTTTAATTTTCTACTTTTTCCTGCAGTTTGCGAAGTTATAGGTGGTAATAGTTTTACTCCTTGTAATGGTTTTGACGATGCATATTTTTTAGGAATTACAGGATTTAATTTTAGTTCATCAACAATTGTTTTAAATGTATACAATCTTGTAATATTTTTAAGAGGTATTTTTGTTTCTATTGAATTATTACTTGTAAATTGTATATCTGTACAATATATTGCAGCTTTTAAATTCTGGATAATTATTTCTTTTACATCATCAGTAAAACCAATAAACAATCCACAATATGAATTTGACGTAAATGGCCCTCGATTTAAAAAAGTTTTTTTAGTTTTATCCTCTAAAAATAATGGTGTATTTTTAGGTAACAAATGTAATTTATATTTATCTATATCTTCAAAATTTGTACTCATTTATATAATAAAAATATTATATAAATTTTATTCCATGTGTTTCATTGTTTTTTGTTTGTTTGATTTATTCCCTTTTTTTGTCAATCTAAATTTACTTTTTGTATGGCTGGATTTTCCATAACTATTATCAATTGTAAATGTAGTCCAAGGTTCGCTAGGTCTGTCTTTTATATAAGGAGCAAATATTTCATATTGTCTATGTTTTTTTATAAATTCGGATGTTTTAAATGCCATACCGCAAGAGTTTCCCCATATGCCATCAAATGACATTTTTTTTGCTAGAGCAGTATCACATACAACACCATCAACTGCGCCTCTTGGTGCAAATGGTTTTGGACGTCCCGGATCCGACATAAATTCACGCGCATCCAAATCATAATGCGAACAAATTGTTCTAGAACATGGATTTTCTTTTTCCAAATAAACATCATAGTGATCTGCAATAATTTTTTTCGCCACATCAATGTCAATTTTACCTTTATATTCATCCATCAAATCACCTAGACGAACCAATCGTGCTCCTTGATGGCGTCTCACATCATAAAATCCTGTATTATTACATTCTAAATTGCGAATTCGTTGATCATAAGGAGCATTAAATCCAATAAAAAATCCGTTTTTGGTTCTCTCTGTATTATGATATTTAAGACCCAATTCTATACGAAGAATTTCATTTGTGTTAGTATCGCCAAATAACCATGAGTTCGCATAATCTCCAGAATTTTCGTGTAAAAGTATTTCACAATATTCATCTAAAGTATTACCATATTGCATGGCTTTTCTTATTCTATAACCGATTGGCCAACGTTTTTCATAAGGATAAAACCCTCCAATAGTAGTTTCTGTTCCAATAATACCTTTTGCAGTGACAAAAAAATCGGATCCACTCCAAATACAGCAAGGACTTGTTTGCATAATAAATCGATGGCCTTTGTCTGGATTTAAATCCAAAACAACATTCAAATATTGACCATCTGGATATTCAACAAATGAATTGTGTGCGCAAACAATTTTACCATCTTTGGTCCAATCGCCAACGGCCATAAATGCGCTACATAGATCTTTTGCTCCTCCTTCCTTAGCAGTAGCATTTTCAGATTTTGTAGAATACCAATAAGGAAGAGACATATAGAAATTCCAAGCAATAATTTCGTCAATGTTTGTTTTACATCCACCCGCATTACACCCTTCTGCAATTCCTTCCATTTCTTCATAAAATTCGCCAAATTCACGTTGTGTCGTTTCTTTAAAATCATCATTAATTTCCTTAATAAAGTACTCCCATGGCATACCATAAGTTTCCATTATGAGAAAATTTAATAAATTTTGTATTTCTTTAAATTCTTTGGCGCATAAATATCCATATGCATATCCACGTTCTTTTGGTGCACCCTTGATAGAAATATATTTCCATCCATTTTTATCATAAGATATTCCATTTTTTATTTTTGATGACATATATATATATCCACTTTTAAAAAAATCCACTTTTAAAAAAAGTGGAGCAAAAACAATAAAATTTTTAAAATAAAATGGAAACTATTTTTGCTCCACTTTTTTTAAAAGTGGATAAAGT